>Ga0136643_10003171_pt1 | contig 21971 bp, 10 predicted proteins | sample TergutLab28metaG_FD_96883 | JGI IMG/M metagenome (GOLD analysis project Ga0136643, IMG submission 96883) | Labiotermes labralis P1 segment gut microbial communities from Petit-Saut dam, French Guiana - Lab288 P1 (version 3) (version 3) | ecosystem: Host-associated > Arthropoda: Insects >...
GTTGGGTGCCTTGCATCGTCCAGTGTGCTGCCACAAACGTCTACGTTTATAATATGGAACTTAAGATTTTCATGCTGCTTTTGGATTTGGAAAATTTTATGTCTAATTTCGAGGGGAGAACCGATTGCTAAGGAGAATTTTACAGCTCAATAGCGAAAATTATCAGGAGGGTGAAGAAAAGTTCATAATTGGGAGATTCGTAATTTAAACCGGGCATGTGTTAATATCAGAATGATCAGAACAATGCGAACTGTAAGGACGGTACATCTCAGGCAGTCACGATGTGATTAAAGCACACTTGAAGGGAACACAGCACTTTGGATAACCAGAGGGTGGCTGGAGGGTAACTGGAACAAGATCAAAAAGTGGGCGTGCTGAAGTGTTCAGGTTCAGCTGGCTTAAATTACGGTCTATTGGCTTACAGACAATAAGTACATCAGCTTGTAAAAAGTGGTTATTATTATATTATATTATTATCATCATCTTCTTCTTCTTCTTCGTCATGTACACTCAAAGTGTTATAAATCATAACGTTGTACACTGAAAATTAAATTATAAATGTTTATATTTTTGTAAAAAAGTATATTTCCTACTTCATACAATATCAATATTATTCGTTACCATTATTTCAAATAATTTACATAATTAATTAAATCTGTTTTAGGGGGAAGTAACTACAAACTGCACCGGACACCACTCGGAGCCAACACCAGCCACTGGATAAACCGACTTGGCCAACTACGGCACAATGACAAAAGAAGATCTCTCAATAAATATTATTCAAATATTGACGCTGCGAGGATTTTCCACAAAGCCGACCGGCCTTCACAACTTCATATCATATACCGGACTCACGCAGCGTCTTATGATGAATATTCTGTAGGAATTTTTCTGTTACACCATTGTGCACAATAAATAATATGAATGAATAAATTCTCACAAGTTGCACCTACATTATTATTGGAGTAAAAATTATCTCATTTCTCATATTATGAATCACATTTAAACTCAGTGTGTAAGAAAAACAGAAACTGTACATAACAAGGCAGTGAACCAAACACAACGGGCGCATCGGAATATTTTTAATGGGTTATTTAATGCGTTTGTTATTTTACATTGTAAAAAGTGTTAGAGTACATTGTTTAATGCTTCCCACGTTCCAATTTCACTCATTTTTTCAGTGTCTGGATGAAGATGTTATAATGTAGCGTGCGTCCGACATGTTCAAGTTCTCACGCAACATATTTCCTTCATTAATTGACGTCAGCCCGAACACAAACACGTAACCGCCACTTCAATCTGAAAATCTGCTTTCGAATTCAAGGACATCAATTATATCTGCCCCTACTATACAGTGTCAACGACATTCTTCATTAAATATTTCGTTTGTATTCGTAACTGATCCTTCCCACCTTGTGCTGTATATCTATAGGGACGATCCGCAATGCCTGAAAGAAAAGACCTTCATTTAGAGTTTTGAGACCCTCAAAGCCGTTTAGACGAAAGTTCCACTCTCATTTGTTAAGCAGTATCGACTGGTACGAACCCTTCGACTTTTCGGAAGATTCCATATTCTTCAATATGAAAGCAAATTTAAAAATTCAATAAAATTTCAATTCGAAATAGCTTTAAGTTTAGCATTATGATCAGAATATTGTAAACTACACTCTTCTAGACATTTAGAAATGCAACAATTTAAAAGCATTATTAAGAACTTCACAAGGCACTTCCCGGAACACCGGCTGGGAGTGCCTGCTTTAACCTCACAATATTTTGTTTCAGGATCGCACAAAGCAGCGCCGGAGTTTCCATGCAGCCGTATAGTCTGACGTAATGCACTGGGACTCCAGGTGCAAGGTCTTGAACCCGGTGGGCTTGGAGTAGTTTCGTGACATGAGAACTGCGCTCTTCTGGGTTAATACGCAGCGAGTAGCGGTATTTTCTTGCCGGCGTTTGTGGACAACATTGCAGTCCCATCTTCAGGCTTCAAGAATCTACAACAAAGCCTCTTGCCTCAATACGGAGTTCATGACATGACTACGACAATCAACACTAAATTTCGTCAACATCCAGTTTCCACTCCTGCAGAGTTACACAACCAAAAGAAACAGAAGGTTAAAATAAATTACACTTCAACGTGATCAGCTTCCTAGACATTAGGTACCGTGTCTTTCCCGAGGGTACAGCAGCCGGGGCGTGGCGTTGACCGTCCACCCCCACATCTAGCTCCGAGGTTAAATGAAGTGTAGAGCTATACCTCTTTTCCTTCTCTGGGAATTCGTGACTTGTTCTAGGGTGAATTTTACCTTTATTTATACTTAAACATGATACAACACATTTTTAATAGTATGTTGATACAAACAAGGCACAAAACACATCACGGTACGTAAACAACTGACGGTCCAGGCGTTCGAATGATTCAAAGCAAAAAGAGACAAAAAAGAAACCGCGTGGAGTAAAACAAACTTTCCTCTTTCACCTTTCATCTCTCTCTCTCTCTCTCCTCTCTCTATCTCCTCTCTCTATCTCTCTCTCTCTTCTCCAATCAATCACGAGGACAAATAATAAAGAATGTGTTCAGCGAACATGGAAATATATTTCAAGCCGATGATAATTAATCAAATTTTCCCCAAATCAGGAGCTAAGACACAATATCAGATTTTGTCGTGCTTTCTCTTAAAAGTGTCCGATAGAAGTCTTGTGGCACAAATGTGCTCCGGCAGCTCGCTAACAGCGTGAAGTACTAAACGTACGGACAGCACAGTTCCGACGGTCGGACAGAATAAATGTCCCTGAGGAAGATCCGTAAGTCTTCTACGAACTGTTTTGTGTTGTTATGTCTGGTCACACTTTGTATTTAGTTTCACGCCACTCCTACCACCTACTCCATGTTTATTTTATGGTATCGCAGGCCCTTGATCATTAATTAATCTATTCTGTTCTATTTTATAATTAACCATGCTATGCACGGGAAATCTACGACGAAAAAAGCATTTGGATTCAGTAATCTTAGAGAAATTAATCAAATGCTTTTATGCATTTTACTCAATTGCATTTACATTTTCAGGAGAAGAAATTTCTCTCTTATTATTTGTAACCCTACATGAGGGATAACTTCTTCTCTAAAACACGACGGTAAGTGCCAATAAATTTACAAATTCAAAATTTGAACCATGCTAATACTTGTGCCTTCTTCGCACGGTATCTAGGTTTCTTCATTTCCCAATATTAATCTAACGAATTATATTCTCTCGTTTTCACTACATTTATCTGCTTTCACACTGTCGAACATGGTTTTGGTTGTTTCATATTCATTCATTCATTCATTCATTTAGTACGACAGGTCCAAAGCCTCTTCCAAAGCGAACTCTCCACATAGTGCGATCTAGAGCTTCCTCCTTCAAATGAGAGTTTCTTCTCCTTTCTTTAAGGTCATCCAGTAGCTTCCCACATCTTCTTCCTTGTCTTCCTGTCACTTCTATCTGCCCTTTTATCTTTCTTTCAATAACCCATTGTAGAAGGACGTTTCTACGCAAAATGTAACCAATCCAGTCAGCCTTCCGTTCATTAATTCATTTAGGATAATCCTCTGCTCCTTGACTCTAAGTAACACTTCTTCATTTCTCACATGATCGGTCCAACTGATCTTCTCCATCCTTCTCCAGCACCACATTTCAAAACTTCCCACGTGTTTCTAAGCTATTGCCCGAAGCGTCCAAGTTTCAGCACCATATAAAGCTCTACTCCAAATGTAGCATTTTACTAGTTTCTTCCTCAATTTTAAGTCCAATGTGCTAGAATAAGAGCCCTCTTTTTGTAGAATTCAAACTATTCGTTTTTTTTTGCCATATTTCTACCAACCATACTTACCCTAATTTCTCTTTACGCTTACCGCCAAGTTACAAACTTCAGATTTCCTACCTGCTAAACCCAAAAGCTAATTACAAGTTTTTCCTCCACCATCTCTAGGAACAAACATCTGGACGTCATTACAAGGAACAACACAGTGCCCGTCTTACTTCCTCTGCCGACCTCACATTCTGACGATCCTTTAGACCCACTTCTTAGAAAACTCAATTTTTTTCCTTACAAAATATCCCCCACAGTATTTTCAAATATTTCCCACACAGTATCTATTCCTAGTACACCCTTTATAACAAATATACCCCACACAAGCAATATTTTCAACATAATCAAAGCAGATAAAAAATTTTTAAAAAAAATTGTTTCGTACACAAATTTACTACCTTAGTATCGGAAATATTTCGAAAATCGTAATCCTTCAGACACATCAATAGGGGGAGAGTTTAAAACACACAAACTCACACAAACACACACACAAATACACACACACAAAACACAAACACACACATCACACACACACACACCACACACACAAACAAACACAGAAACACACACGACAACACACACACACACCAAACACACACAAACACACATAAACAAACACACACAAATTCACACACACACACACACACCATACACAAAAACAAACACACAAACACACACCCCACACACACACAAACACACACACACACACACCACACACACAACACACACACATAAACATACACACAAACACACACCACACACACAAACAAACACAAACACACACCACACACAAACACACACAGCACACACAAACACATACCACACACACACACAAACAAACAGAAATATCACACACCACACAAACACACACACAACACAAACGCACACACAAACAAACACACACACCACAAACAAACACACACACACACACAAAATCAACCTCCTTACAGACAACAGATATATGTAAATATGACGTAGACTCGCTTACCTAACATAATGACAAGTACAATGCTGCACACAATTTCCTTTTGATTGTAAAGTGTAATAAAAACTCCAAGGAAATAAGTAAATATTGTACACAATAAGTCTTCAAAAAATTACACATTAAACACCCACAAAAATTAATTACTCAAACGTATAAAACAAAATATGCGATAAGAATAAATTTGAAGTTTGACAGATTAACTTCTTGCATGGTCCTGAATGGCAGATTTATAAACAGTTCCCCTACCCCCTCCCCGCTCCCCCTCCCCACAAAAACGAACGTTTTGACATTTTTCACGGTTCAGTCGTCCTTGCTTCCAGGCGATTTACCAATGCCGAAAAACTCATCTTTTTTTTGGAAATTATTCTATAACGTAGGTACGAAGATAATGATTCGTCTGTTATCATGTCTTAAATAACTCAACTAGTGACACAAAACATAGAAAACCTCGTGCATATGGACAACATAAAGCGAAGCCCAGAACACATGCGACAACAGAAGTCACCCCTCGAGCAACATGAAAGGTGCAGCCTTCTATCTCGTCGTCCTGATGGCAGCCATTTTGCTCTTCCTAGGTGAGTAGCAACAAATAATGACTCTAATTATTCCTGGGTTCAGTCCACTACAGGAAGACAAATAATATTCATATTTCCTTGTACTAAATTATCTTCGGTGTTACAAAAGCAATATTCCTCATCGACTGCACCTAAGTCTGCCATTGATCACAGCAGTAATACAGTCGTCACATCCACGTTCTGTCCTCACAAGAAAGTCTCTAAGACCCATTTTAATATTATCCTGCCATTACATTCTAAATTATGCATTACGTGAAGATAATATAAAATATTATGTTGAAAGGAAGAGTGGTAGTTCATAGAGTTAGACTAGGAAGGTGCTGTTGAAGGCGGCAACACGCATCCGGAATCAACAAAATATAGGCAATTACATGGGAGCGACTCTTAGATTCACAAAGACAACTGCCCAGTTCGATTAGTCTGAGATTGTTTCGTATAAACTTGGCTTCCAACGCACTCGGCCCATTCCGACCTGCAAAGCAATACCGATGTCTATACTGAAACGTGACTGCTACAGTAAATTGTGTGGTGTTAATATTGATGGCTCAGTAATCAAGAAGAACCTTCTTATCTGTTTGCTGGAGCGAAGGCTACCCCAAACACAGATCTGGTGGTTATCGCTTTGAGATTATTTTTAAGTATTGCACAATTATTATTATTATTATTATTCTAATAATGAGTACTTCATAGTTTGGTCGAAATTACATTCAGTTCCTATTTCCCCACGTCACCGGTACCAAACCTAATAACGTGCTCTTCTACAAGCAACAAACACATTCGAAACCTTCAACACGCGATGGCTCCCTCTCTTCCTAACCATTTCCAGGCTCCTGTCCAATGATAAAGGCTGATCAGGGTATACTGCATTGCAATAAATCGGTGGGGGCCTGAAGCTGATAGTTCACTTCTAACTGTTCACACTAAAAAGGACAACAGCTCTATATCTACCCACCCTACGTCTTCCTATTTCACTGTATAACTAAATAACAGAACAACTTCCAATTCGGTTCCTTGTATTGTCCAGTGTGCTGCCACAAATGTATACGTTTCCAATTATATTTTTCATGCTGCTTTTGGATTTGTAACATTTTGTACATGACTTCGAGGGGAGAACTGATTACTAAGGAGAATTTTTCAACTCATATAAGTAAAGTAGCATGTGATTGAAGGAAACTGCATACTGGGGAGAGTCGTAATTTAAACCGGGCATGTGTTAATATCAGAATGATCAGAACAATGCGAACTGTAAGGACGGTACATCTCAGGCAGTCACGATATGATTAGAGCACACTTGAAGGGAACACAGCACTTTGGTTAACTGAAGGGTGTCTGCAGATTAGATTAGATTAGATTAGATTAGATTAGATTAGATTAGATTAGTAGCTGATTTCGAGACCTTACGATCCAGAGGCACTTAGGCCTTAAAAGTGACCCTTTGTGCCCCATAAACAGGAACTAAGTCAATGGACCCCTGATCCTTTACTAAAGCTTCAAATGGCCCCCAGACATACACTCCTAATACTGTATTCTCTGGGTGCAAACACAGGGAAACGAGTTACTAATGTCTGGGTGCAGACAAGGCTTCACACTCACACAGAATGTGGACTGAGTTTCCCCCCTCTGCACCACTGGAAAGGCCGGGGCGTGCTGCTGAACACTTACCCACCTCTAGTGCCGCGGTCATGGAAGAGTAGAGCTATAACTCTACCCACCCTCTGGGCCACATGGGGCCTGTAACGGGAACACTTTACCTTTACCTTTACCTTTACAGTATTAATAATATTCGTTAATATAATTTCACACAATTTACATAATCCATTAATATATCTTGCAGGATCCACTAAAATACGATGAGTTACCATTCCCACTTCTAGGTTAAATCGACTAAGCAACAGAACAATATCGCACAATACATGTTGTTCAAATTATGACACTGATAAGATTTTCGACAAAGCAGACCGGCCATAACTACTTCATAGCTTGGGCCGACCTTACGCAGCGCCTTATGATTCTGTAGCTTTGTTTCGTTTCACAATAGTGCAAAATTATTTATATGACTGAACAAATTGTCACAAGTTGCACCTACATTGTTATTGGAGTAAAAATAAAATTACTTTCCACATTATTAAAATTTAATATCCCACTCAAGTTCCACCCAATTTACAATTTCACAATCTGCAACATGCTACTACAGGTATCTTCCTCAGGCAAGAACATGATGCAAAACTCTCATTGTTGTAAGGTTTCTTAATTTACATAATTAAATTTAGGAATTTTGTTGTCTCATTTTCACTAATTTTACCTGCTGTAATTTCCTCACATCTTATTCTATAATTTTATACGTTGTCTTTATAACGTACTCCTGATTTTTTAACAACCCTATCCCAATCACATTTTTTATAACTCCTCTTTATTCTTAATGCCCAGTCCAAAAGTTTCACATTTTCTACCTGCCAAACCCAACAGTTAAACACTAGTTTGTCCCACGTAACATGTATGATCACAAAACAGTACCGTCCTACACGCTACAACACAGTATCTCTCTTACATCCTCTGCAGACTTCACATGCTGATGATCCATCAGACGCACTACATGGAACGCTAAACATTTTCTTACAAAATCTCAAACTAAGTACCATCAGGAACTTAAAACACACAACTTATTCCATTACAAACAAAACAAACTCAAATTCACAAAACTCTTTTTCATGTAAAACTTTAACAGTTTAATACACGACAGCTTTCGGAAACGAAATTCTGGGTCTCATCAAAAGGGTAAGCCTTTACCATACATACCGACCAAACAGACCAGTCTAGTGCGGGAAAGTGTGCAAAAATGAAATCGTTTCTCGCATATAACGTAATGACAATTGTGAACTGACACACACACAATTTCGTTTTGATGGTACAGTGTAGAGATAATTATAAATATTTTATTACAAGTTGCTACATCAAATAAATTTGTTCTTCCGAGTTCACACAAACAGACAAAAAGTTATAAAATATAAAGACGAAATTTTCCACGTTGGGAAATATGAATTTTGAGACTAACCTGTCCCATCTTCCACTCTGACACTTTGACACAGTTTATAGAAGGCTAATCCCCAAATGCTTTCATAATTTTTACAATTCAGTTGTCCTCAATGATACGCGATAATCGCAAGGTTGAATAAGTAAAAACTTCCTGGATATTGTTCTAGAAGATTACAAATATCGACAGTGTTATTCTGTTATCATGTCTTAAATGACTCATCTAGTCACACAAAACTCGAAAGCCTTCCTGAATGTGGCCGATATAAGGCAAAGTCCCGAGCGTATGCGACAACAGACGTCACTCCTCGAGCAACATGAGAGGTACAGCCTTCTTTCTCGTCGTCCTCATGGCATATATTCTGCTCTTGCTGGGTGAGTAGAAACAAAGAGTGACACTAGTTATTCGTGGGTTGAGTCCACTACAGGAAGACAAAAAATTATTAACCTTTTTCTAGTACTAAACTAACTTCGGTGTTAGAACAGCAATATTTCTCACCGATGGTACCTAAGGCTGCCATACCTCACTGCAATTAATACAGTCCTTACCGCCAAGTTCAATCTTCACAAGTATGTCTGTAAGATACGTATCGAAACAAACTACACTCATTGTTAGGGCCATAATTCATACGTAATAAACTGCATGCTGATTGTCATGACCATACTTCAAATGCAATAAACTGCAGTTCAAAAAATATGAGTTAATTGAAAAAAATCTCACAAAAAATTCGTTAATTGCTATACCATTTGTGTAATTGTTAATTTACCGGACAACATTGACTGAAGTAACAAATAGTAAAATGAAAACTACTGGATTTATTCCCTACATGGCCTTTGTCCTAATATTATGCTTCATTAAATTTCCTGTGTTAATTTCATTTTCATTTTCCATGAATTGTCATTTCTCTCACAGTTGCTAGATAATGCTTATTGTCAGCTGTTTCATGGCAATCTGAAACTTACGTGTGTGACTGTTACAGTAAATTGTGCAGTGTTAGTACTGATGCTGCAGTAGTCAAGAAGAATACTCTTCTCTGTTTGAAGGGGCAGAGGCATTGCCGAAGACGTTCCCGCCTTATCGTGTAGGTATCAAGTTGACATTACTTTTAAGTACTAAACCTGTTTTATTATTATTATTATTATTATTATTATTATTGTAGCTATTACGTCCTTTCGAATTCTGTCAAAAAAGTAAATATTTCTGAATCTTGGAATCGCTATCTAGGCCAACACCGCACTTGGCTAAAAGCAACAAACAAATTCGACGCCTTCCACACTCGGCTGTTCCCTCTCTTCGTAACCATGTCCAGTCTCCTTCCTGTCCAGTGGTTAAGGCTGATCAGGGTTTACTCAATATCAGTAAGTCGGTCGGGGCGTGAAGCTGATCGTTCACTTTTAGCACTGCAGACACTAAAAAGGACAACAGCTCTATATACCTACCCACCCTACGTATTCCTGTCTCACAGCCTAACTGAATACCAGAACAACTTTCATTTCAGAGTCTGGTATCGTCCAGTGTGCTGCCACAAATGTACACGTTTATAATATGGAACTTTATATTTTACACGCTGCTTTTGGATTCGTAACATTTCGTGCATGACTTCGAGGGAAGAAATGAGTGCTAAGGAGAACTTTGCAAATTAAGTCAGGAAAGTATCACGAGGGTGACGTAAAGTGTATACCTGCGAGCTTCATAATTTAAGCAGTGCGTATGTTCATATCGGAATGACCAGAACAATGCGAACAGTAAGGACGGTGAATCTCAGGCAGTCACGATATGATTAGAGCACACTTGAAGGGAACACAGCACTTTGGACAACCGGAGAGTGGCTGGAGGGTAACTGGAACAAGATCATAAAGTCGGTGTGGTGATCTGTACAGGTTCAGCTGGCTTAAATTAAGGTGTATTGGCTTACAGACAAGCAGTAGTAAAAGCTTCTCAAAACGGAAATTCTTCGCTGAGGTTAATATTCCGATATCTCCTTACAGGTTCCAGAATTTCTGTATTTTCATTAGAGAAGACGTTGTCAAAACGCGCAGGGTATTTCCCACTACCCTTAGAGTATCACATAACATGTAGTTGACTTCTTGCACAGAGTTCGCATGTCTACACAAAAACAGCACGTAGACCCTTCTCTTTAAAAAGATGACACTATATGAAATACAGCGATGACAACAAAATGCAGGCATGGCAAATTGTAACTGCAAATAATTGGAATAAGTTATGCAGTCATAATAACAATAACGCTATCACTTCGGATAACTGGAAAAATTAATTACAATCTGTTTCAGGCTGACGTAAGTACCAAGTGCACTGGAAACCACTCGGAGCCAACACCACCATCTGGTTAAATCGACTTGGCCAACTGACGCTAATTGACAGAAGAATATCGCACAATACGTATATATATAGAAATTGTCACAAGTTGCAACTATATTATTTTTTGGTGTACACTGATTACGTCATTTAGAATATTATTAAACACACGTAAACACAGTGGGTAAGAAGATAGAAAAATGCGAACATTGGGACGTGTTCAGATCTTTTCATCCTAGGCCCTTCTTGGGTGGTAGAAACATTTAGCCAAATGCGGGTAAGAAAATGTGTTCGATATTATATTATATTACGATATTATAATTAATTAAATCTGTTTCAACCTGAAGTAATTATCAACTGCACCGGAAGCCACTCGGAGCCAACACCACACTCTGATTAAATCGACTTGGCCAACTGCCGATAAATGACGGAAGAATATCTAACAATACATATATATACAAATTTTGACGCTGCAAAGATTTTCGACAAAACGGACCGGCCTTCAGTACTTCGTAGCTTAGACCGACTTTACGCAGCGTCATGTGATGAATATTCTGTAGTATTTGTTTCGTTACAATATTATGCAAAAAAAATTATATTAATGAGTAAATTGTCACAAGTTGCAACTACATTATTTTTTGGTATACACTGATTACGTCATTTAGACACACGTAAACACAGTGAGTAAGAAGAGAGAAAAATGCGAACATTGGGACGTGTTCAGGTCTTTTCATCCTAGGCCCTTCTTAGATGGTAGAAACATTTAGCCAAATGCGGGTCACAATATTAGTAAGAAAATGTGTTCGATAAGGAACACGTGTCTGGCAACTCTCTACACATTTATTGAAACTTCACTCATTCAGAACACAATTAAGCGAGATAAAATAAAGTAATTATATCTTTATAATTACCATCTCATATTGTAGTACATTCACACAAATAATTTTCCCGAAAGATTTTAGTAAAATTCCCCTATGTAAATTTTCACAAAATTACATTCCGTGGGTCTAAAAATGCTCCATGCGCCAGGACGACGCTATAGATGGAGAGAAGGACAGACGGACGTACATGATAAAGCTGACAGTCGGCATTCACGAACTTGCGGACTCATCTAAAAATTTTATGTGTATCTGAGTAATTTATTTAGACTTCGAAACACGTATTTTTAATTATGTATTAAAATTTCTCATTTCATTTGAATGTTATTCATTCCCTCACAAACATCGCGAAGACTGAATTAATACCCCCAGGATAGCATACAAAATCCAAAATATTTTAAGCCCTGCAATGCAAATTCGGTTTCAAGTAAGATATGGTAAATTTCTTGACCAGTGGAAATATCATTTTCTCGAGACATTAGGCAGGTTAGTATTTAAGTTCGTTAGACAGTTAGGGGACAGGATCGGTAGGATAAGCTGTCAAGGAGGGAGACATGTGAACTTTGACGGTTGTTCTGTTTATAGAACCATAGAACAGAAGTCTATATGCGGCCACAGCCTGAACATACAGCACAACCTTCTACCACGTAAAGACTCTCCCACGGGAATTAATCACCAAATGCTTCATAGGCAGGGCGGACCGTACAAAATTTGAGGACCATCAAGAAACAGTATCGCAACACAGAACACAAAAAGTTACACGAAATTTTTGAAAGGAATTCACCTCTTCTTTCACACTGCATCGAGAGACATTTCCAAAAGTTCGGTATTTTCTCAAGGTCCAGTTTAGTACTTTATTTCACTCTTTAGTTCAACAGGTGTCAGTGTTGCGCGTTTCCGACATGTTGTTATTCCTGGTTACACGAAATCTCACAATATGTAATTTGCACGTAATGACACAAAAGTTATACCAATTTTCGTAAAAATCTGGCAGGCGCTTCTAATCTTCCAGTCGGACCATCCAAACACACGGACCGCACACGTTGTTCTCAAGACGTGACGTTAAATAATAAACAAAACACCCCACTCCGGTCTCCTGTTCTATTTACCGCAATTACATCTGCTCATAACGTAAATCCTGTTACGACAATCTGCATTATATGTTTCACTTACGTTCGTACTTGGTCCTGCCAAACGTACGCTATATAACTATAGTAACTACTTGCAATCACAGCGGACTGCCTACAAAAAAAACTGCCCTTCATTAAGTGTCTTGAGATCCCCAAAGCGGTTTTGATAAAGTTTCCACTATTCTGACATGCCTTGCAGTGTCGACTTTTGAATAAATATCGACGTTTATAAGAGGCGTAGTAGATATTTAGGGTAAAAGTCACCTGGGATTCCTTGATCCTGAAGACGAAGGCACGGTGTAACATCCCAGAAGGCTTGAATCATGAAATATCTTTCGAAAATTTTAATTTTAAACTGGGAATTTAAATGTCCATGGTCCGACGAAAATTTACAGATCAAATATTAAGAAAATGTGTTAATATTACTGGAACAAAGACTGCAAATGTTTGCTTTATGATCCAAAAGGTCCCTTCAAGCGCTACGACTAAACAGCGTTTTTCTTATCATCCTCCTCCTCATCACACTCCTGGTGCAACAGCAAGAAACCGGAAAGCAAACGCTTATATTCATCCAATTAATTTTCCCTCTTTGCGATAAAGCAGCGACAAGCAAATAACAGGATAAAAGACACCATACAACGTGGGATGTTAACAAGAAATATGATAATGTTGTGATAACAGAACACAGACATCAGAATAGACAGAAATCAGTCTAGGCGTTCGAAATGGTTCAATATAAAAAGATGAAACAGCAATCTAAACAAAAAGAACAATGTATTCCCTGAGAATACAAACGCCACAATTTGCCTTTCATCTCCCTCTCTCTCTTCTTCCTCTAATATATCAAAAAGGCAAAAAACAAAACAACGCCCACATTCAAGCCAGGTATACATTCCCAAGCAAGAGAAAGTAAATCGAAATTTCTTCAATTCAGCACCAAAGCCATCTTAACCAATTTAACCCTGCTACCTCCTGCTACAGTCCGATAGATACCTTATATCACCCGTGTGCGCCCTTGGCTTGCTTACCTGTTGGCCTACGAGGGTAGTGCGGCCATAGTTCTAAACGGTGGAAGGAGCGAATATGACAAGAGAAGCTTCCTCTCTTTCTAAAAACGTGGGGTTGTGCCCTCATCTTTCTATGCCATATTTATTTAATGACACTTTTGACACCAATTTCCTCAGATTGTACGGTATTTCAGGTTCTTAACTGCGGGTACTCTTAAGGTTGCCTGTCGTATGCAGTGCCATAACACAGCAAGACTTAACGCTGAAACACAACGTTTTTAGACGTAATCGCAAAATTGCGAAAACAAATTATTAGCTTCGTCACGTCTGTCTGTCTGTCCGTCCGCACGAAATAACACGGCACCCAGGACACGGATTTCAATGATAATAGATACCAAAACTTTTTATCGAGTAAATTCAAATCCTGTACAACTGACAAGAATAACGGTAACTTTCCATGAAGACCTGTGTACATTTATGATAATATCACGCTGATTTCTTCTTCCAGTTAGAAATACTTCAGACAGAAATTGTAGCGAAAATCAAAACACACATTTTGTGTTCTATAACTTTCTCCCCCAAAACCGTGCAGTTTATAAGGTGCAATAATAAGGTACAGTCACACAGGCTACAGACAGAAATATAGTACGGGGTGTGCGTTTTTTATGATGGATACCCAAGACTACAAATACACACTCAGAATATGTAATACTTACTGCGTTCCCATATGCTACCTGTATTATCACAAAACCGTACTTTCCTACACGCTACAACACACAATCTCTCTTGCTTTCTCTGCCGAACACACATTCTGATGGCCCACTGGCAGCATTTCATCTAACACTATACAATACCTTACAGAATATCCCACACCCATTAATCAGTAATTTCCCATCCACAAGTTACATCCAGTAATTTCAAAACAATAAGAATTTCCAACATTATCTTTCTCTATAAATTAATTTATTGGTTTCATTCCGAAGTGTTCTGGAAAAGAAATTCCTTGATCTCATTAAATGGCGAGCCTTTAACACATGACCACGGAAGTAGATGTGTCTCGTGATAAAAAGTGCTGAAGAATGAAATATTATTTCTGATACAACGTAATTAGAATTGAGTAATGCCAAACACAAATGCCTTTTGCTGGTGTAATGCGTGTTAAATTTACATAGGGGATTGTATTAAGTAGAAACTTAAAAATTTCATTATTTTCATTTCCAGGAACAGATCGATCATTCACAGCCACAGATGTCAGCAATACCTGTCAGTTTATTACTCTTTTACTATGCTTGAACCCGGCAGTGACCTGATCAGATCGTTATACTTTCAGGAATGCATGACTTGTCACCTCTTCTCTATAAAGCCTAGCACAACCCGGTAAACGCACTCACAAGTAGTAAGGCTTGCACTTTGGGAAGGAAGTGGCATCACAGGTCACGTGATGTAAACAAAGATGGCGGCGGGGTCACTGACCTCATGTAGTCACATGCAAACAAAGATGGCGTACGAATTTGCCCCATGCGCTCACGTTATGTAAACAAAGATGGCGGATGATCTAATTTCGGCCGACTGTATGGCGCCTAACCTAACTTTAACCTCTGATATGTACACAAATAACGTTGGCTGTAAACAAAGATGGCAGCCAACCTTGCCCCAGGCGGTCACGTGATGTAAACAAACATGGCGAATGACCTACTTATGGTAGACTGTATGGCGCCTAACATAACTTTAACCTCTGATATGTAAACAAATGATGTAACATTTAAACAAATATGGCGGATGACCTAATTTTGGCAGACAGTATGGCGCCGGCAATTATTTTGAATGAGGGTTAAACTAACTTTAAGGTCCGCCATTTTAAAAGAGCGCCATTTTTAAATTTGTTCTAACCTAACTTTAAGTTTGAATTGCCACTATTCAATATGGCTACCAGCGCGGTACTTTTGAAATTTGTTCTAACCTAACCTAAAATTTGCATTGGTGCTTTCCGCCATTTTGAATGAGCGCCAATTTTAAATTTGTTCTAACCTAAGTTTCAAGAGACACGCCTGATACACACCATTTTATAGCCCGTCCTAATGAGGTTTAATGCATCAGCGATTTTTATCAGGCTAATGGTCAGTCATATGCCCGGAGGTTAAGCCGCAGGAGTGTAGACAAACAAGGAGAGACACTTTTAACTAACTAGACAACAGAATTTTCGATTATGGCATCAGAAACATATTTAAGGACTTCATGGTTTAAGTGAAACAGCTCTACATTATTGATGAGGTATCAATACATACCATCTCACAAACCAGCGACGTACTGGCTCGTTTAGCGGAGACTTCACAACGATTCTCGAGGCTTAAAGGAAGCAAACACACATGAAGGCTTTATAGCATTTCTCAACTAACTTAACGAGGTCGTGCATGCAGAACGAAGAGTAGGCTAACAGTGTAGAATGGTGTTAAGGCGGAGGTAAATGTAATGTAGACCGTTCATTCAGTAAGGTTGTAATGCAAAGAGTAATGATGGAGTATGGGCTGTACATGTAGAATAGAGATTATGCTGAAAATAGGCCACCCATGCAGAACTAAGGTAATGTTGAGGGTAAATGTAACATAGGATATCATCTACCAAGGTTGTAATGCAAAGAGTAACTATGGAGTGTGGGCTGTGCATGTAGAACAGAGATTATGCGGAAAATAGGCTATCGGTGCAGAACGAAGGTAATGTTGAGGGTAAATGTAACGTAGGGTGTCATCTACCAAGGTTGTAAGAAAACTTAGGTAGCGAGATGGCTAGTCATATACCCTGAGGTTAATCAGACAGACTACACACGAGAACAAGACGAGACATTTTGTATCTAAATAGGTAGGAGAATTCGTGATTGTCGCAACAGAAACATACTTAAGAACTTCATAGTTTAAGTGAAACAGCCCTACATTATTGATGAGGTATCAATACATACCATCTCACAAATAACCAGCAACGTACTGGTTCATTTTAGCGGAGACTTCGCAACGATTCTTGAGGTTTAAACGAAGCTATCGTACACTAAGGCTTCATAACATTTCTCATTGAGCAGAATAATAAAGTGAGCAGTGATATCAGCTTACTACAGGGTCGACGGTTCAATGACCGAATCTTTGTACATATCTAGACAGATCCTAGGACTCACCCAACAACTATACAATAGGTAAAGATAAAGAGCGGTCGAAAAGTTGTAGACCACTACCCTTCTAATTCAGTGGTTAAGAAAGGTATAGCTATAATTCTACTATTTTCTGAGCCTTCACAACCTGTACAGAATTTCAGTACATGTACATTCATAGTATAAAAAAAGCGTCAATTTTAAATTGTTTGGAACTCAACTTAAACTTCTGTAGCGATAGTTCGAGACTCTATATTAGAAAGATTTTAGGTTCGAATTTTAGCCACTACGATAAGGCACCGAGTTAGCTTAGGTTATGGACATTAGGTTACGGACATTAGGCTAGGTTATGAACATTAGGTTATGGAGATTAAGTTAGGTTAAGGCATTGCGTTAGGTTATGGATATTAGGTTAGGTCATAAACGGAAGTTTCAGGGGACTTAGGTTAGGTTAATTTAGGTTACGGACATAAGTTTAGGTTAGGTTATGAACATAAGGTTAACTTAGGATAGGTTTGGTTAGGTTATAAACGTTAGGTTAGGTTAGGTTAGGTTAGGTTGGGTTATAGACATAAGTTTAGGCTAGGTTAGGTTATGAACTGAAGTTTCGAGGGCTTAGGTTTTGGACACAAGTTTAGCTTAGTTTATGCTATGAACGATAGTCTAGGACTTAGGATAGATTAGGTTATGGACATAAGAATACGTTAGGTTAGAGACATAAGATTAGGTTAGGTTGTGGACATAAGATTAGGTTAGGTTAGGTTACTGACACAAAATTAGGTTAGCTTGTGTTAGGTTAGTGGAGACGCTGTCACGTATCTGCGACTGAAGAAATATTGTGATTCAGTATAGTTATTTTCTAAGATTGTTGCGACGGCAGTAAAATGCTTTACTGTCTGCTGTTGGTACAGGGTAAGACACATTGACTGTATTAGAAATTCACTTTACACCGAGTTGAGCAGTTTAGGATTTATTCCAAATTTCCGCTTTTTGATTTATAGAGAGAGGTAATTTAATTATTTAAATGACTTATACTACACTTTCGGCAAAGTTTGACCTATTAACTTTGTAACTAATGATTTGTTAGTCATTGTAATATAATAGTTTAACAGAACAGAATAAAAACTTCTTTCTGTTTTCTATTTAAATTGGGAATGAGTCAAACGATTGTTCTATAAATCCTTGAGTTCTTACCATAACAGATTTGTGAAATTATTGGCTGGTGGCGGCGAAAATTACTACCATACATTTTAGTGTCCTTTCCCTGGAAAAAAGTGATGGAAATCAAGCCATCATCCGAGTAGGAAAACACTACACTGGTATGGTGTACAAGCTAAGCCGGAGATAACTGTAAATATTTGACAACATAATGCTTAATACAGAGTATTCAGTTCAAACCAAATTGCAATAAATCCTAAAAATGCAAAAGATTAAATTTTCCGCGTCAAAAAAATATGAAGGCTAAGAGGCTGGCTTCTGCTACCTTCGAGTATCTCACTTCAACACAATTTGTGTGTGGCTAATCTCTGTAGGCTTACATAATTTTCACACACTAGATGTCCTCAATAGTACGTGACAGATCAGTGCTGAGTAATTCATATATTTGGGGAAAGTTTGTATAAAGTTTTCACATGACAATAGTGTATGTCCTGTTATCATGTCTTAAGTAACTCAAATAGTCACATAAAACACACACAAAAAATTGAGCACTGGCCTATATAATGCAAAGTACCGAACGTATGCGACAACACACATCACTCCTCGAGCAACATGAAAGCAACAGCCTTCATTCTCTTCGCCTTGATGGCAGCCATTCAGCTCTTACTGGGTGAGTAGAAACAAATAATGACATATTTTACGTAAGGAGAAGGGCAACAATAACACTTATTTTTCTGTTATTGAACAAATTTCGGAGTTAGAACAGCAATATTCAACACCGATGGTCCCCAAGTGTGCCATTGCTCACCGCAGTAGTAATTTCAATATTATCCTGCCTTTTCCTTCTAAATCATGCATTTCCGATACTTACAAATTTCTGCAACATGTTAAGTGCCAACCCCGTTTCCGCAGTACGCTGTATTATCCAGCTATGAGGACGGTACAGCAGTTTCTGACTTTGCAAATGTTGCGGTCTTCCAGTTTCAGAGAACGCCTGTAGGGTTAGGCGTGAAATATTCTGTTTCGAAATATCTGCTAAGGCCTCAGGTTGAAATATCCGAATAATAATTATTATATTGCCGTACGTACAAAGGTGTGGTGATGTAGACATCGACCAAATTTTGGAGGGGAATTCTACCTTTAACTACACAGGAAGCGAGTAAATTCTTACAAAATGAACGTCAGGATTTTAGATACCTTGGAAATTAGATTTATAGATGTAGAAATATATTCATTTTCTTGAAAATGTATAGCCTATCTTCTATTCAAGGTTTAAATTTGACTGTTCACAGTTCGAAAATTATCACAGATAAATGGCAAACACAATGACAGAAATTTCTTAATTCGTACACAATTATATATAACTGCCAAATTAACGTAATATATTGAATGTGGCAACCAACAACAACGTGAATTTGGTGCAGTTCTTCATTCCACAGCCTTTGTCTTAATTACATATTTTCGTTACGTTTTTTGTTAATATAACTTTGCAAATCCATCACTTGTGAATCCTCACACATTTACTAAATGATATTCATTACCAGCAATATTACGAGGATCTAAAGCGTACGAATGTGACTGTTGTATTAAACTGTGCTGTGGTAATATTGACGTTGGAATATACTGTTCTGTTTACAGGAAATTATGCTGCCCCTCACGTTGGTTTTGTAACTGGGTGGGTATTAATTTGAGAGTATATTTATACATTAAATTAGCACATTATTATTATTATTATTATTATTATTATCATCATAGCTACTATGTGATTCTCAGTTACAACTACATTTTAAATATTTGCTGAAAAATGCAACGAACCAAACTTGCCTATTTTCATCTCGCAAAATCACCTCACATTCAGTTCTCACTACCCTTTATCACCGTTAGCAAAACTAATAATGTGCTGGTCTACAAGAAACAAACACATTGGACGCTTTCAACAAGCGGTGGTTCCCTCTCTTCGTAACCATTTCAAGTATACTGTCCAAAGTTTAAGGCCGATTAGGGTTTACTGAATGACAATAAATCGGTCGGAGCGTGAAGCTGATCGTTCACTTCTAGCAGTCCAGACACTAAAAGGACAACAGCTCTATATCTACCCATCACACGTATTCCTGTCTCATTGCCTAATTAAATACCAGAACAACTTTCAGTTCGGTGCCTTGTAACGTCCAGTGTACTGCCACAAATGTACAATTTTACAACACAGAGCTTTGTATTTTTCACATTGCCTTTGGATTTGTAACATTTTGCGCCTGACGTCTATGGTAGAACTGATTGCTTAGAATAATTTTCAACTCAAATAAGGAAAATATCAGGAGTGAAAAAAAAAATTGCCGATTGGGGAGAGTCGTAATTTAAACTGTGCATGTGTTAATATCAGAATGATCAGAACAATGCGAACGGTAAGGACGGCATATCTCAGGCAGTCACGATATGATTAGAGCACATTTGAAGGGAACACAGCACTTTGGGCAACAGGAGGGTGGCTGGATGTCACTGGAATAAGATCTGAAAGTGGGCGTGCCGATGGGTGCAGGTTCATCTGGCTTAAATTAAGGTCTATTGGCTTACAGACAAGCACTATTATAGTCTTCTCGAAACTGCTTATTATCACATTATTATTATTACGATCATGTAATTCGAAGTGTCATAAGCCGCCATGTCGTACTCTGAAATCTACGTCCTTATTTTATGCACCAATGGTGATAATGAAAATTGGATCTATATCAAAAAGGAGTAAGTAAAAAACGACATTCCCTTAAGAAATAATTAAATAAGTAGCGGTTAGCGTAATAGAATGGAGGTAGCCGAAGAGATTTAAACCAAGAAATAGGAGAGTGTAAATTAAGGAGCTTTGAAAATATTAAGGGGATTCAAAGGCAAAAGACTTGAACAATCGGACTCAAAACAAGGGCTACGCGTATATGGACTCTACTAAGCTTTGGACGAAAGAGGAATCGTAATTTGATTATAGGGGTAAACCGGTCGAAGCGTTAAGCTGCTCCGTTGCCTCCATCCAGAGCCAAATTTTAGAAATAATTAGCCTGTCTTCTCAGAGCTCCGAGAAAAAATTCATATTTACGTTCAAATTTACAGTTTATGTGCATTTATCATGTGTTCAGTGTTTAACTATTGTGATCGAAATGTGTACTTTACATAAATGAGCAGAACTCAAGTTACAGATGATTTTGTAGAAAGTTTCGAACAGTCTCTTCAAAAGCTTAGGAGGTCTGTCACACGGTAACGTTACAAGGCATATTGTGAATTCTCTAAATTCAGCTCCCGTAAGAACAGTTCACAATTAACTGCACTGCTATCCCAATATGCTTTTCCTCATTCTGAACCATAATTCAGGCATTTTCATGAAGTCGCGCGACCTTTTCCTTTCCCTGCTGATATCAGTAAAACCCCAGTGTTACCACACTTTCACCTCGCCTTTATCTTGAAATATGTGGCCACCAAGTCGTTGCTCAGAACTGCAAAGAGACGGTAATCGCCCGGCGACGAACTCCCCAATACCTTCAAATTCAGTGCTTTCCGCCACAGCACACTTCTCTCTCTTGAAACCGTCTGTTGCTGTATGTGAAACAGGCAACTATGAAGGGCTGCACTGAGGCTCTTTTTGGAGACATTTGTCGAGGCCAAAGGGGATTCTTCCTTCTAAACACTACACCTATACATGTTAAGTTGTCTCCTTACAGATTCCGAATTTGCTGTATTTCCTTTCGGATAGACGTTGTTAACACAGGGTTATTCCAAATGACTGTCGGGGATTTAACAACTTGTCGTACACAATACACTTGAGATAGAAGTATATGTATTGTTTATTTAATAGAACAACACTCCAAGTTTTTGTTACATACCTTACAGGTGCTCTATATGTGCACCCTTTGTGATTCTACAAAA
>Ga0136643_10003174_pt1 | contig 21963 bp, 19 predicted proteins | sample TergutLab28metaG_FD_96883 | JGI IMG/M metagenome (GOLD analysis project Ga0136643, IMG submission 96883) | Labiotermes labralis P1 segment gut microbial communities from Petit-Saut dam, French Guiana - Lab288 P1 (version 3) (version 3) | ecosystem: Host-associated > Arthropoda: Insects >...
ATAAGTTTTAAAATATTTTGTTATTTTGGGTTGGGTTTTTGTCCCGCCCAAAAAACCCACCAGTTTGGCAAATCTATAAAAAAAACCCCCCAAACTATTTTGGGGGGGGGGGGGGTGTGACAATGCAGAATAAAACATGATACACATTATGAGTTAAGGAGTTAAAAGGGTTTTAAACAGCAGCATCTTTGGACTGTTTCAATCATCTATGTTGAGTGAATGCCGAAAACCATCAAGTATCTTATCAACACACTCAGTACTAAGAGGATGACACTGAATAAGATTATGCAGTAGTAGTATCCACTTATATAGGCACACCTGATTTCACAAACTCTAATTCTAGTAGTTTCTAACATTCAATTCGTCATTTTTGTATCTTCCAATAGACACAGGGCCCTAACGAGGGCACCCAACAGCTATTCAACTAAGCTACATATCCCACTGCTCGTTGCTATGTCAAATGAAAATATGTTTTTAACTACTTCAATGTGGATGCCACATGACAGTTGAAAACAACACTTGTCACATTACCCCACTGAATTCCGCAGGAAGGGAAGAAGTGATTTCCGGTTACTTCATTGGAAAATGTGGAATATGAAAAATACGCGAAGTCTTTGGGCATAGATTTCATAAATCGCTGACTTAATCTCGCTCATTTTATACCCAATTCACCCCCAAACTTCCAACCATCCGAAGAATCGTATTTCAGGATTCTTCATGTGGTGTCTCGGACCAAGGGGAGGAATCGCTGTTTTTCGTACTTCCCCAAACCAGTAAATTTCTAAGTCATAACTCTGTCCTGTGCAATCATAATGGCAGCTTCTATTCAAATGGAAGATTCATATTTGCCTCCCCGATACGAAGTGTGTCAACCTGGTGTACATGCAGGGAAGATCTGGATCAGGCAAGGGTCGTGCAGCTATTGATCTGAACTCGATCGGCAGGATGGGAGTTGGGCCGGCGCGCCGCGAGACAGTTCTAACAGGCGTGGCGGGGTCGCCTGGAGACGGCGGTTATGTCATACCGCTTTCACTGCATGACAGTACCAATCCAGCAGTCGTCGGCAAAAGTGCAACACAGGTTTCATTCACTCTAACAAAAGCTCTTCTATCAATCATGGCAAACACGCACGGTCACAAAATTCGTTTACTCATGCAAACGCTCCAACTGTTCATTTCCGGCCAATAATACATTCTCATAATCAATGACAACCACACGAACAACTTGATATAGTTCTTTTCTTTGTCAAGTTTAACTGCGGGTGTCTAGTGAATCCAACGTTAAATTAATTTGTTTCAGAAATCGGTAACGATTAATTGGCACGGAAAACTGTCAACAGGTATTACTTTCATTTCTCTCATTAACATTTCACTCTACGGAACAAAAAAGTTCATTACAATAACGTGAATGCAGATATCGGGTTGTGTTCATGCACATTCTAATGCTTAAACATCGACTAAACGAGGCATTTACGCAAAGAAAACGTCAGCCAAATGCACGTCGTGTAATACAGGTAAACGTAATTAGGTGCCAAGTGTCCTGTGCAAAGGTTAGCGCCACCAGAATGTAATACTTCAAAACCGTCAGTTAGGCTAACTAAGTAATAAGTAATTTCGAAAGATGTCGGACAGCGAAGACGAAAGTTCCGGTGAAGAATCTCCAGTGACGAGCGAATGGCTGGAGGCGATATTAGCGTCGTATCATCAACAAGAACTACATCACAATCGAGACGGCGGAGGCGACGATGCTGAAGAAGATGGTGTAGAACTCTCCGTTAGCATCGGCGAATTTTCGGTAGGGCCTGGATGCGACGCAGGGGAGTGTGTTCTTAGCGACATCCTGGCAGTGAAGGTCCAGTACCGGGTCTCCCCTGGGACTCCCGACCCACGGACTCTCAATCTGATCGTCAAACTGTTGCCCCACGACCCTTTCAGCAGATTCTTCGTCACCGAGGCGCAGTTTGATCTCCGTGAGATCAAGTTTTACACTCAGGTGAGCAGTGTAGTGCTGGAAAGCTACCCTGAAGGTGGTCGGCATTCCGATCTCAAAAAAAAATTACTTTTATATCATTTGTACCACAAATATCAAACATCCATTCATCTAATTACTACGTGTAAAAGGAAAAAAGGTTGCCCACGCATATCGTTGCATAATAACAGTGGCAGTATTTGTTATCTACATACTCTGAACTTACAATGACTGATAACAGAACCCAAGTTTGACAAATGTAATTTTCTCATAACTGGTAAACGACACGCAATGGTCGTTAATATCAACGACTTCATTACATGTCGCTACTTTGTATAATAATATGCGTACACAAATGATGTAAAGAGAGGTTCCTCCAATTACGTAAAAATTACAGGCCTAAAACGGTTTTAATTTCACGGAAGTGAGAATTCATTAATAAAACATTGGTGGGCGGGAAAACCAACACAACAGTGTGTTACAGTTAGGTCAGTACAGCGATACCAAACAACACGTGACATGAACTCTTGCTATAATGCGGTACCAAATACGAGGCACAGTCTGGCCGATAACATGGACAGTATACTGCGTATTGTCAAAGTGTACACAAATTTCCCGTGTTTCTGATTACAATTTCGCTCAGCGAAAATGGGACACAAACACTAACCCAGCTGCAATAATCAATCAAACTCCTATGTAATCCATCAATAACTAGCACTTAACTAATCACGAAATACAGGAGACCTCAACTTATCCGGATTAATTGGGACGGCGAGCCATCCGGATAAGCGGAAAATCCGAAAAATTGGATTTTTCTGTGAAACTAGGCTACACTGGCAGTTTGAATTTCGGCTGTTACTATTTACAGTATGCACACGTGTTTAAACCTTTCGACCATGCCTGATTTGAAGTTCTAGCAGCCATAACACTGTACTGTACTTGATCCGATAACCGGTAATTTCAAGGAAAGTTAGTTATGTAGAACTATCGACAAACTAACCCCAAGGGCCAAGCCGATCCGGGTAAGTGGAGTTATACTGTATTTGTCTGCTTACTCAGGCTCGCTGGTTGGCACTAACATACCTATACCTACCAATAATTAACATACTTGAAGGTGACTATATTACGATACTACCGAAGAATGTCATGAACACCGTATGGACACACTTTTATAACAACAATCGAATCGTCTACCTCCAGGTTAAGGAACGGACAAACTTTCATGCGTTCATCTCCTACGGTGGGAAGCACGCGTGACTTGAAGAGAAGACATGCGATATTCTGTTACTCCCTTCAATGAAGACCACGGCGACAGACGTAAACATGAGACGTAAAAGGTAGAGTGTCTATGTTCTTACAATTGCAGTGAATCAAAAAGACAATATGACATATCAGGGGGTGTAGGTATACCTTATCGCATTCTTAACCTCGGCACTAGTTCGAAGTCTGTAGTCAGCCTCACGCCCCAGACCACTTCGTCCCCAAGAAATGTACCCGGTACCCATTCTGTAAGTCCCTGTGTGGGCCCCAGAGCCTGTCTCGATGCTATGGAGAAGACGAAAATCTCTTACCCCTACCCTAAAACCTCGAATTCTCGATCTAGCCCACAGTCCAATCTCTATGACGACCGAGCTACATCGGCTCCCAAACATCAGGCTTAAGTGGCATAAGCACGGTGTCTCTTAACTTATATAGAGTTTACAGTCAAATCATGTTTAGCCTAATTTACTTCCTACAATAGGAAGAAAAGGTGGCGCCTGAGATCACCATGCCGTCAATATGTGTCTATGTGCCCAACTTCATCATCCCAACCAGATGACCGCGACTTTCATGAAATCTAGTACGACGTTATGCCCAGGAGGGTACACAATCATCCCACTCCTACAATCACGTACAAACCCGAGAGACGGAAGCGACATTTTTGACATGTTTTCAGGTAATTTAATACGGAAGTGTAAGGTAGTAGATCTTGGGGTAGGGTGAGGCGGTGAGCAGCTAATGTTCACATGCCAGTTTTGTAACATGTACAGCAATTGCAGCAACAGTAAAACGAATAAAGTCCCGTATTGTTTGTGTGAGGACGAAGTCTCAGCTGACTCGCAGTACCACGAAGTGACCGGTACTTCAAAACGGGTTTCGCGTCCTTTCTCCTATAAGGTAAAGCAGGGAATAGTGAACCCTATCACTCACCTTCATCTACTGCCAGAAACTAACACCCTTCTCATTTATGGATTTCTCCACTCTAGTCTGGCATGGCCGTAATCCGGCAACAACACATGCCCCATGTGTACGACATGGAAGACTGCAGATTTTTAGATACCTTAGGTGCAAGTATCAGTACACGCCAAAAACTTTGAAAACAACGCGTAATCAAACAGGGTGCAACCTAGCACAGGCAGAAAAGCGGAGTATAATTAATTTGGAGGTACTTCAGCTCCCGTGGGAAGCAACCACATACGTCGGCATCCAAGAAGTGATGTTAAGTTAATTTATAACACAAAAAAAAGAAAGAAATTCAGGCGTGCTTGTGTAAAGATGAACTTGTGCTTCGGAATATGAAGTGCAACACGACCACCATCACCAACAGCGGGTACTTATAATCAAGGTTTCGTCTAACATTGACGTCGCTCACCACAACGCCGTTACAGTACAGGCTGACATGAGTTTATAAATATGACAAACTTACTGATTTCAACTGCACTGTACACTGCGACCATTTTATCACAACAAAAAATGGAGTTCAGTTCAACTTTTATCGATTAGGCACCAATGCTCTATAAATCACAAGAGCCCTCTCCGCCCCATGTCTCCGACACATTCATGCTTATGCCCACAAGTTTTAACTGCAGTCTGAAGTGTAGTGGATCTGTCTGACTTGGTCCGTGAAACATCTGGAAACACTGCATACAATTTGGAAACTGTACGTTTCACCCTTTTTATAGGCCACGAAGGCCCTTTGGGTGAGTTGAGGTATAGCTCTACTCTTTCTAGGACCTCGGCACTAGATGTGGGTGGGGAGGTCAGCCCCACCACCCGGCCGCCTCTACCCGCGGGAAATTTGGAAACTGCACCTCCTCCAAACCAAGTGTGAACATTCATCATTTGCTTACGCCTGAATTTAATACTGCTGTACTTCTATTGTTGGATAACAACCCGGGCTTAAATGAGCCCCAAAATATTTTGTCGAATGCCGACTTATGGATGCGAGAAAATTGGAGATCCTAGGTCTATTATGTTTCCGCTACGCTGTCGCTACCGGCTGTTGCATAACTATAAACAACACTTCACAGTATGCACTCACTGTATTGCTACAAAAAAAAACACGTTAATATTCCCAGCGTCTCTTTTTGCATCAATTACATTTTTTTGTGTAAAAGATAACTGCTATTAACTCGTTAAATCCACGCTTATTTGCGTCACAATGCCCAATATTTCAAAGTCGGCATAAACTCATACTAAGCTCTTATTCAGTCATATTGTGTATCCTACGTACTACACGTAGCCATTTGCTGCATGTCTGCTTGACCTCTTTAATAGGGACCAAACATGACAGTGCCAGTTTACAGCAATTAGGAAGAGGGGTCCTCCCTCTCCATAACAGGCCGCTGAAACGTATAGTCCGACCGACACAAATATTGCAACCATAAATAAACGAACGCTTCCACAATTAGAAATCAATATATCCCAGCTATAATGTCACCACCACTCCACGTAGGGGTGGGCAGCGACTGAATTATTCAAACCTAACAACCCAAATTAACTGCCCTCTGAAGATCGAAGTGATGCAAATACTTTTCCATTTTGATGCTCCCCGACTTTCGGAAGAATACCACATATGTTGGAAGGTCCCCACGCTTCGTCCATTTTTCCTTCTGTTAAGAGTAACTTCCAGGATAAGTACGAATCACTACAGCGTAAAATGATACAGACGGGTCAAAGCCGATGTAGACCTACACGTTCATCGAAACACAAGGCTCTTACGGCTGTGACTTCAAAAGTTACTAACGTCTATGAAGTGAGCCTGTGTAGTCAGTAGATATGTAACAAGGTGATGGAGGAAGCTGCTATTTCCATCTCTAAATTGCCTAACACAACATTTACACACACACACATATATATATATATATATATATGTGTGTGTGTGTGTGTGTGTGTGTGTGTGTGTAATGGTAGTCTTTTTTACCAACTTGATGCACCAATTCTTATTTTAATACATTTATTATATTCCTCTATATGTTTCGAGCACTATTATGCTCATCTTCAGGAGAACAGTTGTATTAGTAGAGCATCTGGTATCGTCACTCTCTTTAGGTGACTGTTCAGACCACAGGTTACGAGCGGACGAGAGATATGCTGTACTAATACAATTGTCCTCCTGAAGGTGAGCATAATGGTTCTAGAAACATGTAGGGGAGTATGATAAATGTATTAAAATAAAGAATTTGTGCATCAAGTTGGCAAAAAATACTATCATTATATTAGGATACACGGTCAACAAAATATTTTTAAAAAAATGTGTGTGTGTGTGTGTGTGTGCGTGCGCGCGTAAAATGAAATTTTGGGATTTACAAGATTTCCATAGACGGCGATGGCGGTGTACAGTGTTCTCTGGTCGGCTTGCAAGCGGTAACGTCAAAATCACTCGCAATATCTTTATCGACGGGAAGCTGGGAAGACAGGTTTAGGAATACTCTGGCCCTAACAGCAACACCGTAACGAATTAGATACACAGCAATTACCATTTTCTTTGTGTAACGAATGTGTGAGATTATAATTTTTCTTCCGACGGATGACTCTTCATGGACCTCCTTGATCTACGATGTTGCTCCCTGGTTAGGAGCCTCTAACCTAATTATCTGTTCGCAGAAATTTTCTCAATAATTTCAACCAGTGGAAACAGTGCTTTAGTGCAGAAAAGGAAGACGACAGAGAATGCAATTCATATCAACTTTTTTCCAACGACTTTCTAAAAAGTGTTAAAAGACTCGTTAATGGAGTTTAATACAGTCGTGTAAAGAACAAACGGTGTCATTCCAGTACACCAATAAACTTTTTCATACAGATGTTACGTGTTAGTAATTAGAACCGTTCTGTATTCGAGTACCGTTATATGGCTAACGCATTCAAAAACTCGTTGCAAGGTGGTACCCGAGCTGGAGCAGTTCCAGAGACGCTGCCTTCCACCAGACACACCACCTCTGGAGCTGCCCATCCCGCGATGTTTCCATGCTCGCTACACTCCGGGCAGGAACAGTCCCAACTCCAGTCCCACACCAAGCGAGTCTGTGCTTGTGCTCGAGAACCTCAAGTCTAGAGGCTTCCAGGGAGCGGACTTCTCGCGAGGTCTCACTCTGAGACAAGCGGAATCGGCACTTGAAGCAGTAGCACGTCTACATGCACTGTCATTGGCACTCAAGGTACATATATGTTTTGTTTTGCACCACAGATTCTTCAACACCGCTTTACGACTTTATTTCCAACACTTTTGCCGATTTTGAAGTTACAGTCGTCTTACATCTTGTGTTGTCCTGTCACGTTGGATTGGCAACAGTTTGCTTACAAATATGATGTAAAGATCATGGTTTTCATTTTCAGGTTAGGGAGGGCCGCCCGCTAGCGGACAGGTATCCATTCTTGTTCCAAACGGCGAGGGCTACCGATTCGTATCAGCAACTAGTCGAGCGTGGACTGCCCCAACTAGCACGCTTCCTGGAAAGACGCCCGGGCTTAGAAGACATCCTGGAATGCCTTCTTACACTGCGTCCCAACACGAAGGAGCTCATAGCCGCACTCCTAGCTCCAGAAGAACCCCTGGCGCTCATAACACATACAGACTTCTGGTGCAACAATCTGCTCTTCCGCGACGATGACTTGTGTTCCTGTGCTGTGTTGGACTGGCAAATGGTTACGTACAGTCGTCCGACGAATGACGTGGCCCTTTTGTTAATAAGTTCCTTGCCCACCGAGCTCCGACGTCACCACACTACTAGCCTCCTGGACGGCTACTGGACGGCTCTCACTAGTTCTGCATTGAAGCTTGGGGTGAATGTGGAGGTTGAACTTGGTTACAGCAGGGTCGCTCTCGGAGAGGATTATCGTCGCTCACAACTTCTAGCTCTTCTTCTGTGCATCGGTTCTGTAGACGTGGCTCTGGGAGATCCACTCACCGAGCAGCGGCTGCTGGACGTGCTACAGGACTTGCACAAAGACGGAGTTCTTTCTTCCGATATAATTACGACGGCTGCTCAATGATAACTCTGAAGGAATTTCACTACGCGTTAAACTCTGGACGTCGTGCTTGGTTGTGAGATGCATAAATATGACGACGGGTTGAAATCCGACTGAAGCTCATCAGGAAGTTGCGCACACAGTAATGTGCACTCAAACTATATGCAAAGCACTTAAAAAAAACAACTGCTCACTTACCAAACGACGTTGTGATCTCTGGTGAACTTAAATTTGCCGCACAGAAAGGTTTCAGTTGGAAAGTTTACAACTTACTTCCCATTCATGAACGGTCGTGTAAGAACTAGGACTGTACACGAGATAGGAATTCATCTAATCAAAACCGCACAATTTAATATTCTACAAACTTTACCGAGTACAAGTCATAAAAACAAACCGACATAAAACCCCGTCTTCTGGGATGTAAGGCCACGTCATTCGCCTTAAATTTATGAACACGCAGAAGTAACCTACTGCATTCATTTTTAGCATCTATTCGGCATCAAACCGCTAAAGACGGTTTTCTTCATAGTCATTCGAAAACCCAAAACCTCAGAAACTGATCTCGGTTCATTCTAGATTCGTATGTAGCAAGGACTCATTTCCTGAAGTTATTAGTTCATCAAGAGCAAGTACCAAAATGTAGTAATTCTGAACATTGACCCTCTGCAACATGTGGCCCAGAAGACCTACGGTCCAAGTGCACCAAACTCACATACAAACTGGCTTCTTCTCTTTCTGTCCCTAACATAAACATGCTGACTGTGCAAAAGTAGGAAAGCCGAGGTTATCATAATACTGTAAACACTAAGAATGGAAATTACTTTCCTATATAAAGAGAAAACACTAACCTCATATTGATGGTATATGCTTAACATATTTTTTTCAATAAAAACTGAGATTATATGCAGCTTTGATTTAAAATTAACGTTGCACACAAGACATCAGTACCTCACTTTCACTATATCTCATTTAGTCATCCACATATTCCTTCCACAGAAGTTGTATATTATTGCATCTGTAAATAGAAAAATATTTAATGCATAAAATCAAATATCTCTGAGTTCCTTTGCGTATTTAACGATGCAATTCCAACTGCATAAGTAACGAAAACGTGAAAAGCGGCCATGGCCTGTTTTATGGCAATGTGGAATTTACCAACAAACGTGCGAAAACTTAGGGCATCTCACTGAGAATTTATTAAACTCCATATTCTTACATATTAATGCACTTTGTACAAATAATGCGAAAGTTGTCTGCCTACATGTTTAATATCAAACTGCCGTTTGGATTTCGACGAAATTTAGTACTACTGAGGTACACAAAAGCAAATTTAATTTGGCTCGCATCAGTCCAATATAATACCCACGTTTACACGAAGCTAGAAGGAATCACCACACATAAAACGACTGAACTGAATAAATAAACAGACATCCTCATGGTTTTTAACATGTGTGTGGAATTTCTTTTCAGTGTGATAAATATTTAAAAGAAAAGTACAAGAAAAATACCTGGCTTCGCGCAAAATGATTAGTTTTTTATGTATGTATGTTGCTGGAATAATCATGGGTAAGTTGGGATCCCTTCAGACATGTGCTTCTAATCTGTCTTGTATACAATTATATTCTAGTTGCATAAGCGTTCTGTATGACTTTGTTTAAAGTCATACAGAACGCTGCTGCAAGGGTGGGAAAGTGCACGCAACACGACCGTGAAAGTAGCGAGTTTGTTGTCAAAAAGGCTGCTTCTTCGAACACATTCAATCAACGGACTGTAAACAACTAAAACACTGAAAATAATTCCCTCGAGCACATTACTTGTGCCTTGTAAGTTAAAAGACTTTTATTATGCTCTTCTCTCAAGATCAATGACGATATTTAGGATCGAAACCTAGTCTTTTCAGTATTAGTCTAGAACTAAATTCAAGAGACAAAAATCTGTCCGTGTAATAGCAACCAACTGCCCGATGACGGAAAAACTTCCCAAAACATAAGAAGATGGGCACCTCAGACAATGGACAGTGTCCAAAATAACGCCTTATAATGAATCAACTGATGCCAAGAACCTTGAGGTTTAGAAAAAAAAATTAACTCTCCGAAGGAATTTAGTTATTATGAATGCCACTTCCATCGGCCCTTTTCGAACTAACCCTGCAGTGTCACAAGAGGCTCAGGATGACATGTACTTTGCATATTGCAAATTTAAAATAAAACCACATTTAAACTTTCACTTAAGGCCAACCCCAGTGGCGGATTCACCGTGAACCTAATGAAGCTTAAGTCTCAGGGCCTCGCATTTGCACGTATCCTTCTAAACGCCCCGGGAGGGGCCCAAAATAAATATTCACCTTCGTACCTAATTTTGTACTCGTATTTTGTTTTATTCTATTTCTGAAAGAGGGCCCCAAGAGTTATATAACCTTCAGACCCCACAAAACCTGGATCCGCCTCTGGCCAATCCTATAAATAACGAAGTGAATATTATACATGCAACATTTAAAATTCATGTATCCAAGGCCTTGTCATAACCATAAACGGGATCCAATTTAACCCTTTAAGAACGAAAATGTATCCGTCTAATTTAAAGACCCGGTTCGTACCGCGCAGTAAACAGTCTCTGCCTCAGTTATGAAAACCGATAAGTTAATGCTGTAAAGAGAAATAATCGCAGTTTGTTATCGCATAAATGCACTGTGGGCAGAACACAGAATTTCTGAATATTAAAACTGGTGGTACATAAAGTAAGTCTTAGGCTTTAAATGGTTTATATTCCGCAACGAATTCCGGTTAGAGAAGCAAAAATTTCTGGAAGTGTAGAAGTTAGAACCAGCAGATCAAGCACCAGTGGGTGGGTGACTAGCGTTGACACAACACCCACATCTACCAGCTCGAATCGTTTCTTTACTGCGTTTGTTGCATTCGCACACACACTCCTTTAAACTGCACAGCACTGGAAGTTTCAAAAGCAATTCGTACTGAGTCGCTCCGTCTCAGCGTAATGTTAGATTTCCAGTCCATGCCGGCAGGCATGCGATATTTGGTGGAATCTCAGAGATTCTGAATATCGTATTAAATAAATATGACGGGTAAGCACACAACCCTTTGAGAGGCTAACGTGCAACCGATATTTTATGTAAGTCGTATACTTGCGAAGAATAAAGACAGGCAATATACGCATAACGTAACACAGATGCGCGTTCGCGCAACCACTGTTGCGGAGGAAGAGCAAAAATATTATACATTCTGAGAGTCTGTTTGTAGCCGTAGTTATCCATCATGCAAAGAGCATGTGCCGTATTATATTGTCATCCGTGGCCTGCCCGGGTCTACAATATTTTTCCACATTATCTCATAAAGGGAACAATTTAAAAAAAAGTTATTTAGCATAATATGTGTGTTTTTATATTCTCTACAACTTTTGTCTTGACACATTTATCATTCCAAGAACAAATGAACGTGATATGATAACAATGTATATTGGTCTTCATGTGAAGTGCCCGTTACTCTTGTCCGATTTTAATGAAACCTGAATTTTCTCGACAAATTTTCGAAAATTTGCTCAAATATAAAATTTATTGAAAATTCGTGCATTGGGAGCCCAGATGTTCCACGCGCCGGACTGACAGCTAACAGTCGCTTTTCGCAACTTTGCGAATGCGCCTAAAGACTCTCGTAAAGCACCTGATTTCTGCGAGCAGAACTGTGTGTCTACAGACACACTCGATTCCGGAACCTCCAAAACAAACTACCAATTAACGATAAATCGCATAAATAGAAAGGGAGCAACCGGTTCCCTCACCGTTCCAATTTCGACAATGCAACACGACTTCTGAAACATAACAGCTGAATAAAATAGCTGGACAACTTCAAATTGTATTTGAGTAAAACAATCACATGCAAGCAAAAACATCTGCCGAAATCACACCTCGAACTGGCATACACGACCGTCTCCTAGCTATTGGTCTACGAGCGAGTAAGGATGTCCAAGCGAAGTGCAGTCTCTGCCTTCGTATTGCCTTCTGATAAATGCCATCATCATAAATCTGCATGTTTTCTCCAAATTAGGCAGAAACATTTATGTTTTTGTTACATGTCGCAAATAAACTGCAGTTACTGGAAAGCAAATATGAGGTCATAGAAAGATCGGAACAGAGACACCAGACGCAGTCTTGCAGCATTTTCAGTTTCGCACTTTCTGCTATCAGCCAGCTGATTAGCATGAGCATTCGTATAAGAATCCCTCCCGTACAACAAATCTAGGCAGATTGAATCCGTTAAAAACACAGCCGAAGTGATGACCGTATCGGAATATGGGAATTTATAAACACAGGGAAAAGGTGAAGAAAAATAACTATAATACGAAACCAGAAAGCAAGGTCGTCCGGAATTACAGGGGAAGGGAAGTCCAGTTTGCTGGGACACGAGAGAGAGCTGGGTGTGCGCGATTTCCTGCCCGTACAAGTTTTCGCACACTGCACATTCATCGCAAAAATTAAAATTATGAAAACCGGAACAAGCAAGCACTCAGCAGTTCGAGTCCTAAGCCGAAAACGATACGGTCCTCGTAACAACGATCTACTCGAAAGCAGCAGACAAGACAGGCTGCATTATCGACGGACGGCTTTGCTCTAATTACGACAGTAACAGACTTTCCGCCAGTACGTGGCTATACATCATGTTCTTGCATCAGTTTATGCATCACAACACCATTCGATCACACGAGTTTATCAGTAGGTAAAAAGGTAAGGCATTCCCGTTACAGGCCTGGAGTGGCCCAGAGGGTTCCAGGAAGTTAAGGTTCCCAGATTTCATGACAACGGCACAGGATGGTGGTAAGGTTGTCAGCCTTACGCACCGGCTGCCTTTACCCCTAGGAAATGCTCCTGGTACTCATTTCTGTTAGAGGCTGAGTCGACCCCAGGGCCATAGTGCGATTGGAAGGATTTTATGTCAATGAAAAATTCCAATGACACCAGCTGGGATCGAACCAGCGACCTTCCGATTTGTAGCACAGCACCTTAACCACTGTGCCACCGCGGTCTCCTATCAGTAGGTAAACCAACCAAAAAGCAGAAACAAATAATTGTACTTATCATCATTCACGCCGGGCATATTTTAGACCTGGGGCTATATTACACACTCGTGCGTACGCACTAGTGTTTTATATTTCACAACCTATCTCGTAGGGTTTGTACACTTATACGCCGTAATTCAGCTAAACACCTGGCATCCATACATTTGTTCAAATCCTTATTTCCGGCGGTTACGATTCTCTTATTCTCAGTATAACGCATGGGCCTCCAACCCGAGGCCCGCCAGACTGTATTATGCGACCCGCGACCACATTTCATCGGTGCTACTCTTCTTGGTACCGTGTGCCACTAGATCCACGTAGTGTATCAACTAACAGAACTGTTCCAATCTCAGTTCCGTTTTCAGTTACTGGCTTATTCACCCAAGTCAAAACAGACGGTCCAACACAGAGGTCACCACCGCCGACAAGTCTGCGACAGTAAGGAAACTGATACAGAACGTGATAAGGCACCGATACTGGCGGTGATTCGAACATGATACACATACATGACGATGACAGGTAGTCCATAATGAACACTGAGATTACGAATATGAAACCGCGTACGTCTGAAAGAATAGGCTAGTAACTGAAACAGAATTAAAAGCAGAGCAAAAACAAAACGTACGCGTACTACGTGCACTGAGTTACATGGTTGATGTTAAAAAGAGAAGCCACTGCCATAAAACAACAAAGAAAAGTAGAAAATATGAAAATATCTGTTGACTAATGTCGAAAGCAAAATAACTAGAAGATCCCTGTTTGCAATGGAAGCGTGCTTGTAACAAACAATATAAAAAATGGCGAAAATGGGATTTTAAAACAGGACGTATTAAGTCCTAGACTGAGAGCAGGGCGGTACCGATCGCCAGAAATAGGGATTTGAACAAACGTAGATCTGCACACAGGGCCGTAGTTTTGTGCTGCTCTTATGACATCGATTTACCTTTAACTCACAATATCAACTTTTCTAAGTTGTACAAGGTTCTTGGGGTAGGACCACCGAACTTCCCACCCATCTACTCCGTCTTTTACAGGACGAGCGCGCAAGTGAGTGCATGTACAGTGGATCAATACAGCACAGCTAGGTTGCCGGCGAGGAGCAAGTTAGCTCGAGAAGCTAGCTAATGGGGTAAAGCAGCGAGAAAGTCTCGGAGGCTTTGCAATCATTCTACTGATTTCAACAGGCAATGGCAGAGGGCATCCTGAATCATGTCATAACTATTTACAGTGCCAACCACCGACAGGTAGGCTGGTATGAGGAAGCAGCGGACACGCTAGCAGATCAGAGCTCCGAACCGAGACACTGCCCGAACCTTATAGATAAGATGCCGCGCATAAGTGACTTAAAGGTAATCAGTTTGGCAACAAACAAGGAAGTGTGATAATACGGACTGCGAAACTATAATAAAGTATAAAGAAACCCCTAAGAAGGACGAATACCATCATTACCACCCTCCACCATCACTCTATTCTACCACTCCATTCGCGTACCTCAAAAATTATCAGTGACACATGGCTCAATTCACTGCACAGAACAAATGATAGCCTACCATTTCAGGAGATCCTGTATTTCAAAAGGCGACTGTAATAAAACATGGCTCAATTTAATGCAGGAATGAACAACAGCCTACTATGTCAGGGGACCCAGTATATCAAATGGCGCCTGTGACACACATGGCTCAAATTAGTCTACACAATCACTTTGTACCATATGAACAGCCCACATTATCTCAAACGTCTGTGATACAACACAGACAGCACAATTCATTACACAGGGTGAATGTTTACCAACAGAAGTGTCCCACTATTTCAAAAGATGTCTAAATCAATTCTAAACATACCCTAACATCCAGAACATTACTAGCTCAAGAAAAGCACTCAAGAAAATGGTATCAAACATGTAATAATGCAGAACACAAATATTTTACTACAAATGGTCATATCGTATAAGACGGTCAATGTAATATTCAAATGCCAATCCATGCCACTTCTCATCAAGCATGCATTCATTCCCAGTGACTGCACTACAGTGTTTCTCAATTGCCTGGTACCGGGCCCTGGCATCAATTATATTTGGCCGCGACAGGTTCTCCTGGAATTTGTCATTTTAGTTTTCTAAGCAATTTTCATGAATAAATGTGTTAATAGTGGAAATATTCTGAGAAGAAAAATATTTATGAATGTGTTGAAAAACTCAAACCCATATGTTGGCCTCAGGAAACTACTTCCTACAAGATTTCATTAGTCCAGTGATTGATAACTAATTTTAATGTAATTTTATATTTGTCAACATGCCACACCATATACATAAGTGTACTAATACTCTTTGTGATTAAGCCATAATTAATTATTAATACTTATGTTAGTTTAATGTATGAACTTAAAAAAAATGGAAAGGTATTTATGAGTAAATTTGTTGGGACCGGGCCCTTGTCTTATGAAAAAAAATCTACCAGGCCGCAGTCTCACAAGGGTTGAGAAACACTGCTGTAGAAGACATTACAATATCGGTTATTAAATTATATTCCTCTAAACAAGCTGAAACCTGTCATTTTTTATGTGAGAAATGGGAAACATGTCTCACAAAAAAAAAATCATGCAACTTTAGTCGTTCCATAACTCCTCTGTCACATATTGTTCATAAATTTTCCAACAATCTGATAAAACTTTTCCTTGATAATGCATACAATGAACATAAACTTGAACATTTTCATGTAAGCACAACACACAATTTTCGAGAAGAATTTGAAAATATTCGTGCACGCGCTTGTGTGTGTGTGTGTGTGTGAGAGAGAGAGAGAGAGAGAGTATAGAAGCTACAAAATAGTGATAAACTGATTTTGAGCATACAATACAATGAAATTTGGGCTGGACAATACACATTGATATTTTAAAAAAATGCATGTGTCCATTTTTGACAAGACTGAGGGATAAACAGATAAATGTAAAAAGCAGAAAGTGTCTAACTTTACAGTGCCAGGACTAACCAACATCTGACTCAACAGTTATGTCCAGTAAACAGTCTGCATCAAGCATGTTTTTCCAAAGTTGTCAGGTGTGTTTTTGAAAATAAACTCCTCATATGTAGATAATAATAGACAGTAGGCAATACACAGTTCATGACACAAAAAACATATTTAACTTAAACTGTTAAGAAACTTTTATTACAACATCTTTTATAAATGTGCATTCACCAAACACTATCAAAACCATGCAAAGCCAGAAACACAGAAACAAAGTAAGCGTTAATTCCATCTATTAGAATGCTGCCATCTGTTGGTAGAAACCCAGCTAGCAGGGCAACAAAATGTGAATTTATTTAACTCACACAATTCATTCACACACCATAAACCAAGCACATTATACTAATCTGTTAAAATACCAACTGTCTATCATATCAAAGGCTTCCTAAATATTACTACAATTTAACAGTCCAATGAAGAGAACTTACTCAATAAAATACTGTCAATAACACCAAAGGCTTCCAACTTGTTATCACTACTATTTAATATTTTAATGAAACTTTATTACTCAAACAACATCGTAAAATAGAATTTGAAACCACACATATGAAACATTTCATTCATTACAGACGGATGGTATATGATGATGCCTTATATCAACCAAGCTCTATCATAACCATGAAAACAACTGGCTATGATGTCACTCAGAAACAAAGCTCCATCATAACCACAAAAACCAGTAAATGTGAAAATGAGCAGCTGTGATGGCAACAGTGTTACTTTCTCATGAAGCAAGGTAAGGTAGATTGGCTTGGCTAAACTCCTGCATCAAGCTGCATAACTGTGATTCCTATAATGTTTAAAACATAACTTTGTAGCTATGTGTAGTTCACACCATCATCTAAAATGCAAATCTGTCACGATGTGTCCCAGCACCCAGTTCCCATGCAGCTCTATGTCTTTACATATTACAGGTACTGTAAAGCACACTTGTTAACCTTCAAGTACCCCATGTTATTCGCATAAGTAGAATCTGGGAAGAGAAACAGGAAGCTCAATGGATGCCTCAAAGGTTAGGCACTGAAGATATCATGATACAAACATGGTGCACTTCAAAGAACACACTAAGATAAACTATGTGATTTTAAGTGCTCATAACTGTGCTGATGAAGATTCAAGACCTTTGGGATGTCACACCGTGTAAAATGGTAAGCAGTTACCACTGTTTTAGAGGAGTGTAGGGCCACCATCTTCAAACAGGCAATCCTAGAACAGTGCACTGTTTGGCCATGAAGAGGGAGGCATTATGTCCCTCCCAAACCCAAAACTATGTACAGTCTATATAGCACTAACATCACAGAAAACCTGAATTTTCAGTATGGTACGCTCATTCTTTAAATGACTAATGTGATATTTACTATTTATACAAAATAACATCACGATGTAGCAACTGTTTCTGAATTTTATATACCTTACTGTGAAACAAATCACAATTGTGACCAGCATAAAAGTGAAGGCAAATCTCAAGGTTTAAGCTTTAATTTTAATGTGTTACAGCCCTATTACAATTCAAACACTACCTCCCAGTAGCGTTTCTAGCTACAGTTGCCCTGGCCATGTGTATGTCACTATTAGGTGTCTTAGGTTTCAGTGTCGAGTTTTCACACTTGGTATTTCAGACACCAAATTAAATTCTGGTCTAATATTAAGATCAAAATCCTTTTGAGTCTTATTAAAGAAGGATTACAAAGAGATCTGGTAATGCCAGTTTTTTTCCCAACCTCACAAAAAGTGTTCCACCACAAGCAAAAGTTTAAAAAGCGCTAACCACTGACATGATGCATTTCAGGGTTCCAGAGAAACAGATGCTGTTGATGTAAGCATCACCCACACAACTACTAACATGTATTTATAATATTCACCATGTTAAATTACAACAATTTATCAATTCTTATTACTAGATAACAATATTTCACATGTCCATCTTCTTACAGAGCACCCGATTAATAATGCCCCCAGGCCTAGGAAAAATACAAGCTCACTTAGCCAGGCAAGGCAGAAGATATTTCGCTATTCTTGATCAGCAATGGAGTATGAGACGCAAACCCTGTCAGGTGTTGTGTCCCATACACAACAGGTGTGTGTGTGTGTGTGTGCGTGCGTGCTGCACGTGTGTGCGTGTGTGTGTGTGAGAGAGAGAGAGAGAGAGAGAGAGATAAATGTTTTTTGATGAATGAAGACTGTTCATCTAGAATACTTTTATACAAAGTATATGTAACAGAAAAAAATTCACCAAAAGTTCTGCAAAAATACAGCACATCAACAGCGCCACATAAAAGAATAACAACAAGAAAAAATCTTGGAACAATGAGTTCCATGCCACACAAAAAGGACGCACAAGAGTGGTATGTTTTAACTGAAGAGAAACTGGATGGTACTGGCATTCAGCAGTAAAAAGTGCCAGAAAATCCTTGCATCAGTTGGCTATTAAAAGTGGCATGCCAAAATCCCCAGCTTACAGGAGAAAATAACTTCTAGAACTGTATCCGTATAAAATTATAACCTTACAATAACTCTTTCCTCTAGACTGGAGAGCAAGAATCTGGTATTGCAGGCAATTTCAAGAATTGGTATTTAATAGATTTCTTGATCCACAACTCATGTTCTTCTTGGATGAGGCACGGTTTATATTAAGTGCAGATGTAAAAAGCAAGGAATAACATGTACTGGTGTTCAGATAATCTCCATGCACTTCATGCAATTCCTCTGCATGATCTTCAAGTCAGAGTCTGATGGCTGTAACTGCAAGCAAACTATATCAAAGAATTCTCAGTGACCACAGAAGTTTCTGGACTATAATGTAATGTTGAAAAATTACCAGGCTCTTAACAGTTCCTGCTTCAAGCATTTAACTTTGGCTGATTCATCAATAGACTACATTCGTTAGATACCACCATAGTATATAAACAGGAAAATACATATGTACTGAAACAATGAGAGCCTGCATTAGGCAACAGAAGAGCTTTATGTTTCAAAAGTGACACTGTGGGACAACCAATGGCAGAGAGGTGTAAGTGGGGCAACATATTAAGCTATTATTGTACTAAGACACGCACAACCCATGTTTCAAGACTCCTAACCATAATATACGTTATAAAACTTTAAAACACTGATGCATCTCATACAAAAGACACCAATATCATTAAACATTCTCATCACGAATAGCACACCAAGACATATTCAAAAAAGGACCTTTAAATTTAAAAAACAGAGTATAAGAATACTCTAAATATATTATGAGTTGCAGAATGTTGCTAGTGAACCCATTATCGGTATTCATTAGCTTATACCATTACTTTCCCAGTTTTTGCAGTTTAATGCAAGGTCACACCCCTGTAATGGCTATATAAATAACATTCTGAAGATGCATGAAAGAAAAATCTACAGCAACGGAAATAAATCTGCATTTTTACCTTGTAAGGATACTTCATTTCATGCACAAAACCTGTTAAATACTGAGCAAAAAAGAAAATAACACAACCTCACAAACTGTTATGTTTCATAATTCAAACAAACTGAATTACAAGAATAAGAGTCTGCAATTTCATGTCAAGGAACTGTACTGAAGTGAATATGAGGCCCTGGAATTCTAGGATCAGAATAAGGGATATTAATGAATCTGTGCATGCGTGTGTGTGTGTGTGTGTGTGTGCGCACGCACGTGTGCATGTGTGTGTGTGTGTGTGCATGCGTGTGTGCACACACACGCGTGCGTGTGCATGCGCTCGCATGCACATATGCCCTCAACATGCATGGAAAAGACTTTGTCATCAGATTATTCATGCTGGTCTGAATGTCAATGGTGATATTTTAACATGTGATCACAATCTTTACATCAAAATTCCGTTTCATGTGATAACTGTTATTCATTTTCCTATGTTTTAGGATCATAATATTTTTGCAGTGTTGAAGTTCTCTTTTAAGTCTGGTACTCAGTGACGCTGTCACTTGCTAAGATAATGTAGCACCTGTGATCTATGAATGAATGAGTATTGATCACTGGCAGAATGATATAGATTGGGTAAAACCAAAGTACTCACAGAAAAACCTGTACCAGTGCCACTTTTTCCGCTGCAGATCTTACACGGACTGTCCTGGGACTGAACCCAGACTTACGTGTTCCAAGGCTGGTGACTTACCACCCAAGATGCAGCACAACCTCATTGTTGAAATAATCTGAAGAACCAATTTAAGACAGTGACAACTATTTTATCATCCACTCTATTGTCAACCACATGCAAGTACAGTAAGATAAAAATCTGGTCAGTACTTACGGCAGCAGTAACCCCACCAGCAATCGCTAAGTTCCGTTTATGTTTATTGGCATGTTCATAGCGGGCATACAGCTTTCTACCCACCCACACTGGAATACCTGAAATTTAAAAAATCAAAGCTGTTGAAGGAAAAAACACTAGGAAGGTCATCTGATCAGAAGATAAAGCCTTACATGTAAAGAAATTCAAAAGTAAGTTTTGATTCACAATAGGGTTCTGAATGGCTACAGAACAGACGCTATCATCTTACTCAAATCAAATCTGAACTTTGTGAATCTGCTCTTACAGTGCAGTCTGAATTTAAAACATATATGTATTAAATAAGGAAATAAATGCACTAGGAGAGACAAAAAATGGAGAATGATACAGTAGGTTTAACAGTAATCATGGGAATGAATGGCTGTAGGTATTACACTCAAGCAGTGTGGAAGAAAGTTAGCTCATGGTGTAAGTAAATACAGATGTAAGTGCCAGACTTGTAGCACCTGGGCAAGGAAGAAGATATGGCAGCAGCCAAAAGTTGGAATGAAAGAGACAAACAAGAAGTGAGTGACAAACAGTATAACAAATGTGACAATCCCTGTCCATTGTGGATGAGCCTACAGAAAATATTAACCAAGTGGTATCTGCCTGTTCCTCTGAAACATGGTGTTATGTTGTTGTGTGACAGTGCCCAACATTTTGGAACAATGTTGTAATCCCATCTTCAAGGGTTCAAACATCCAAGAAGGAAGTGACTGCTTGGCCTTGAAAATGAAGGCACTACAATCCTTCAGGATGTCAGGAACTATGCACCCAACAAGACAGCATCATTTTTCCAATAGCAAATGATCAATAATATTCAAGGACTTCACTGATGTAGTGTTTCTTTCCAGAAAACATAACATAAAAAAGATAAAAATTAAGAAGCATTTCTATCTGACTGCCTCTCATACAATATGCCTACCAATGATCATAGCTGGTACCGCAATGCCTGCAACTAGGCCAATTCCAACAGGAGCACCAACCAATGTTCCAAGTTGCCAGAGGATCTTCTTTTTTCGTGACCATGGTTTCTTGCCCCAAAATGTGCAACCAGACGGACTGCAAGAAGAAAAGTGAACATTTGAAAGGCGTGTAATGGTACCTGTGGCGCAGTTGGTTGAGGCACTGTCCTACAAGGTGGATGGTCATGGGTTCAATTCCTGGCGATGTTAATGACCTACACCATCTGGGCGCATTATGGCCCTGAGATTGACACAGTCCTTAACAAAAATCAGTGCTAGAAATATTTCCTGGGGGGAGGAGGCAGCAGCCAGTGCACAGGACTGACACCCTTACCACCTTCATGTGCCGATTGTCTCGCTATCTGGAAACCTGAACCTCCTGGAACACTCTAGGCCTAGAACAGGCCTGTACAA
>Ga0136643_10003176_pt1 | contig 21945 bp, 14 predicted proteins | sample TergutLab28metaG_FD_96883 | JGI IMG/M metagenome (GOLD analysis project Ga0136643, IMG submission 96883) | Labiotermes labralis P1 segment gut microbial communities from Petit-Saut dam, French Guiana - Lab288 P1 (version 3) (version 3) | ecosystem: Host-associated > Arthropoda: Insects >...
ATCTTAGATGTTGTTCCCAGGGAGGACGGAGCTCGTAACTCTGGTTAAGACGGGGAGTCGGGCAGGCAGCACACACTCTCAATAATCCCCAAGTAGAATATATTGGAGTTTTATTGTGCAAGATTATGGAGTAATAGCATTTAGAACAAAAATGTATAAGTGACAATTCTCGCCAGTGGACTCTTCATTACCGTTCGTACTCACTGACTGTCCAGCTTCATACTCTGCTGCTCAGACACAGTTCGAGCTACACAGCAGACTTGTTACATGTCTTGCTGCACACACTGCTCGTGCGATACACTTAGCGAGTCCAGTCATAAACAAAAAAGATACAGAAGGAAATTATATTCCTCCCATGCCTGGTCTTAAGAGAGGCGAGAACTGAGCATTAGTAAATTTAGCTTATGACTAACATACAGTAATGTAAAAATGCTAAAAGGAAAACCACAACAACAACAAAAAAGTGTGTCAACTGCACAACACATCACATTCTTAAACACATCAGCAATCTTATATGGAAACCTTGTGAGACGGTAGTATCAGAGCCCATTCAACATAGTAACTTCAAGTTTTTATGTTGAAAATCATTTGTAAAGTACAAATTTTCAGTATATTTCCTTTTCTAAGAAAAATGAACAACAAGAAAAATGTGAGCACATCTAATATCTTGATGTGACAACGTAATGCAAAGTATAAAATCCATATGAAATGTTACAAACACACCCACTAGTAAACCCATGGCAGTAATTCACAAGATCTAATGCCTCAGAAACCCAATAGCAACCACAACTGCTTGAAATATATGCCTATATTTCTTGCACATTTATTGGTGCTTCAATTACATACATATGGTTGGTGCACCTCTAGAAAAGCAAGGATAAACCAGCCAAAAAAAAAAAATATCTCAAAGGCAACAGCGACAAAACAGAAGATAACACAACACGCAAAACAATGTGCAGTAACAGGCAGCACAAAATCTATTCCAAAAGTGTAAGCAATTTGAGTCTCCGGCAACCTTCAAAAACCAACCTGCAAGCAATCATAACTTCTCTGCCCAAACATACCCAATATACAAGACTTACGGTTCTCCGAACAGTGTTCACTAAGGTTCACATCTCCTGGATGTTACAGTGTGTCAGTGGCTGAAAGTTCCTGACAGCTCAGTGTTAATACTGCAGAAGGCTGAGTCTTCACACTACATCACAACAGCTGCACAGTTTATTTTATCAGTTACAAGTAAAAGTGCCTATTTTTGCCTTGGTTTTTCTTAAAAGAAACAGTATTGAAAAATTAAAATGCTTATTTGGTATGCCAATCTTAAATATATATTCTTCACTTGGCCATTTTTCTTTAGTTTGTTGTCATGTTTTGACTGCTTTATGCATTAAATAATAATCAGGTGATCTAATAATGGTGGACAAAACTGGTTCTGTGTACCATAAAACAAGAGTGATATAGTACACAGACTGTACCACCGTGTTCTTTACCTTCCAAATGTAATACAGCTGTATGATACATGTGTATATATATATATATATATATATAAAATTTAATTTACGCCCATACAAAAATTAGCGCCTTTCTCGAGCTGACTGTCATGAAACTCATAAATTCTCAATAGCATTACACCAAATTTCACCTGAACTGGCAATACATGTGGAAAGCAGGCATAAAAATTCATTTATACCTTTACATTAATTACAGGTTTCACTGTGTCAGTTTTCATGAAACACAGTATAACTTGGTAAACTGTTGTGGACATGTCCTGTACCAACTTCTTCCCAAATCATATGAAAAATGTAGAAGGCACATTCAAAATTTCAAATATTTTACATCCTCAGGTAACGTATGGCTTTCACTACACCTATTTCCATGGACTTGTAATTGCTCCACAGCATTACAAGGAAATCTGCTACATGGTATTGCACTGAAATTCCTCAAGCAAATATGGGAAGTATGGGCAGATATACAGTAAAGTGTGACTGTCACTGAGCCAATTTTCGCAAAACTCTAAATTGCTTGGCAACATTTTGTTAGAACTTCTACACATAATTTCATAAACATCCAACAAATGGTTCAGTTGCTCATACTAGGTCATAGACAGACGGACAGACATGGTCTCCACAGAAAGCCTATTTTATAACTTCATACAGAACACCTAAAGAATAAAGACTGGTCACCCACAAACCAAATCAAGAAAACCAGCAAACACTAAATGAAGGATTTTATATATGTGTAAGACATTTTCAGAGAGGATGTAATTTGTACAGGGTTTTGCGCCAGACAACTGAGTTTCAGTTCCCACAGTAAAATTTTTCTTCATCGCCATAGCTTTGGGGTGCTCTCAGCTGTCTACTTAAAGTGTACCGAAGCAGCCAGAGCATGAAGCTAACCATTTGCCTCCATCTGTAGTACAATCACTGTTGGATTGACTTTGATACAAAGGAATTAATTTGTATTCCACTGCACAGCACATTATTAACTGACTGCATGATTTGCACTATTTTCTTCTTGCCCATAATAATATAGTAACAAGTTTCACAGTACACATGTGACATATTATCAGCCACATAGTTTCCAGGTTTGAAATAAGCAAGAGTTATCACAGTGTAAATGAAACAGTTCTAATATGTTCTTACAGTAATAAAACTTCCAATATTCTGGACAGGAGGCAGATGCTTTCTAAGTATTTCTCTGAGTTGGGTTCATTAAGCTTCCTCACAAACGCTTGAAAGAGAGTTGAGATAACATAGTTGGCATACTAGCTGGGATACAGGCTGTATGTCTGAGAAACCATGGTTCAATTCCTGCATGGGCAAGAGATTAATCTCTTCTCCAAAGTGTCCAGGCCAACTCTGGGACCAACCACCCCTCATATTCAGTGGGTAAGGAGCCTCTTTCCCCAGGGAAAATTGGCTGCAACATGAAGCTGACCATTCACTCCCCTCCAATAACAGGTCATTCACAACACATATTTTATAACCTTTCTTAACATGATTCAGAGTACCCTGCCATCAGTACACCATCACTTCTAACAGTGCCAAGTCAATATGACCATATACCAGATAACTATAAATGCTGGAATAGCAACCAGTCATGCTTGTTGGTGAAAGAGACTGGTAACACATGTAGATTTTCCTTTCTTAATTAAAGTACAATACATAATTAGCAACAAAACATTCCTGATATTGTGTGACGACAAATGTAGGCCATCTAGTCAACGGAATGCAGGCCAAAATCACAATATAAAGATAGCTAACAAAATGGGGCACACTGCAAATACAGGGAAGTGGTTCCTCCTACAAGACAAAGCGTGGCCGCATATGTCATTATTCATCAAAGAATTTTTGTCAGTATGTCAAATTATTATATTGCCACACGAACCATATTCTTCAGATTTGTCATAGTGGGATTTTTTCTCATTCCTATGACTGAAACAAGCATTGAGAGGCCATCGCTATACTGACATTCAGGCCAGTCATATGGCAGTGACAAAGCGGCTCTGCAACATTCCTGAGTGTCTTCCATGACTGCTTCAAACGTCTAGAAATGCTGGAAGCAGTGTATTGATGCAGGAAGAAGCTGTTTTGAAGGAAATCCTTAGCTCAAGAGCATAAGTACACCATACTCATTTTTATACTGCCAGTCTCAAAACTCTCCAGACACAGGTTGTATCTGGGCAAAACAACAAATCAAAACTACATGTAAGCAGAAATTAAGAGCAGATTAAATCTGGGGAATTACTGCTCCCACCCAGTACAGAATCTTTTATCTTACCAAAGTAATCCAAAATCTTAAAATCAAAATATACAAACTATAATATTGCCTATCAATTTACATAAGTGTGAAAATTGGTCTCTCACATTATGAGAAGAACAGCAGCTGAGGGTGTAGGAGAATTGGGTGGTGAATAATACATCTGGACATAAGAAGAAAGAAGTTACAGGCAGTAAAAAACAACTGTATAATGAGAAGGTTGGTTCATGATCTGTATTCCTTATGTGATATTGTTCAGGTGGGCAAATCAAGGAGGAAGAGATGAAAAGTGCACACTGGCTCATGTGGTGGGGATAAGTGAAATGCACACAGGGAAACGTGCAGGTATGAGACCACTTGGCACTGTAGGTGGGATGACAATACTGCTACAGTGGTTCTTAAAGAATCAAGATGGTAGACAATGGGCAGGACTAGGACAAGTAGTGGGCCCTTCTGCGATGTGATGCTGTGACACTGCGTACTCACCTAACAATGCAGTGTCTCATCCCACGAGATCTCAATCTGTGCTCCATACTTTGTGATTATGCAAATAACAAGTCACATTTCTGAGAGAGAATTACAGAATTTTACAAGGAAAGAATTATGTTTACTTCCTTTGCAGGCACAGAAAGATGCATGCCCAACTTTTCTGCAACTTACTGACTTGTTAGGCATCCCTCATATCAAAAATATTTCATCCCATTTCTAATTTTAAGTGTAGGCTAAATGCCATGTTTGGCCAATCAAGGGATGCTGACATGCAGGAAAGAGTGGTTAGCACAAAATTTGACAGGCAATGTGATTTTCCAAAGGCAAGCAAGAGTACACTAGCTGCACTGAGATGGACTATGGGATCCAAGAATGTCAAAGTATAATCTAATAGTGGAGTTTGTTTCCATGTGGATAAACAGGTGTGGGAAAACTTACTATACGTTACCATTACTCTTATATACACTGATTCACTGTTGAAGTTAATATTGCTCATTCCATAATCACCAGCATATATCAAGATATATCTAGCACATTTAAATAATTACTATACCATGAAATGTTACCTATCTTACAATTTTACACAATGTCAGCTGTGTTCAAAAGTGGCTAATTTCATTTTACAAGACACTGTTCCATGATGATAGTCTCTTGTGGATCAAATCATGTAGGAATCTTCTGTGTGATATTACAATATAAATATCTAAGGAACAATTTTGTGCATTTTGTGAATTATTCACCATTCTTTACTTATTCGTAGCTACTTTCGTTCATTGTTGTATTATGAAATGACCAATGTTTGGTAATGTATTTGTAACATCCAACTTTAACGGGTAACACAAACACAAAATTTTGGTCCAGTGGTCATTCCTAATTTCCGTTTTCACGCAAACATGCCCCATAGTTTGATTACTTGACACTGATGTTGTGAAACTATCACTACTGGTAATGATTACAAATTTCTCAAATTAAGACTGTATCTGGTCATTTCTTGAGACTTCTCAATTTTGTCTTAATGTGGCTCCTCTTGGCATACATGACTCTTTTTAGGGTATGGGGGTATGCTTATTGAATGGTTTATGTATAAAAGGTATTGGTAAAATTGTCCCTGCTCATGCTATAAAAGGCATACAGGGGGAGCAGAAGTATAGCTGTGCTCACTTTTAGTGTTACACTCAGACATGGGGAGTGGTCAGCCTCATTCCTCAGCCACTTTATCCCCAGGGAAGTAACCCTTCTATGCACCGAACAGGATGATGGGTGTACCTCATATCCCATCTGGATGCTACTGGAATTAAGAAAAACCTACACTTGGGACTGAACCCCGGACCATCCATTCCACAGCCCAGTCACCATACTGCTTTCACTACTTCACCTCAAAAGGTGAATGTGCTAAACCTTCTATGATGCCAGTTTTTAAGTTCTAGCTACTGCCCAGGACAGATGGTTTTTAGCAGGACCTTTAAATGCACTGATAACCATAAATGTAACTGAAGATGAGAGAATGTAAAGAATCAGAGGTCCATACAGTACACTGAAGCCAGCATGTAACTATTACTTAATAAAAAAAAAATGAATACACTATGTGGTTTAATTAATTTCACTACCAATACAGAAATAGCCCAGTTTTCACAGAGATTGTTAAGGATGAGGGAGGCTGACCTGTCTGACTAGTTGGCCTATCAAAACTTGGGTTGCAGACTTCTTGACTGCTACACAGTAGCACAGTGTTTTATTTCAAACCATCAGAACATTTGTTAAGACACTCAACTGTCCACCCCGGTCACTACTCATCCCTTGAGACAGGCTCTCGCGCTGCCATCTTAGCTGGCAGGAGGATTAAAACACAGCTGTATGGAACATAAACGTATAATCTAGAGTAAAGCAGAATACAGTACAGTACAGTAGGACAGGCACCAGAGTGATCCTTGGAACTTGACCATTGCCTGTCTTCTGTGCAACCCTTTGCTTAAGGATTCAGTAGCCCTGCACAGTACCCTGCTGAAGGAGACATCAGCAAAGTCACCCGGTTTCACAAAATGATGGCCCAAATATCTAAATCTTAACACTGCCTGTGTCCCAATCAAAAGAATGTGTGAAGCCATTTTAGATGCCCCTTGGCATCTATCACACCAAGGAATGTCTACCAGCCCCAGTTTAAATAATGACATTTTAAATGACAGTGTCCAATTAGCAATCTGTCATTGTTCATATCTGGTTTCTGCTCAGGTTGAGTACTTCCCCAGCTCTTCTAGGAGAGGGTCATTTAAGCAAGCCCTTGAACTGCCTTCGTCCATGAATGGACTGTCAAGACTCCCCACAATATACAATTTAAGTTGTCTATTCATACAAAAACAGCATGCTTGGATTCAAATCAACTCACCATACATAAGTGCACATCCTGTGGGTAGCCATGACGTAATTATTTTCTTCTTACATTTCTCAGATTAATAGTTCTGTTCTTCTAAACTAACTAACTAATTCCATGGAGCAGAGTCTTTTTTAGAAGATTACAGTCATTCAGATGGTACAGATATTTGCCACATTTTTTGGAAACTGTATTTTCAACATGGTGTTCGCGACAGTCTGCCAGTGGTCCCTAGTCTAAGGCAGCTGAATCCAGCGCTACCCTCCTACCCTTCTACTTTAAGAGCCATCTTAACATTATGTCCAAATTAACTTACATACAAGTTCATGTCTAAAGAACATAACGACCAGCCTATAACTAATATAGTAAAGGAAGAGAGGGGTGATTTGGTTGCAGGCTCCCACAGTATTGTGGCTAGATGGAGAAACCATTTATCTCAGCTAGTGAATGTACATGAGGCTAATGATTTTTGGCAGACAGAAACACACACAGCAGAACCACTAGTGCCTGAGCCAAGTGCCTTTGAGGTTGAGTTGGTTATTGAAGAGCTAAAAAGTCAAATCACCACATATTGATCAAATACCAGCAGAATTGATTAAAGCAGGGGGTAAGACAATTTGCTGTGAGATTCATAACTTATTATTTCTATTTGGAATGAGGTGGAATTGCATAAGGAGTGGAAGGAGTCGATCATTGTCACTAAAAATAATTGTGGATTATCATGTGGATTCCAATGCAACAGGTCAACTGCTGATCATATGTTCTGCATTCATCAAATACTTGAGAAAAAATGGGAATACAATGAAGCAGTGCATCAGCTCTTTAAAGACTTCAAGAAAGCTTATGATTCAGTTAGGAGGGAGGTCTTGTATAATATTCACATTGAGTTTGGTATCCCTAGGAAACTGGCAAGGTTAATGAAAATGTGTTTGAATGAAACCTATAGCAGAAACAGGGTAGGCAAGAATGTATCTGACATGTTTCCTATTAGGATGGCTTGAAACAAGGAGATGCTCTATCGCCATTGCTTTCAATTCTGGTTTACAGTACACCATTACGAAGGTTCATGTAAACCAGGATGCTTTGAAATTAATTTGTACATATCAGCTTGTGGTTTATGCTGATGACATTAATATAATGGGAGGAAGTGTACATACTATAAAGAAAAACGCAGAAGCTTTGGTAGTGGCATAAATGCTGATAACTCTAAGTACATGGTCATGTCTTGAGATCAGAATGCAGGACATGGTCACAATTTAAAGACTGATAATAGTTCCCTTGAAAGGATGGATGAGTTTAAATATTTGGGAACAACTTTAACAAATCAAAAATCTATCCAGGAAGAAATTACGAGCAGATTGAAGTCAGTGAATGCTTGCTGTCATTCGGTGCATTATCTCTCGTCTTCCGGTTTGCTATCCAAAAATTTAAAGATTAAGGTACACAGAACTATAATTTTGCCAGTTGTTTTGTATTGGTGTGAAACTTGGTCGCTCACATTGAGGGAGGAACATAGGCTGAGGGTGTCGAGGGGGATATTCGGGCATACGAGGGACAAGGTAAAAGGGGAATGGAGAAAACTACATAATGAGGAGCTTCATGATCTGTACTTCTCACTGAGAATTGCTCAGGTGATAAAATCGAGAATGAAATGGGCTGGGCATAGATGGCGTATGGAGTAGAAGAGAGGCATATACAGCGTTTTGGTGGGGAAACCTGTGGGAAAGAGACCACTTGGAAGACCCAGGCATAGATGGAAGGACAATATTAAATTGATCTTCTTTAAGTGGAATGTGGGGGTATGGACTGGGTCGATCTGGCTCAGGATAGGGAGAGGTGGCGGGCACTTGTGAATGCAGTAATGAACCTACGGGTTCCACAAAATGCGGGAAATTTCTTGACTAGCTGAAAACCGGTTAGCTTTTCAAAAAGGACTCTACTACGTGGAGTAAGTTAATCAGTAAGTACTGTCTATATGTTGCTACCGGATCAGGAAGGTATACTCCAAAGATTTGTAAAGTGCGTACGAAGTATTGTTAGTTTCAACTCGTACTTTAGTTACGCAATGGTTTGTTTTTACTGTTATTTCTAACCTAAAACAATCAGTTACTCTGCAATACTAACGTTTTGAAAATATGAAATGCTTTGATCGAGATGAACCGGACACATACTACAGTTCTAGCAACTATCGCCTTTACCGACACAGTACCGTAGCCACAGTTCATGTACCGTAACTAACCGGTTCAGCTGCACCTGCTAGCCGTGCCATGTTGGTGTTGCATCACAATATACACCGTGGCTGCTCCATGCAGCGCGGTAACCGTGTGTTTAATATATTCCGTGCTGATAAAGTAAAACATGGCGTCGTGGTTGTTACGTAGCTGCTTTAATGCGAATATATTTCGCAAAGGAACTTTTTGTTCCAAAAGTGGAGCGTATATAAACACAAGAATTGTAGACATATATAAATTAGAACCAGTGGGATCACATTTGTCAGTTAAGGTTATTGGTTATTAATATATTACGCTTCAACACTTCTGTGTTGTATCCACAGTATTGAAACCTTGACCCCATTTCCTCTGCTTACCTCAATGTTTTGCTTTCCCAACAGAAAGTTATATGGTAATTGACGTTTGCATTGACTTGCACCGTAGCTACATAGCATTTATTTTGTATTACAAAGTTATAACTTAAGCCCAACTGTAGTAAGCGGAGTGGTATAAAAAGGCGTTGGTTTATTCCAGGGTTGGGTGAGAGCCTTGAGAAAGATGAAGGACAACGTATTTATTGATGTAAGTGATGGTTCCTGTGCAAAAAAGCTGCAAGTTTTGATTTCTAGAACAAAGTATACCAAAGGATTGACATATGGTGCTGCAGTTGAAGCTGCTGGCCCTCTTGTGATGAACAGAAGTGGACAGTTGGAGTTAGCTGCCGAAGATTTAACTGTAGTTGGTGCATGTGTTGTTACAGATGATTATCCATTTGCCCCCAGAAAATCATATCCTCCAGATTATGTACGGCAATTCTTGCATTTAAGGCCCAGGACAAACACATTTGGGGCTTTGTTAAGAGTCCGAGATGTAGCATCACAAGTTATTCATGAATATTTTCACAGTAAAGGGTATATACATGTTCATACACCAGTCTTGACATCAAATGACTGTGAAGGAGCAGGGGAAGTCTTTCAGGTAAAGCCTGATAGTGAAAACTTGATCAAAGAAATGGCAAAGGATGGAATGTCATTAGATGAAGCATATTTTGACTCGAAGACCTACCTTACTGTTTCAGGACAACTGCATTTAGAAGCTGTTGTTAGGTAATCATTCTCATATGCTTTAATTTTATAAGTAATGAAGACTCAGTTGCATTTATGAACACACATGTCATTACATCATTTGGTTTTCAGAGGCCTGAGTAAAGTGTACACGTTTGGGCCAACATTCCGTGCAGAGAACTCTCGTTCTCGGCTGCATTTAGCCGAGTTCTACATGATAGAAGCAGAAGCAGCATTTATTGACTCACTAGATGAACTAATGAAAGTAATGGAAAATTTGATAAAATATGTTACAAGCCAAGTGATGGAGAAGTGTGCTGATGATGTAGAAATGCTACGTTTAGCTGATGGAAATGAAGGCTTTGCATTATCCGTTCTTGAGAGACCATTTGAAGTTATGACATATGACCAGGCTATTGATATCTTGGATAGGCATTCAGGAAATTTTGTTTCACAAGTAAGGAAAGGGCAGGGACTAGGCAAGGAGCATGAACTTTATCTTGTGAAACATTGTGGTGATTGTCCTGTTTTTGTGGTAGACTGGCCTCATGACATCAAGCCATTCTACATGAAACAGAGCCTACAAGATAATTCAAAGGTATTTACAGTAATTTAACTTCCGTATAATACAAGCTAGTGTTATTCATATTGCAGTCTGCTGCATGGCACCACAATAGTCTGGCAGTTCCTCTTGTCATGAAACTGCAGGAAATGTGTTCCTCAGAAATGTTTGTGCTTGCCTACCAACCAATTTTGTCATAACCCAGAAGATCACAGTATGAATCTTTATCACTGTGAAAACCTCAGATCACATAACCCTAGCATGTGAGGTGGCACAGATATTAGGATTATGGTTTTCAGGGATATCTGCATAGGTAGCTTCCAGGGTTTCAGAGGAGCATGCTACCTGCATCTTCAAAATTGTCATGTAATAAAAGTGAGGTCATAGGAATTTCGAAGTGCAGTGTGTTTGTTCCCTAATATAGTATACAAAATTGCTGCTCTTAAAGTTTATTATAAGCTTAGAAAAATTGGAACAGTGAATTGCCAATCTGCTGAAGTTTCCCACATCAAATTTCAACAAACGTTATTGCAGGTTTTAGAGTACATGAAAAAAGGCTGTTTATGGCTTTGTACAAACTTCGGTTTATGAATCATTGTAGCTAAAAATCAGAATTGCCCAACAACTTGGTGGAAATCTACCATATTCAGTTTAAACATAACGTGGTAAGTCCACTTATGATGCAAGTTTTTAGGTTTTCACAGTGGTGTAGTTGAGGTTTCCATTCTGGGATATGATACCATGTCACTGAGTAATGGAATCAATATCCCAGTGATGTGGCATCACATCCCAGAAGTGGAAACCTCCATGAAATATTACACATCAAGCACGATTTCTTATAGATCCATGATCCTGAAAGTGCAAATTGCACAACTCTTGGTGGAAGACATACTTTGTTTCAGCAGAATCTGTAAAATGGTTTGTGGGATACACAGAATAATGTATCTATGAACTTGTGTAACTTGGGCTTTTTTTAAAGGATTAGGTGTCTGAAAATCAGAACTCACCATTATTGGTAGGATTTCAAAAACTCTATGAAGCAGTTCATGAAATACATGGAACAGTCTGTATATAGTCCTATGTAAATGAGTTTCTGTTGTGGATGAATATACCTGAAAATCAAAATTGCATGATGTTTGCAGAAATTTATCACATCGAAGTTCCATCTGTTCATTTATGACCTTCGGGAAGCCAGGCTTTATTAGAGATCAGGATGGCTGACAGGTGGAATTGCCTGTTGACTGAAATGTTGGATTAAGGGAAAAAAAATACCTTTTAATGATTTTGGTTCTGATTCTGTCTCAGATGTGACCTCAGGAAGCCCTTGTTTTGGCTTTGTAGAGTATGTGTACATTGTATGGGGCCTTTATGTTTTTGTCCCATTGGAGTTGACACTAGAGTTCGTGACGTGCAGCACCACTGCTGCATAAAGGGTTAAGCAGAATTGTTTCTGTATACCTAAGTAACATGCATGTTTTAAATGAAGCATCCCAAGTCTCTCACCTAAAGCCTGTGGACTTGAATAAGTTGGAATTTTAAATAGTTACTATATGTACTTTATGAACTTCAGAAAACTTGTTGAATGTACCCTTGCATTATCTTTAGGTTTCAGCTGTTGATCTGCTGGGTCCTCGGGTAGGAGAGCTTTGTGGGGGCAGTCTTCGAGAAGACAGTTTCATACTACTGCAAGATAGACTGCACAAGGTGGGTTTGTATGAAACTTTGGGATGGTATTTAGAACTTCGAAAATATGGCAATGTACCATCTGCTGGTTTTGGAATGGGCTTTGAGAGGTTCTTGCAAATGATCCTGGGCATTCCAAATATCAAGGATACAATACCATTCCCAAGATGGCCTCACAACTGTAAATTGTGATGTGGGATTCATTGACTGTAACTGTTACAAGTGTCTGCCTTTGTAACTGATTAAAGTATATGCGAGTGTTGTCTTTTATTGAAGTGCTGTGCCTCCCTCTGGTGTTGAATATCCAAGCATAAATTCCAGTAAATTATGCATATGACTGACTGAATTGGCAATGGAAAGGAATGTAGCAAAGGCTGTATTTGAAAATTATAACACAAACTTGCAAATCAATGCTCTTTATTTATTAACTAGGTTGGTACTTACTATACTAATTGAAAACAAAATATTCCCTGGATTTGAAGTACATGTTACTTATGAAGAATTCTGTTGAACTGAAGGAACAATCAGGGCATACTTTTATAAGCATGAATTAAAAGGGTCTTTCAGTCATTTTTCAAAGTTTATATTCTTCACAAACGAAATACCAGGAAACTAGTGTTCCATATCATTGAAGAAGCATTTTAATTTAAACTAAATCTAATATGGGATGGGAAACTGGAAAAGGATACTATTTTTATGTAACAAAATAACCTTTTTTTTTCTTTTGTTCCAAAAAGTACTAATATATACAAACCATACAGCTAAACATCATACAGTGCAGCCTTTACAGTTGCCAACTAAAATGTTCAATAAAAAAAAAATCACTTTTTCAAGTGCAGAAATGAAACACACAAGTATGCAGTTTCTAAATACAAATGCATTAATGTTCTTTATTCCATTTGTTCATCATAAGTCCCAACTGCAGATATATTATTCACATAACTATCACGAACTTCACTACTATGATTTCCACACATTCAGTCACACAGTCCCGTAACTCTCTATGTGGATATGACTGTTTTGATTTGATAAATGTGTACGCATAAATTCAGACACCCACTTCACATTATACAGCACAATCCAGACAGCTCAGTTCCTTTCATCACAGGAGGCAATTCTGTCAGTTTTCTTCCTACCAAGCGAGGTTTTAATTGTACAGGCTCGACACCAGGGGGAGGAGGTTCCTGTGAGTCCACATCTTCTTCGCCTGTTCCTTCTTCCCCCGACTCTCTGTTGACTTCAGCAGGTACGGGGCCAGGCTCATCATCAGTACTTTGGTTTGCTGTCGGAACTTCTGTCTCTCCTTCACTTTGTGATTCCTTAGCTGCCACTGAAGTAAGGGATTTCATGATGTTTATTTTAATCTTACCTTGGACAGGGCCAGATGTGATCTGTGGAGAATCCTCAAAGTTAACATTACCGTCAATAGAACATGCTACAGCAGTGTGTGTTGTGTCAGCAGCGGGGGCAACAGGTTCCACCTCCTCGTCCACATTTCCTCCTTCTGCTTCCTGTTCCTCTGGCTCAGCCTTAACCTCATTTTCAGGTTCTTCTTTAATTTCTGTGGCTTCTGTAGGTTCCTGAGTTTCATCTTTTATAGGGCATACCTCATCCAGTGCAGGTTCAAGTTTTACATTCTCCAGCTGGCCTTCAATATCATCTACCTTGTTAATGTCAGTGTTTCCTTCTTTGGTCACAACATCCTCACCTAGAAGTAAGTGTTATTTTCAGGATTATTGTTTTATGAAGTCTGGTTGTTTTTATCAAACATATCACATAAATGACAACTGAAGAAAAAAATGGAGAGATAGGAACTGAAAGCAGACTGCCTTCACCCCAAAATGTTTCTGCAAAAAATCGAAAGAACTCTTCTTAGCAGAGCACAAATAAATTTTATTAGCAAAAATTCCATTGGATTGTGGACAGATTTCTTAAACGGATAAGAGCAGTGACTGCAAGGATGTTCAGGCAGCTGAAAAGGAAAATTGCAGGAATGTACACGCATGTGGACACTACAGCTATAGTGGAGGGACTGAAGTGATGGGTGTTGGAACAATAATTCTGCTCTAATCTGGAAATGTGTTGCAAACTGTCGAGCATTAAAACCTAGAACCACTAATACACATGCACTTTGATTGGCTTGCCACCCATGGAAAGGTCAACTTGTAACACAATGAGAACGAATGGAGTCTTTTTCCAAGCACGTGGATATCCATGAGTGTTCCTAGTACACCCATTACGTACACCACTGATTCTTCAATGGGTGAACTTGCCAAGAAATGTCTTGCAGAAGGCTGAATTGTCAGATGTTTCAATAACTAGTCACACACACACACACACACAGAGTTCAAAATATGCATAATATACTTAACTCCAACAACTGGAAATTTAAACCAAACTGGAGACACTGACTCTGCTTTTCCTGCTGATAGATTTGTCCACATGTTGAACAGCAAATAATGTGTACAACCATACAATACACAGAACAGTAGGTCTATTTTATGTCATCTATGGTATGTGATAGCAAAGCATATGGGTGGGGAGCAACTGCAATGGTGTGGGTAGGTACTGCTATACTTCTGTTATGAATAAATATATGGGGAGGACACTATTTATGGTTGGACATAAAGCCAACATTTGTTGCACTTTCAACGACCAGAAAATCACTTGGGGGGGGGCAGTTATGTTCCCTACAATGTTGAACAGCTCATATTTTCGTTACTCCTTTCAATGTTTAGTTAACATTAACGACTCTGGCTTCAGCCTGTTAATTTTTTGGTGCAGGCAAACATACCTTCATAATTTATTTAGAACAAAAACTCATTTCAACATAAAATCTGCACAGGTTTGGAGAAGGCTGTGTGTAGTTATACATGTAACAAACTATTAAAGACATCTCTTCTCTTGATAAGTTACACATTCACTTGGATGTCAATGTGAAATGTTACTGAAAGAATGCACACACATTTTCAGAGTTCATATTTTTCAGTGTTATGTCACACTAACAGATGTACAAGACCCAGTATTGTAAACCTCATTATGCAGTGCAGGAAGCACCAGTGGTGTCTGTATTTTACCAAGTATTTCCCATATTAAGAATATTTTGAGCGAACAATGTAGATCAGAATTTTATATTGTATAGTAATTTTCTCTGCTTGTGGAGCCAGGACAGCATGCTCAGTATAGTGACGAGGTGATAGACTGGACGATCTGGGGTTCAATTCCTGACAGAACCAAGAGATTTGTCTCTTTGCCAAACTGGCTCTGGGACTACCTTGCCCTCCTATTCAATGGATACAGTGAAGCCGCTGGAGGTAATACTGACCACTCACCTCTGCCTAGTGCTGAGGTTAAGAAGGACTTGAGCGATTCCCACTCCCTGTATATTCCTTAATGGCATGCACAGGGACAATATTACTCTTCACCTTTTATAATTGTTTTGCAGTTTCATGTAAATTTGGACTGCACTTGGCCAATATGAATTAAAAACATGAAATGTACTTCTGAAAACAATATCGTGACATACTACCCACATGCAGTGTTCCAAGCACACAGTACTGGAGTTACAATGAAGCATGGGCTAAACTGGGAAAAAATTCTACCCTTCATAGCCCGTGGCAGTTTTGATACTAATGTGGGAGGGAGAATTTTTTATATACAGTATGTTACACAATAAAGTTGGCAAATTAAGGCCCTTAAATGGTGGTGAGATAAATCAATGTCTACCTCTTTCATTGAAGAATTTTCAGAGTTTAACAGTGACAGGAGTAAATTGTCGAAATGTTTACTGTCTTTGACTACTGCAAAGCTACAACAAATTCTCAAGCCAGTAGTAATGCATCACAAATTCTGTGACAATGGAGTTATGGATATTCAGAGTTGCATCTGTGGATGTGTGACACAGAGTTTTGATGTCCAATGACGATGCTCACAGCAACGTGACTAACTGGTGGGAACAACTCGCAGTGTAAGCTTTCAGTGTAAGTATGCTGTGCATTACAACTTCTGTTTATTACCTTTGAAGTGCACTAATAACGATGCCTTTAAAGTTTAATTAGAATGCAGATATTCACTTCATTTATTATTCCTGCAACAGCAGTGACTCCCTAAGTGCTGTTGAAGGATATCAACAATTCCCAGAAAGGGCAGCTTCAAGTAGAGGGTGTTTCAGTGCTGGTGCAAAGTAAGACTTTCATTCCACAGAATGTCCTCAGGGTCAGCATGAACTTCAAAACACCACACACCACTGTTCAAATAACAACACTTTCCACACCGGCACTAATTACTGTTGGAAATAATATTCTGTGGCATATTACAAGGTAATATTGTATGTGTGTAGTCTCTTAATACAAGTTTCAGTCAGAAAGTAAGTTCACATGGCATATAATTTAATTAATAACAAGTATGTAACCTACAATGATTGTGATTATATCAGGGGAATTTGTTGCTGAGGGATTATTATCTATTTCTGGTGCTGAAGCAAAATCTCAGTGTCCAGAAATGTAAAGATGACACCAAAGTGGACACAGCTGTGACACAATACCTGCTGTTTACAGGAAATATAGAGCTTGTGCCATGATATTAAGAATGTCTCAACTGTGTTGGAGATTATGTGGAAAAGCAGTGGGATAGCAGTACAATTAACCTTTTGACGCCTAATGTCAACTATAGTTGACGTACCGCACCGCTAACCTCTAAAGTTGCATTTTATATATTTATTCAACAAATATAGGTACTGAATATTTTAGACATGGTATATACTCTCTGTTTTTTTCTCTTCAAAATGCAGTTTGTTTCATAATTCTAACGTATTTGGTTCCTGTATTATTCACATTTTATATACAGGGTGTGCTAAAATTAGAAAAATAATTCCAGCACCAAAAGGTTAAATATGCACCATTTGTAACACAGCTGAAAGTAACCAAAAAAACATCCATACTGACCTTATTTCTGACAGACAGTGGTACAACTTTGCTTACATATGCAATATTATCTGTACAACCTTGTTTCGTGTATATTTACATAATAACAATCTGTGGTTATGATGTCAATGTAAACGTAACAAAGGTGCATTAAAAGACTCACACATACAGTATTAGTAATTGTTCTTATTCATATCCTAACTGTGAATATGCATAACTCAGTAACCTTCACAAATGGGACACACGATTACTGCTGTTGCCAACCAACTGGCAAGGTAACATTTCCTTTATTTTTTTTTAAATTCCATCTGTAATTTATATTTTACTCATTTCATTGTCACTAGTTACTTCGTATGTAAAGGTAGTTCTTGATTTGTGTGGTTTTGATTCCCACAAATAAGGACTTACATGACTGATTGATTTAGGCATGTTTTCAATTCAGACAGACAAAAATTCATTTTATATGCCTTGAAACAAATCCTCTAAATGTAACATGAAAAATTCTGGCAGCTCTGTGGATAAAACACTCCACTTTGTAGAAGTACAGGAGGCTCACAACCTGCTGCCAGCTGCACACAAATGTGGGCACCTCATCGCAGTTTACTTACCACTGGTATCTGCCTGTAGGAACAGCCTGATACCAGTGAGCAATGACTATGAGGGAGGGGACATTCCATGCTTTGTAAACTCCTGTGCCCTTCCACTATGTCAATCAACAATTCCACTACTCCTCCACAAACACTAGTGCTAAGAAATGTAGGAGGTTGGGGGAAATACACTGCACTATGCTGATCTTACTCTTGGCACAGCAGATGATGATAACCCTGACAAAAGCACAACTCAAAAGTTGCTCCATATGTGTGAGCAGCAATCAGCTGTTACACCACAATGTACAAGGGGAAGGTGAAGCACATGACCTGGTAACTTGTCTTAAATGAAACCTCACCCATATTTTAAATTGTTGTGTAATGTGGCACTTGTACTGCAGTCTGTATCTGAATTTGAAATTTGCAGTATGGAGGGGAGGCTAATGTAGGAAGATGCTTGCCCCAGCCTGGACATTTCAGTTATTTTATGCCAGGAAATGGTTCTCATTTTTTGTTAATTTGGTTTACACATTAATTTTCAGGAACATATCAACCATGTAAAACCAAAACTACCCAAAATTATGACTCCATGTTGTGAACTTGACAGAAACTTGCTTATATTTATTCATATAGTCTCATAATTACAATGAAAACACTTCCCCTGAAGTGCCAGTGATTAAAATTTCCTCACCAAATGGAGTGATAATGAAACTCGGATACAATCATGAATCAATTCCTTCGGTCAACAGTGTGATTTTTGGATCACAAAACCAATATATAGACAGTACAGTATATAATCACTATTAAAAGTGCAATAGTTTGTAGAAGTTCCACATACGATTAGGCACAAATATGGACCAAGAGAGTTAAATGTAACAGATAACTGAAAATATCTGTATGATTTGAGTAATTTTTAGGCTACATTTTCTGTGCTTTGCAGAATACTGTTGCATAGTTTTATGCTATGCATTACACAGTGAAATTCCCCTCCAAGGGACAATGAATTTTAACATGAAACTAAGGAATGGGCCAATGGGTGTGGGATCACAGAAACTGAACACAAAATCATGGATTGAAAGAAAGTTGTCTTAAAATATTACTCTGGAATAAGTTTAAACATAATTACAACATAAATACAGATTGCTACTTTTACCCTTTAGAGGACAGTGTTTAGGTGCAGACTTTAAGCTTCCCAGTTTTGGTTTTTATGGCACCCTTCAATGTACGAAGTGCAGAATTCAGGAACTGAGCTCTCTTATTATACTTTTCACGCTGCAAGTGTAAGGTTTAAATAAAAACTGAGTATTTTTAAGAATGAATCCATTTATTGGTACAGGAAGTTTTGATAATCAGTATGTATTAGTCTACTGTTTGGCATTTGTTTATAATTCTATTATTTTCACCTCTTTCACTTTGATATAAGAAAAGAATTTCATATGCAGCTGGTGTCTGAAGGATATGACAAACAGTGACTGGCGGTCTGTAGTAACAAATCCCAACTACTTCCATATGTTTTGGTTATGTAATAGAAAAATAGGTCTTTATCTTATGTTTATTGAACCGTGCATCATCTTGATAGTTGAATAAAGACAGACCAACTTGATGTCACTTGCTTTATTATTTCATTTACTGCTCAACGTGTATGGATGTATTAACATCCGAAACATGCTCAGCAGTAAATAATGAAATAATAAAGAAAGTGACATCAAGTTGGTCCCTCTTTATTCAAGGTCTTTATCTGTTTTTATGTGCTCAACATTCAACCACCAAGCCACACTCCATCTGCATCTTTTGCAGCTGAAAGTAAAATGATGGACAACTGACAAAGTTCAATTCTTAGATTTCACTTTTGTATCTTTTCGTCCCTTATCCTTATTATACAGCGAATGAGAAATGTCACTTCCATCAGCTGCTTTCCTTATTCATTAAATTCATGCAGTGCATCAATATATGCCCACTGAATGATTGTGACTATTTCTTTTGATGTCTCTTTTAGCTGTATGTTCACTTTTGGACAAAACAGACTGAAACTAAGCTGTATGCTTTAATATAAACTTCAAATGAGACATGATACATATAATAGCATTTGGACTTACCATCAGCTGATTCTTCTTTTTTGATTTCATCTGGAACTGATGTGTCCATTGTTTCAACCTTACTTTCTTCTGCACCTTCATCTTCCTTCTTATCATCTGTTTCCTTTTGCTCTTCTTCATCAGCTGTCTTCTTTGCTTCATTATCTTTGGCTTCTTCACTAGGAGCTGGTTCTTCTGTAGACACCTCAAGTGAAGCCTACAAGAGTAAACATTACTTACTTTTCCAAATCCCAGGCTGTTGTAGGCAGATAAATATATTGGAGCAGTCTTAAAACCAGCTGTAAAGGGTAGTTATGTGGAGGGAGTATCTCATGTATATGTGCAATGTGATGTAACAGCACATCCCAGGCCAGTTCCAACACTCACCACATATACAGCAATCATATATACATAATTATTCTTGAGTTATGACAGAGTGTGAAGAAAACAGAACTGTTTTTCGAACTGTAAGACACACAATAAGAGCAGTGGACATAGCAGGAGTTTTTATTTCTTCTTTACAATTCATGTTCCAAAAATACCAGTGTGGAGCTGCTTAATAGTAAGTTACAATCAAGATGCAAGCAAAAACACACAAATCTCTTGAACATGTCCATTATTGCTGCCCAGTTTTAAACAAAATTAGAATGTGAGTATTCATGTCTTCTGGGATATGATACTGTGTCACTGGATGACTGCTTGTGGGAATTTTAAATGAACACAGTGTGTTCACCTTGAAGGGTGAAGTGGTCCATAAGAATGTGTTGGAATCCTGAAACTTCCTAATATGAAGTTTCATGAAAATCAGCTTAATAATCCCTAAGCTGCTACATGCAGACAAACACAGTAAAGGTAAGAGCATGCTTTGCATTCTATTTGTTGTGCCAGTAGCAAAAAACTGCATAACAGTGCCAATATGTTACAGGATTTTCTGATGATAAATCCATCTGTGTAACTTCATTTCCTTAACTCTATCACCTTGAAAAAGAATTTTAAGTCTCCCAATTGTACAGGGCTGGCAGCAACAGGTCAGTTCACTGGTTAGGACTAACTGCAGAACGAAAGCAACACTTGGCCATTTGCATGACACACATAATCACAATAACATGAAACTCAACCAGTACAGGTTTAATGCCTTAAGAAGTTTACAAGCAAGTGCTTTTAAGTAGTCTCCTTTGAATATATGTTATTCAGGTTCTTTAAACAGTGAACAATTTTGGGTGGGAGGAATATATGATATTCAAATTTGGGCACGTATGAAAATAAAAGTTGCCCACGTGGACCGAACAGTTGAAGTTTACCATTCCATGCAGTCTTATATTAGTATACATCTTTTTAGTTGTACCAACTAAATGTACAATGTGTGTTCTTTACATACATTTATTGTATTTCTCCTACGTGTTTCAGTGTCATATGCACCATCATCAGGGAGAACTAATATGCCATTTACTTAAAATCAAGTACTGTTATAAGGCTGTTAAATATACAGTGCATTCGGAAAGTCGCCGTGCACTTAGGCTACGGCAGTGTACAGTTGAAATGTGATGGCACACGACGCACGGGAGGGGAAGTTCAGGCCTGCATAGACGCTCGTGGACATCACTTCCAGCACTTTTTATAAGTGCACAGCGACTTTCCGAACTTCGTCTCCCGTGCGTCACCGTGTGCCATCACATTTCAACTGGACTCTACCACAGCCTACGTGCACGGCGACTTTCCGAACGCACTGTATTTTCTATAGCTGTTACATTGTAAACATATTATAAAAGTTATAACTTTACATATGTTGCAGTTATAATAGTTGTACAATATTTAAAACTGTAGATGTGGCACCACTGTACTGTTTATTAAACAACCTTGATAATAAATGATTAAAATTTCCTTATACAATTAAACATATGTATAAAGTTGGCTGTTTTGTTATTGTTTATCGAGGTATTTTCAATGCTCTGACAATATATGTTCATCTTTCATTCTTAAAATATGTACTGCATTCACAGATGTAAGCCAGGTACAAAGATCCAATGGGCTACTCAATTATTATATCAACCACTGCACATATATAAAATTTATAAAATTTACACATTAAAACATTAAAACACTCTGACATGTTTCGGTCCTAGGACCATCATCAGGGAGCTATATCGTCCTTGCTAAAGTCACACTATAAAAAGTCACATTAATTTCGCTGTACCAGTTGGGTATTGTGGCAGCATGCCGTGTTGTGTA
>Ga0136643_10003177_pt1 | contig 21945 bp, 6 predicted proteins | sample TergutLab28metaG_FD_96883 | JGI IMG/M metagenome (GOLD analysis project Ga0136643, IMG submission 96883) | Labiotermes labralis P1 segment gut microbial communities from Petit-Saut dam, French Guiana - Lab288 P1 (version 3) (version 3) | ecosystem: Host-associated > Arthropoda: Insects >...
GTGTGAAAATTGGAATGCTGATATCAAAAACCTGACAGGTTGACAGCCATCAAATTAGTAGCTGTTTTAATTAATCTGGACATACAAACACGTGTAAATAGAGTTGTCGTATAATCTGCATTTAACTTACTCCATATTTTAATTTAAGTTGATTGGGGAGGTTTCTGAGTGCCTAGTAAGGTAAATGGTATGTCAGACCCTTTATTGATTACATTGACAGAGTATGTAATTCACATGAATTCAAAGTGTTGATAAAAATGTGACATGAGATTTAAGCTTGGTTGAAGAAAATGAGCAGACACTTGTCACTGATCATATTCAATAAATTTATGCTTAAGTATGTTAACTATCTACTTTCTTCTTCTTCAGTAGGACATGTGAGTAATATCACAGATGTACTGCAGCCTATAAGGCTTATTGTACTCACCCTATCCCCCCCCACCCTTTCCAAAGGAAGGCGTGCTGAGGATTTTTTTGCCCTGAAAAATCCTGACGGCTTCGGCCCGGTTTGAACCCACGAACTTGGGTACTTAAAGGCAGCACGCTACCCCTAGACCACCGAAGCAGATTCAGTGTGTTAACTGTCTACTTTTTATCTTCATAAGACCATTTTAAATTGAGATAAATTGTTGCTTATGGTGTTTAATTTACAAAATTAACTGGTACTTGCTACAGAATACACTGGCAGTACAAGTAAGCAGGTTGGTCCTGTGGCCCGTCTTGCATTTGGAGCCATAGCAGGGCTGTTGGGTCAGTCCTCATCTTACCCTTTGGATATTGTTAGACGGCGTATGCAGACCTCACATATATCTGGCACACAGTACAAGACTATTCTTGGAACACTAAAGAAGATATACAGGTATGGTACAATTATTGTTACTGTTTACATGAAAGATTTTTGTGCAGGAGGAGGGGGTTATGTAAGGCCCTGGAAAATTGTTCACAGTGTAGTTTGTGACCAAAGATGCATACAATTTAAATTTTTAATATGAAACCTTGCAGAATGTGCAGATATAAGTACGTGAATATCAGTGACAAGTGTGTACAGAAATTTTGCATAAAGTTTTTCAAAATCAGTATATAAGAATGGAGGTGTAGAAATGCAATTCATAAGCCCTAACACTAGGACAGAAATCTGTTTTAAGTTTGAATGTACTTTTAACTTGATACACCTTGCTAAAAATAGCTTTTGAACAAGTGGTCATGTTTTTATGAATCCACTAAAGGTGACTGCTGGGACTTTTCTTCCATCAGTGATCACAGTGTGGTAGCACTGCAGACTTGGTGAGGTTTGTTAAGTGAGCTATAGGATCCTGAAATTTTGTTTAGCGTTAAGTGTTCAAAATACATAGAGCTGGTAAATGTAAACTGTATAATCTGATAGCCATGCAATAACTAATGAACTGTTAGATCTGGGCGTGTAAAATTGTATGTGGTTATTGTACACATACCTAAAGATTCCACTTGGCACAGTTTTAACAATTACAGACGTATTGATGATGTAAAATGTTGATGTCACACCCGGCACATTTGACAATTTATAATGGTAAAAATTATACACAGTAAAAGCATTGTTGTTATCATCACTGTTATCAGCTTTATTGTCAATGTTGTCATCATTGTCATTGATCAATCGATCAGTCAGTCTAGGTCTCCTACTATTATCACTGTGTGAGCTGGAGCACAAACATATTTTTTTACTACTCTGCTATTTTCAATGAAGTATTGGTGTATTAGTATATAAATTTTGTGTGAGTGATGGTTATGAAAACAATCAATTGCTGCCCTATAAACATGAAACCAGTAAATATGTATTTCTTTCTTTCTTTCTTCTTTCTTTCTTTGTTGATATGAGAAGAAAGAGCATTCCACTTCTGTTTAAACTTGTTTGTTAATGTTTCAGAGATGAAGGTATTCGTGGAGGTTTCTTCAAAGGCCTTAGTATGAACTGGGTTAAAGGACCAGTTGCTGTTGGGATTAGCTTTGCTACGTATGACTCAATATGTACTGGACTACGTGAAATTGTAACACTGTGCCATTAGATGGTTCAGCGTTTTCATATATTAACATTCATTTCTGTTCGCAAACGTATCACAGTACAGAGTGTAAAGTGTCACTTGTATTTAATTATTTTGTGAATTATGCAGTAGTTGTGTTGGGAAGTGCAATGCATAAGTGAACATAAAATTAATTTCATATTTCACCACTTCATACATAACCTTTAATTTTTCTGAAAGGTTGTGAGTCTAACCTTCTTAATCAACAAGACCAGGGAAAAATGTGATAAACTTCCCGGTATGATAGTGCATGTTTGAGTAATGTGGCGACAAGCCATCATAGCAAGTTAATTTTAGGATGTATAAAGGAGTGTATATAGTCTTATGTTTATATGGTGTACTTCAGAGTAGTAGTAGTAGTAGTAGTAACAACCTTTTCAGTCCTGTGGCCAAAGAAAGTTATAATTTACAATTTAGTCATAGATACACTGATTCCAAAATATGTCAGACTAGCTCATCCATCTGGAACACCTTTTTATTATTGTACTGGTGTTTCCCATAATCATTTTTCATCTCGTTGCATTCATCTTCATAGAAGCTTACATCGTGACCTTAAAGAATATGGTTCCGTCTTTCGTGATGATACTTGCCGTGCCTTATATTAGAATAAAAGAACTTGTATTATATGAGCGTGTAGCTACATTATTGCTTGGGTCTTACAACAGGACACTCTGTCTTCATGGTTACAGTACTGTTTTCATGGGGAAAAGAACAGGGAAAGCAAATGACTTTGACTCAAACCCGGACATGTAACAGCAGAAGTAACAAATATTCCAAGTTTTATTTCCTAAAACAAGTATTGTTTGTATTTATACTTTCCTACCATGATTGTTAGTTCCAAGATACAAATCATGAGGGACAAACAGACACTGTGAATTATATAAATGTGTGTGTTCTGTCTGTATTATGGCATGTTTGGTTTCAAGTATATTAATACCATTATGGCTGGAAATGTCCAAACTTGTTTGATACATCTGTCTAAAGGTCTACTAATTTTTTTGACATGATTGCATCCTCTTGTCCATTATCTGCAGTAATTAGACATTTTCTGGAAGCCAAGCCATTAACAGCTGTATGCTATGTTGGTGAATCAAAACTTCTGAAATTATGAATGGAAGCATCACGATGTGCTTGTAACATAATATGATATTAAATAGTGTACGTCAGCACCATCACTTTATTACTAAAGGTAATTATAAAGCTACATGTTTCAACTATAGATTAGTCATCCTCAGGCCTATTTTGTCAATTGTTTCACAAGATGCTATGCACACTTTGGGATTCCATCATGTTTACATCCCTGGAATACATCAAATTAACTCGTTTGTCTCTAAGGACGTGATGTGCAAATTGTGTTTACAAGAGTGGGATACATAAAATTGGATCATTTGTCTCGTAAACTGTATTATACAAATTGTGTCTAAAAAGTTAAAATACGTAAAATTCTTAACGGTGTATTGCTGTTCACCATTTGCAAATATGAGTTCCGTTATCATCTGGTTGTTTTTGGAGCTATGGGATACTGTATATTTACTTGTGACGTCGGAGTACAGCTTTGTTGCTTTTTTGTGGGAATGGGTGTGTTGTGAAATGATCTCGCATGATGAAATATTGGATAGTATTGTCTGGTAAGGTTCGCTGCTTGTTTCTATTGTTATTTTGTTAATGGACAGATAAGCTTCCAGTTACGATTTTCTCCTTACATCTAAAGAACAAAAATGGAAACAGACATTAGTTTTTGTTGTATCGGATTTGAAATCAAGTTCTGTTGAATAAATTACAGAAAGATTTGCAAGTGTTGAGTTTTTGGTTCCGTTGTTTATATAGTCCTTGCGATCAGCAGTAGTCTTCAGCGTAGGTGTCTATACGTTCGCACTGGATATTAACCACTGTGTAATATGTCGTTCTATAGCTATGTTGTTCTAGGTATTACAATCACTGTACAGACTTTGAACAGTTTCTCCGATGTACTGCCCTTGCAGGTGACGTGTGCTGCTGTCTTTGCTGCCTTCATATGTGCTGCCCTCCATGAAGGGAATGTTGCACTAGTGTTTCAAATGTCAGGTTACTTTGTACGGTAAGTCTATCGTTTATCTGGTTTTTGGTCTCTTTATAAATGTAAAATTTCTCGAGGGTATCAAGCATTTTTCCCTTTCTCGTGAAGTGAATTATGTTCATTATATCATTCATTGGGCAGACGTACACTATTTAATATTATATCTGAAATTATTGTTAGTGTACATTTCTTTCTTGCATTGAAACTGTAGGGTATCTGTACTTGGTGCATGATTTCAACCCGAGTGTCAGTTCACTCTGTTTGGTCTTCTGCATTCACTACTGTTCAGTTCAACTTGAGTTATTTTTTATTTTAGCACAATTTATATGAGCATGCATTACCTGCATTGCTTGACACAACAAAATATTTCCTAGTAGAACTGATGCAGTCATAATAGCAAGAGCCTGTCAGGAACCAGGGATGAACAGAGATGTTAACTTATTTCATGAATTGGACAAAACTTCTACTCCCAGACATTTATTTACCAGAAAAACTGTGCCTACCCATGCTGTTGTAATCACTTCAGAGCAGCATGCTTACAGTCATATAATGTACAATATAATTACATTATGTTATATAATACAGAATAACCCAGTTAAGATGTTCATGCTTAAAATGTTTTCCTGTTTAAGAAGCCAGAATAATTTAAAACCAAAATTTCCCTACATGATATGTATATTGCCCTTTAATACATTTCCCACTTAAAAGGCTTTCCTATGTAATAAGAATGAAAATTTCATGATGCAATGAATTCACCATTTATTTACATTTTCGCATAAAAATCGTCACAGTTTTTTTACCAACATATGTGAGGAAAGTCTGTAAAGATTCACCTTTGAGGTCAGTTCCACCAAGGATCAGAGATACAGCTAAGAAACTCGATGCAAATCCATTGCAACATGTGGCAGTAAATGATGCAACATACTGACTGCACTACATTGTGTTTCCATATGTGAATTTCACACAGCGTGACAAGTCTCCATAGTCTATTCTCAATTTGCGGTGTGTATTAGCAAGAGTTTAATGGAGGGTGTTGTGTATATAACTGTTTTACTTTATTTTCACCCAATTTGAAGTATTCTTTGTGGAAAATTTATATACATTTTTGCTCACATCAGAGTGCTTGTATGTGTACAGTGTCTGATGTAACGATCGAACACCTGATCAGCATCGCTACTACATCAAAAACTGGCACAAAGCATATAGGCTGCTCTGAGTTAAAGAAAAGTTGGATATTATAAACATGGTGGTGACTATTTTTATGTTTTGTTGACCATGCATTGTGGTATGATCCTTGCAAATGACCAACTGGATGCAAAATTTTTCATGTATGTTTATTTTCTATTCTCTACATGCCTTGGGCAGCCATGTGCCCATTGTATCAATGCGACATCTGGTTTATGTCACTCAGTGTAGATGGTACCAGTCGGTCATCTACACAGAGTGTGGTTTGATGATGAAAATGATTCATGAATTTGAATATGGATGGAGTAATATTACAGTAAAGGCCACATCAGTTTTGTTACAAAATTAAAAAATGATATTATTTTCAGGCTGCTGTTTTAAGAAGTTCTTCCCATTTAATAATGCAAGATGTGTTGAATTTTTCCATAAACATCATAAGAATGTTTTACCATATGTGTATGTGTGTGTGTGTGTGCGCTCACGCATATGTGTGTACGTATATATACACATACAGGGTATCATTTATTTTCGAATTTATTCTTTATCATCTGTAAAAAAATCAAAGAGGAGATACGCAAGAATATGAAGGAATAAGAATTAAAAGACTTCCGGCTTGCTCATTTTGATTTGTCACTTATCACAGATTATCAGGTGCATGGGATTCTTGAGCCTGGCCATTGACTCAGATAACTTAACATCAAAATTTCCATATTGAGCCTTCTAATAAAAGTTTCACCAGATTACCAATGTATTTGTGCGTAAGTCTGTGCTCATTTATTTTTGGTATGATTCATTGGTTGTAAACCAATTTTGGCACAGTGCTTGTTCTGCTTTTTCCCACTAAGTTCACTGTTTGGGAAAATAGTGCTAGGTGTATATGAGGATAAAAGGTATTATGTCCCAGAATTCATGCTTTGTTTGATGATTGGACCTCTTATTTGTCATGGGAGTATATTGTTTACCAACTGAATTACCTTTCTTTCATATTTCATATTTAAATCCTATGACTGGCAAGCAGATAAAATTTGTCATTATCGTGTTAGAAAGAAATCTGCATCCACTTTTTATTTAGTAGTTGTGAAAGGTGAGTGCAGATTTACCACTGTGAGTAAAATGTATACTATGAAGGCATGGGGGGTAAAGTTCCACACTTCCTAGATCTCGGCACTAATGGGAGGCAGGTCTTTAATTTCACATTCCATTTTCCTTGCTCCCAGAGAAACCATTCCTAGCGTCCATTGGTAGACCCCATAGCCCATTTGGATGTGGTAAAAGTATTTGACTGCTTCTGGTGGGAAATAAATTCTGACTGTTCTAGTTAATTTACACATAAAAATATACTAAAGTTTCATATTTGGGGGGGGCTTAACATTTTACAGCGTAAGGTTCTAGTGAACATCAGTATGATTTTTTAAATTGATATTCAAACTCTTTATTGGAAATAAGTTGCTGACATCACATCCTTATGTGATACGTAGCCAACTTTCCCTGAAATTTCAGTTTTTATGTTTCTAGGTGTAAGGTTTATTTTATTGTTTACTGTACAGTGCATGATTTTTTATCTCCTTAGTTAGATTGCACCTATCTTTTTTTTTTTATTTTGATTTATTGCATTTGAAGTTCTTACAAGTACATGTTGGGTATAAAATTGTTCCGATAACCAATTTACAACAGTATTTTTTAATGCTTTTCATGTGGGTGTGGTATGATACATAAAGGTTACAGCAGTGGAAAAGAAATACAATGTAAAAAACACTGCGGCACCTATCTTTATGGAAGTATAGCTAACAAGTTTATGGGTTTTTTTTTTCAAGTGCAACGTCCCCGTTATGTTGAATATAAGCTAAAATATAATATAAAATATATATAATACAGTCATGCACAACTTTATATTTTATTAGATTATAATTACAGCTACATGTTTCAGCCCAATTGTAGGGCCATCTTCAGGTTGATCTTTAGACAGGTGGAGCGTACAATTGGTAATGCTTTCAATTTATGAGATCTTGTATTACAAGATTTGGTTAAAATAGTTGTGGTATATTATATAAAAGACTTAAGATTAAAATTCAAATGTTGTAGTTTATACAATAAGCATTAAAACAAAATAAAGTAAAATTGATGGGGTGGTTATGGGGGTATACAGTGGTTGGGATTCTTTTTTACTGAAATATGGTGCTGAAGTTTTTCTTTAAAGATGAAATATCTTCTGTATGATCAATATTAGCTTGCTCTAGGAGTGTTGGCATTCAATCAGAAGTAGTTTGTAGTTACATGCGTCTGTTCCTGTGTAATAGATATTATATAAGATTAATGAAATTGGATAGTAAGGTTATATTATGTTTTTGTTTTAATATGTGAACTGTGTACTTACATTAATGTTTTTGTATGAAGAGAAAGGTAATGAGTTCTAATCAAATACAATATCACTTCTTTCGTCTAGGTGAAGGCAAAATTCTTCTTGTAGGGTGTAATGTATGCCTGGGAATGAAAGTATTTTGACTGGAGTGGGCAGCACCTGTTTAGGAGATGTTCTGTTGTTAAATGAAGTTTGCCTATGTAAGATTTATTTAGTGTGAAATCATGCTGGGCTGCTGCTTCTGGTAATTTCCGTGTTAATGAACTGTTTCACTTGATATTTGTACAGGAGTAACAACGTGAATTTCTTGTGATGTGGTCAAGTTGAGAATGATCATGTATACTGGAATGCTTGTTGGTCTCTTCTCTGCTCTGTTACGTAAACTGGCGGTGTATGACTGTATTATATATATTTTATATTATATTTTAGCTTAAGTTTATGGGTATTGCATACATGCTATTGTCATTGTATTCTGTAATTTGAAAGAGCCTCTCATTGTCAGGTTGCTCTCCAGCCTTGCTCCAATGTCCATAGTGTGTCATCTAGGTCAAATATAAAGTAATACATCAAGCTACACAAAAGTAGGTAGCTAAATCTTAACTGATTTAAGAACAGGCTTTTACATGACTAAGTACAAGGCATGTTCAAAAAAAGACTGAACTTTTTAAATAGTGCATCAACCAGCACAGAGAGAGTGTGCTGTGCCTACTGAGCACACCTAACATCAGGTTTTGACAACAAACTGCCATTTGTCCCATTTTGTTTTGAGCATTAGTCACTGAGCTACATCTGCTGAACTGAGCAAGTGCACAAGCTGTTCGTCAGATTAGTGACAAAGTGACAGTGGTTTGGAAATGACATCATTTCAAAGTGGTTTTAAGTTTGGGAAACAGGAAAAAGTCTGATGGGGCTAAGTCTGGAGAATAGGGTGGATGGGGCACAACGGATGTCTGATGTTTTGCCAGATAACTGCGGATGAGGAGCAATGCGTGAGCTGGTGCATTGTCATGGTGCAACATCCAGGTCTGGTTTTTCCACAGTTCAGGCCTCTTCGTGCACACAGCATTCCTCAAACATGCTAAAACTTCCAGGTACCGCTGTTTGTTTACCATCTGACCACGTGGTACAAATTCATGACGGACAGTGCCTTTCCAATCAAAAAACACAACCAACATCACCTTGAATTTTGACCAAATCAACTGTGATTTTTTTGGTCAAGGAGACTGGCTCATACAGTCCTCCCTGTATGCTTGGTTAAGCAATTGAAATGTCTGTGTAAAATGTTTACCAAGTTTGCAGCAAAATTTCATACACGCACATTGTTCTTCAAGCTCTTTCATTGTCACTTTGTCACTAATCCGACAAACAGCTTGTGCATGTGCTCATTTCAGCGGATGTAGCTCGAAGACTAACGCTCACAGCGAAATGGGATTTTGTTGCCAAAACCTGACGCTAGGTGTGTTCAGTAGCCGCAGTGCGCTCTCTATGCTGGTTGGCATGCTATTTAAAAAGTTCGGTCTTTTTTTGAACATGGCTTTTATGCTCTTGACATAAGCACTTACACCCAAAGAGTACACCATATGAAATTAATACTTTGCCCTCTCCATTTAAGATGCTAGTGCATGATGCTTTGGGTATTTAAATTTTGAAGTGAGGCTTCAGTGTGTTTTACTGTTTGAAGATAGACACCCCTCTTAATTTACGAGGGTGAATCAAAAAGTAAAGGCAATTTTTAAATTACGCAGTAACCAGGACAGAGAGGAGCTGCTGCATTGCACAGTATTGACAATGCCTGTTGAAGTGTTCAGCCATGTGCAGTACAGCGCTGTGCCTTCAGTCAAGTAGCAGCAACGTGGGCGAAAACATGGACACTCCTTTGCAAGATCACACCATCTAAGAACAACGTGGCGTAGTGCAGTTTCTTTGGGCAGAAGGAGTGAAACCTGTGGAAATTCACTGTCATATGTTGGCTCAGTATGGACAGAGCACCATGTGTCAACAAAAGGTTTATGAGTGGGTGGAAAGATTTAAATTGGGTCGAACACATGTAACTGATGAAGGTTGTTCTGGTCGGCCATCAACATCGCTCAGCCGCAAAGCTTCTTCTCCTCAGGAATACAGAAACTAGTTGAACAATATAACAAATGCATTGTGTTGCAAGAGGACTATGTAGAAAAATGATATGTAAAATTGCTCACAGTTCCTTCTATTAAAGCCGTTAAATGTATTTTGCCTTTACTTTTTGATTCTCCCTCATACTTTGTTCTTCAAGTTTAAAAGAAGCAGGGGTTATAACTGCAGAAGTATTTGCAGTTTACCGTTTCACCTATTAATTTTCCATTATGTTTTAAGAATTAGTGAATTAGATAGAGGGTGGTCCATAAATATATATGATGTGTCAATGGAGAATGTAATTGAGTGTCAAATTTGGAAAAACAGGATAAGCCTCTGAGAATAGGTGAAAGGATTAAATTGGAGGAACACAACAGAGTCAAAATTCGGTCAAATGGTCGTATACAGCAATAAAAAGAATTAGCATCATAATTATGCGTGTAGTGAAACTTCATTAAGTAATCCAAAGATTTAGGAATAATAAATTTTTCAGCAAAGTTGTATTACAAGAACAGTTTTAGCATTTAATAAAAACTCATTACAGGCAATTAAGTGGTGAGTTCAAAAAAATCATTCCCAGGATGCAGTGACATATGTGTATGATTATTGCCTTGCAAACAGCGACATTGCAGAAATCTAAATCAATTGGTAATAATTCTATAATACTAAAGTTAATCTTAATCCTGCTGATGGCTGTACATTTTTTTAAATGGAAGATATTCATGTAAATTTAATAACCCTGATAATTTGTACTGCATGTACAGTGTACATCAACAAACATAGAATCTCCATTCCCTAATGTCACAGTTGGTCAAGAAAACACCCATACTGAGCTAGATCATGATTGTGACCAGCATGACATTTCTGCTGTCAGTCGATGCACTATTTATAGTCTTGTTATCTTCATGATTTATGCCATGTGGTTACTAAAGATTCTTCAAAAATGTCTGGTTTCAAAAAGTGGTTCACATTGACAGATTGTAGATTGACAGATTGTAGAGATATAAAATTATTTATAAATTTGAATCTTGAGCAGTTTTTCTACAACAGACAAAGATAATGGTATTACATATGCGATGATGGCCAAATATGGAAAAAAAAACTTCTCTTTCTCATTTTCTAATATGTGACAGGGAAAAGAGAAGTTACTGTTATAGCAACTACAGTAGAGTATCCCCATAGTGTATGTATCCAAATTTATATTTTTCTTTCTGCATTTTCTTAGTCTTAAATGACCTTTCCTTTTTATTGAACCTTACGTACATAACAGAAAAATTATAAGTAGGTTGAAGAGATTATTAACTTACAGTTTAAAAACTGGTAAATGAGAAGAAGATAATGCTGTACTGAGGTGGTGATTTGCTCGGTTTTCGCCACAGCCCCACAACAGTTCATTTGTGATATGTGGTGATGAAATGGCAGTGCCTCATATTTTTCTCTGAGTACTTGAGGTTTCCTTTGTAATTTATCACTTCACCAGTGCTTCATATTATAACCTTAATTTTGAAACCTCTTTCTTCAGGTAGTTTCTCCTAAATTTTTAAAGAAATGAGAAGATTCACAAACTTTAGGTAAAGTAAATAAAATTAAGATTGTCCCTTGTGCATGCCATGAAAACATATGGGGGCAGTGGACATATAGCTCCATTCATTCTTAACCATGGCACTTGCACGGGGTGACTGGTCACCTTTACACCTGGGCATAGAAATCTTGGTACCCAGGGAATAGGAGGCTAGATGGGCCCAAGAGGTGGTCTGGATGCTCTGGATAAGATGTATCTTGCCCTTTGTGGTAGAGTAGATCAGAGGTTTTATATATATATATAACTAGTAAAAGTACTGCTCAGCTTAAACTTAAAGAGTTTTGCCAGTGAAATATCAGTTACAAGCCTTGAGAAGTGTGGTGGTAATATGCATGTCAACAGCTAGTACTGTGTATATATTTGAAACTGCAGTGCCTTGGGACACACTGTCAACTGCCCTATCAATATAGTAATAAAACTCATATTAAGTAGTACATACATCACATATTTTCATACTTTCAACTTTTAGAAAAACATTTGTGTTCTTGGGGTACATCTTTGTGCATCTGCAAAATGAGAATTGATTAAAATGTCAGGATTTTTATAATGCATACATCCCAGGCAATGGGCAATGTCCATCTCATACTGCAGAATTTTTTTTGCATGAATAATATGATCCATTTTTAATAGCTGAGCTTGATGTTTTGAGTGAAAGTTTAATTTTTCTTTACATTGAGAAACAGACAAAAGTGTAGATTATATTTTGTTATAAACTTGTTTGAAATTCATATTTTCTGTCATGGAGTTCTTATGTACTGACACTTTTTGGAATCTCATGTTCTTATGTTATCTCATGCAAGTCATTATTTATAAAAATGTAAATTCACTTTGTCTTCTTGCATTTTACATTCTGCTATGTTACACCTAAAATATGGCTCCCAAGTGTACTTTTTCATTCATGTGCCATTCTCTTCAAGTCATTTTTGTGCTATGGTCAAAAAGTCAGTTTTGTTTTTTGTGCTGTGAATAATTATGTATGCCCATTTCTATCCTCTCTTCATCAAAAGTAAACCCTAATTTTTCAGCTGTGATTTTTCCGTTCTCTCATTCTGCTGTAGTTCCAGGTCCTTCCTTTGCAATATTGTCTAGTGCATATTTTTGCAGGAATGTCATTCATAGTCCATTTGTATGGCTGCATTGGTATCGAATTATATGTCTTTAAATATCCTGCTATATATATAGTGCTGACTACACAAGTGTGCCCTATGGTTTATTTCATTTTCTGTTTTTCCCATACTTGTTTTTAGTGACTTTTTTACAGATTTGTTTCTAATAAATTAATTACTTTGTAGCCATTCCTGAGGGAGAAAATTGGTTTTATGAAATCACCATTCTAGGGTTCCCTGTATGATTTTTGAACCAGTTTACTGAGTTTTAGGCATTTCATTTGAATATTATGCCCTTAGAAGCTGGCCTAATTTTAATTTTCTATCATCACTAGCAACAGCCGAAGCACACACATAAACTTGTGACACTGAATGTATGCCAACAGTTTCTGTCCCTGTTTGTGGTTGAACATACTTGTACATGTAAATAAAACTAAACTTCAGTTAGAGTCACATTGTCTGTGCTATTTAAAAGACTGGCCTATGAACATCAGTTGTATGTATTGTATGTACAGACATGTATTCAAGGGTAACTCTATATTTTCTGTCGTCTGTGGAGGTTATGTCAAGCTGAGTGAAATCAGAAGGTGGTTATATATGATGCTATGGAAATAATGGTGGAGGAAGTTGTCATATCCTTTTGCTTATAAGATACTATGTGAGCATTCAGTAGAAAGATCTGGGGAAAAAACACAAAAGAATCCTCATTCTTGATTGCCAGTTCCCCAGATTCAAGGCTGAAATTACACTACATTTCACACTTAGCACTGCATAGTTTGAAGAGTCTGTCCATTACCCAGTATTCTGAATAGGCATATCTCAAAATGTGATCTTACCTTTAAGAGTTGCCCAGTGACTGAGAATAGCTAGCTGTTGAATCCATCTGAATAGGTGCCTTCCCATCTTTCCAAATGATGATGGACACGCATTTAGTATGTGTGAAACAATATGTTCTGTTCAGAATACATAAATGATGGACCAGTTATGTAAACCAATTAATTCTAAATGCTAATATACTTTGTCATAACCCTTTAGAACATTTTTACATATCACAGGTGTTGCCACTGGTTAGACATGCCTAGTGCCATGACTTACCCATGTTGATAGTATTTGTATGTGTTATGATACGTATTTGATTATTCATGTAATCAAATTTATATAATGAGCAAGTCATGCATAACTAGTGCCAAAACCATTTCAAAGCCAAAATTTAATCTCCCATCATTCTGTGTCATTATGATGGTCAGAGCTTGTAGTGAAAATATATTTAAAAATCACTACATGGACCACAATTCAAAACACTCCAAGTTATACAGAGGTGTGACATTGCATTTACTGTCAATATTAGTTATTCCTGATGTTCATGTGTAACTAATAGTTACACAATATGAGGAAAAAATTTGAGTGTAAACTTCCTTTTCTTAAATATAAAATTCCGGCCTACTTTTTGCATATTGTACTATTATTTGTTTGTAGATTTGAAAGACTTTGTAAAATTTCTAGTGGATGCACATAAATCATTGCTTCCACTTCTTATAAAGCGCTACAACCTATATAAGGTTCTGGCTTGCTCAAGTTGAGCTTTTTTAGCAAGTAGTTTTCCTGTGTGAGGGAACTGGCCTCACGACAAACCCCCAACCTGGAGGACCAGGATTTGTCTGGGGTTATCTCCCATAGACGGGTTGAGGACTTCCGTCTAGCCCCCTCATATCCCTGAGGACTGGGCCCTTAAAACATACTACCTCCCGGGTCAGGAGGACCTGTAGCTCGCAACGGCAGGGTCGCTACTCCCTGAGGTAGGACTATCTCTGAAGAGAGTTCCTACCTGTTACCATCCCTCAACCTGGAGGGCCAGGGCATCTCTTTTAGTCTGGGTCATCAACTTTGACCTGTCTGACATGGGAGACCCTACCAGTAGCAAGCTACCGCCAGCATAGCTCTCAGGATCATATGACCTCGCAAGCCCCACCACTACGTCAAAGAAGGGATGCACATAAATCATTGCTATCCATCACTTATTGTACTTTTCACATCCATTTTTGTACAAATTAATAGGAGGTAATTTGTAATATAGTGACATATGTATGCAACAAGCAAATACTAGTCAATTGCAGTGCATTCTTGACAGCAAAATGAAACTGTGCTCTAGTGATTAAAAGGCAGCATTTAAAGTATGTTAATTTTTAAGTACTGCATGGTGGCTGTCTAATCTGTCGCTAATCATTTTCAGTCAGCGTTTGTACCGTGGTAGGATTTCGTATATTTGTATTAGTGCACCTGCTTAGCTTTTCTCTTAACACAGTGAAATGTGATTACATTGTCATGCCCTCGTGCCTAAAGAAAATGTACTGCCATCACTTGTGATCATCGTGCCATCACCATGTCTCCTTTCTGCACCTCATCCATTTGTCATGGATAGTCTCATGATCTGTTGTATATTTTTAAAAGTAAAGGTGTAAAACTCTCCTTGTGCCTGCCGTGAAGACCTAGACCAGGAGCAGAGGTGTAGCTCCATTAATCCTTTACCTCAGCATTGTATGGAGGTGAGGGGTTACCCACATGCTCTGGTTGTTTTACCTGCCAGCAGCCACTGTGGCCTTCAGAACCAGTATGCATGTTTCAAAGGAGAGAAACATCTCATGCTTCGGCCAGGATTGGCCCCCAGATTGTCCACCTCTTAGCGTAATCACCAGACAGACTATACTATCCTGGCTGCTTGTTTCTATATTATTTGCTGCAAAATTATTCTATGTAGTAAGATGTTAGTAAGTTAATAGTTAGTTCACATGAAACTGTAATAACCTAATTGTTAACAAGTGTTAATCAATTATGTATATTTTGTAGGTATGTATATATGTACTTATAATTGTATTTTAAAGTTATTTTCTTTTTATTTTAACATATGTTTCTGAGAAAATATTATGTTTGTTACTTGTTTTATAGAAGATTTTTTGTTTCTTGAACACACAAGAAATTTAGTGCTTCCATATAATCTGCCTCAGATCATTTTTATACCAATGGAATACTTCAATCTCCAGCCATATTGGTACTGTAGTCATGTTTACTTCCAAACTGGAATTCTTTATATTAGAAAGTAACTTGCATAAAAATTATGTTAAACATACTTTCATGGACTTAAGTGTTTAAGTAAAGACACATACTTGGTCATGCTGACTGCACATATGATAGCCTTAAAATATTGATGCCTTACACACTTTTTAAGAATTGACACAAAGCAGTGTACAAATGTTGATGTGTGCAGTATAAGACTGAATGTTTCCTGTAAGTGATGTGACAATAATTTATAGTCCCTGTATTTCGCAGCTAATTTTTAGCTAATACTGTGTTGCATTATTGATTCTATATATCAGATGATTCAAATGCATGTTAATACGCTTTGTTTAAGTTTTTTATTATGTATGTGTTATGTAAGAAGTACATTCTCAGGAATGATAATTCTTTATTTCTGTCGCAACCTTGCCTTCCTTGTATCGATAATCTCCTCCACTTGTTCCGTGAACTTAAGAAAGGCATTAACACTGTACCAAGCAGTCTGGTGTAGTATTAATGCTGTAGACTTTATTTTGGAGGTGCCCAGTTTGAGTTATAGTTGGTGCATCAGCTATTCCGAGTATTTTGTGGTTTTCGTCAGTCTGTCCAGGCAGTACCTGGGATAGTATGCCTTCCAGATTCTGCCTAACTCATCATTCATGAGTCCTACCATCAGTGCTATGTAGTCTGAGGTAACCAGCAGCATTGTGAATTACTTCACCAAACAAAGTTAAGGGTGTAATGGTGTATTACCTTCGAGTCAGTATATGGTATGTGGACAATTCACTGGTGCTCAAAATGTGTATGTATTACTGTTTATTTAGTGAACTGTGTTAGCTGTAATGGCCTGGTTCTTTACAAGATATTTCGCTGTGGTGCATAATTACGAAGAAATTACTGAGAATATTACAAGAAATTTCTTGTATGTAGCAGGTTCCATCAAAACTAATGTGTGATCATATTATAAGACTAAAGATGTATTCTAAAATAACAATCAGAAAATTCATTAGATGATCAAGATTTGTACTAGTTAGATGGCAATTCAAAGAGAATAAGACCCATGTCTTTCCAAGTTAATAAATTAAAACTGTATCGGGTGTTATTTTGAGGCAAAAACTGTTTTTAGACATATTTGCAAAATTGTGAAATGTGCATGTTAGCTTCTTCACATCTGTTTGTCTGTCCATCCACCTGCGTGGAAGAACTCGGCTCCCATTGGATGGATTTTCATGAAATTTGATATTTGAGTATTTGCTGATAATCTGTCAAAAAATTCAACCTTCATTAAAATCTGACAAGAATAACTGGTACTTTACATGAAGACCAATATATATTTTTTATCATACCAGTATATTGATCAATTCATCTTAGAATGAGATGTTACAAAATGAGGTTGCAGAATACATCAGAACGCACATTTTATGCTCAGTAACACACTTTCCAAAAATTGTGCCATTTATGAGATAATGTGTTAAAATATGGTACAGCCAGACAGGTCACAGACAATGGTATACAGTGCATGTGCATTGCATGCTGAATAATGAAGGCTATAAACACACACTCAGAAAATATGAAACACTTCTATTTTTCCATGGTAACAATTTTTGTGTGAATGCACCTCATTGTTACATGATACATACTTTGCTTGTCTTGTTTAGTATAACTTCCAGAGTCTACTGATAACTGCTTTTATCATCAACATAAATACACAAACTGTGTTCAGGAATCTTTGTATTTCATTTCCTGGTGCATACCCTTGAGTGTCATATCCTGGACCATAATTTGAACACTCTTGCTTTTGTTATTTGTATCCTAATTTGGAGAGTATGTGATAACATGAATTTAAAAATGCTCAATTATAAATGTAAGTTTACATGAGATTAGCCTAACTGCATTACACATTGCAAAATTAATTAGAATCAAAGTCTATTTTTGCTGATACTCAAAATTCCATTTCCAACAATGAAAATGTATAAATTCCACCTAAAAATAATTCAGGCAGGACAGATACTACACTCCCAGGTCAATCAACCTACACCTACACAGTGTATCTTGCAAGAATGAATTGCCATATGAACAGAACATATTTACAACAGTACCTGTTTATCTTAACAGGGTTGACACAAATACTGTAATCATTTGAGGACCTCAAACATATCATCTGACTTTTTCTGTCAAGGGTAACTGCTTTTCTTCCTAGTCAATGCACATTAATTAATGCTCTGTTAAAATACTGTGTACAATATTGCATTTACAAAAGAGACCTGAAAAGAAGACATTCATCATCAGTCTTGTGTCACATATGCACCCCTTCCCATCCTAAGAAAATGGGCTGAAAAGAGTGTCACTTCTCTCCTGACATTCCAGATATACATCCACTTTTTCCCATACCCTTGGTACACTGAAATGTTAACTTGAGAATCAAGCCATACAGCACCCCTGCTTCGGTGAGTGTTTATGAAAAACTCAATCTGGATTTTAACCCTTAAGTGATACTCTGGATGAACTTTCAACTACTGCCCAGAATGGAGGGATTTGAAATTTACAGTACTCTTACATGCATTCATGACCATGTGGAGCACAAGAGGATAGCAGCATGTAAGGACTTAGTCTGTAGTGCACCATGGCAAGCATCAGAAGTGTCAAGGGTGTACAAATGCCAGATTTAGAGTTCTCTGCAGTGGTCTTGTTGAAATTCTTGGACAACTTGGCCCTGAAAATGAAGACACAATGATCCTTTTGAAACATCAGTTAACTGCTTAACAAATGACACAAGGGTAACATCCAGAAGCCATGCATGTTCATGAATTTTAAGATCTAACATATTCAAGATCAAGTGTCTAGTTAATTTAGACATCCATGGTTTCACATTTAACAATCATTTATCAGACATTTTTATATTTGGCATTTCTGCAAGTATGATGAATGCAGAAACTAATTTCTGAACTTAATGGACCAAGGTATATTAATCATTCATGAACTAAAGAGGCCTTCTACCCCAAGCATAGGCAGCTGGCTCTTCTGTAGTGCTGTCACCACCCGCTACATCAAATGCCATCATATCCCTGACAGTAACCATCCAAACTAACAATGACTGCATTATAAGCCAGGATGTTGCATTTTATGCCATAAAAATTTCTCAATCCAACAGCATAGCCATCTCATACACGCACACTCCCTCAACTAAGAGCAATTTCGGACGTCAAAACATTCAGGACATACTGGCAGAATACTCAAAAACACTGACACTACAGTTGCGTAAGTCTACAGTGTTGATAACTTAAGGACAGAATGTAAGACTCGAGTATTACGGAATGGTTTGGTCCGTATGGCACAAAGAATGCAAGATTCAGTACGACTCAAAAAATATGGTCACACACAAGGTTTCTTAGAGACTTGCATAGCAATCTACGCGACTGGGTTGTAATCTCTTACATGTGCAGATAACGAACAAGGTAGGGTTTTGCTTGGATCGTTTGCCTCTTTTTTTTTTTTTTACCTACAGACAGTTCTGCCTTCGCTCCGGTTTTTGTACAGACATACGTGCATTCATTCACGTAGTGTCGACTAAGTCACCAAATACAAAACATACAGATAAGTATAATTCAAGGCATTATTACAAATTCCACTACATTTGCACATAGCCATAGCCATGTTATGCTATTGATTAATGCTATATAAATACAGTAACCTTTAATATAATGTTTTTGTACCATGTATGAAAATGTAAATATAAATAATTTTCACTATCACATTATCTCATTTCTCAAATACTGTAATGCATGAAATTAACCATAATTATGTCGATTTATAATTAGTTATGATCAAAAATAAGTAACTTTCATTAAATTTGCTACACATGATGTAAATCTAACAGAGAGCTGTATACATTTAGGCACGAAACTTTTTCATACTTCGAAAGACGCATGCGCCAGTCACGTGATTATCCGTTTTCCATTTTTATGGCTGGAAATTCTTGGAAATTTGGTGCAGATCATTTATGTCATATTTTCTTAGTAATTACTATTCAGAAGAAATAATATTAGTCACCAGTACTGAAAATTCGTTGTCCAAATAACGAAAAATCCCGACATACATTTTGGTAAGTTGTAATATAGTACAGCGAGACTTATCGGCGCGAAAAGGGAATTAGTGTTTGGGTGTATGGAATTTGTCTCCAGGCATCCCAACTTTCTTGTTCTCGAAATCACGTTTACAGATCAAGTTAGCTCTTGAGGGTAGGTGCAGGCATTTTTATGTGCTGGATAAAGTCAGATTCGTGTAGTGGTCATTGTTGCGTTTTACGTCATTTGGCCTTGCCTGTAGTAATACGTACAGGCTGTGTAGTTATCAGTCGGTAACAATAAACGAGCGTGTAAGGAGAAGCGTCCTGGGTGTGCTCTGTGAAATATAGTTGTGAGCGATCTTTTGACTTCAAAGTAATAATAATTGTAATAAAAGCAGTATGGCCTGTAGTTGCTAGGCGGTTATATGCCAAAATTATGTACTGCATGTTAGGCATATATATTTAGTTGTGATGTTTCGTGTATTTACCCGTGTCGGACGGTTGTAGTAATTATCATGTCGGAAGATGTTAAAGACAGACCGTCCTGTTGCTTTGAAGACACACGTAAGTTGAGATAATTCTCAGTTGTGGAATATAATGTTGAAATTGGAACAAAATGGTTTTTACCAGTTTATTTGATTTGGATTTTCAGGTTGCTCTGACACGGACTGCAACCCAATGTCCCTCTGGACTAAGGCTCAGCAGCTCCAGGGAGATGCACTCCAGCAAGTGCGAGCTGTATATGGGGAGCATTTCCCCATTGAAGTTCGCCACTTCCTTGCGGCATGGATTGAGGAGAAAATGTGGTATGTTCATAAGTCTGCACTAACAGGCAGTGTATTCCATAGCAGTGTAAGATGAAAATAAGATTCTTTCCGGTTTGTAATAAATGGTTAGTCTCTACATGAGCACAGCTTTGCATGTGAAATGTTCTTATTTGAGTAATTGAAGCTGGCAGAGTTTAGAACTGTTATGTGTGAAGCAGTGTATACTGAGCAAAAATTTTACGCAGTGACTGGACTTTGGTGGGGTCACCATGCTGACATTTGGTGGGGTGATAATGGACCAGTGTTGGTTGCTCAGTTGGGTTGTTTTACAGTACAGTATGTATGTAGAATGAATAGCAATTGTGGTAGTTGATGCATAATTTTGTTTGTATTTCTCTATGGAGACAAAAAAGTTATTGTTATGTGTTCAGTGTAGTAGTAATGCATTTTACACAGTATTTTATTGTTAATATGTTGTTGTCATTGGCAAGTGGGGTTGTGTTTTAGTGTGGTAATAAATATTTTGTTGATAATTCACTGTTTATCTCAGGAGTTTGGTTTATGGTTTAGGTGTAGTAACACGTAGTTGATGTTATCATTCACTTGTAATTCACTTTTTTTACCATTTGAGTGGGCTGTAGTTTGGATGTAATAGTTGTTTCAATTCACGAAGTGTTTTATTGGTAATTTATTATTTACACTGGTATTTGTGTGCAGTAGTTTGACACATTATTCCATTGTTAATACATTGTGTGGAATTTGAGAATGAGGGTTGTGGGCAGTTTGTATTAGTATGTTAGTTTGCACAGGCTGTTGTGTTTGATGGTGAGTGTCTTATGCTTTGTGTTACTGCCACACATTTTTTCTTCTGTCTTTTGCATTGTCAACAGTATTTTGTTATGACAGGCATATTTCATTGGTTTTGTTTTTGTGTTGCACCAGCCACTGTACTTTCACTTATCTCATAACAATTATAAAGGAAGGTGTAGTATTTCTTGGACATTGATCATTGTGTTGTGATATGTTGGTTTGACATGTAATTTACTAATTGCATTTGTTTCTTATGGAAGTTGCATTTGAAAATCAGTGTTCAACAGGGTGTGAGCACAAAGGTTGTGCTGATGTATGTGCATTGTTTCATTTATGTGATGTCATTTCTCTTTGTGTTTGTAGCAGTGTTTCTGTTTTGGAATTACAATTTTTTTTTTTAGAGTCCATATGAGTTTTTTCATTACCAGTGTTGTTTACAGACGTGTGGTTGAAATTGATGGGATGTGTGAAGGAGTGGTGCATGCGAAGTGGTTGTGGTGGTTGTAATGGATGGAAGTGGTGTGTAATATATATCTGAAGTTAACATAGCAACTGAATGCATTAAAATTCATTCAGCCTTCTAGCCCTGCTGTGCATGATCCTGTTGTGTGATTGGATACTGTGTTAGTCGCAGGATACTGGGTGCAGCTTATTTATTTGCCTTTCAACCACCTGACACTATTTATTGCATTTTGTGTAATTTTTTTTTTTTTTTTTTTTTTTTTTTTTTTTTGTTTTTTTTTTTTTTTTTTTTTTTTTTTTTTTTTTTTTTTTTTTTTTTTTTTTTTTTTTTA
>Ga0136643_10003178_pt1 | contig 21944 bp, 7 predicted proteins | sample TergutLab28metaG_FD_96883 | JGI IMG/M metagenome (GOLD analysis project Ga0136643, IMG submission 96883) | Labiotermes labralis P1 segment gut microbial communities from Petit-Saut dam, French Guiana - Lab288 P1 (version 3) (version 3) | ecosystem: Host-associated > Arthropoda: Insects >...
AACAAAGGTGATACCAGTAATAATAGGGGCGACTGGGACTATTTCAAAGTCATTCAGAAAATACGTGAGCAACATACCAGGAAAACATGAAGTCAAGGAACTCCAGAAAACAGCCATATTGGGTACTGCACACATACTTCGGAAAGTACTAATGTAAAAGTACAATAGATTCAACACTGAAACTAACGATATAAGCACCATGAATAGTAACAACGGAATAGCTGCAACACTGTATTCCCTAGGGACATAGTTTGTCTCAGGAATATAAGTATAAATACCCTGCATAAAGGAGATGATGATGATGATGATAATAATAATAATGGTATATACACACACACATGTCCAAACTAGTGTATGAAGAGGGAGATGTCACAGTGTTGTGGAATCAAGTAGTACATACAGACAGAGAAGTTACAGCAAATAGGCCAGATATAATAATTAAAAACAAAAAAGAGGAAACATGCCCACTGATAGATGTGGCAATGCCTGCAGACAGAAATGTTGTGCAGAAGGAAGCGGAAAAGAAGTTAAAATACAAGAGTTTATGTATAGAGATAAAACGAATGTGGAACCTGAAATGTACGATTGTACCAGTAATAATTGGACCCACTGGAATAGTAAAGAGAAGCTTAAGAAAAAACTTGGTAGTTGTACGAAGAAAACACTCGATAGATTCACTACAAAAGACAGCTATACTTGGAACATCACACATAATACGGAAAGTACTGCAGTGTAAAGCTTGAAGCCTGAGCGGTGGGGATCACGGTTTGTTCAAGAGAAGTACCGGCAAGAAAAGGCCTGTGACAGGAGACATACATATTGTATAATAATAATAATAATAATAAAATTAACAATAATAACCAAAGTGTTAAATTGTCTGCAATACCGGCTTTTTTGTGAGGACAGAATCTATCCGAAGACTCGGATGAAACTTTCGTCAAGTCGGTCCGCCTTACGAGTCCGCTTTATGTATGATCGGCTTTGAAGTCACTCTTTTTAATTAAAGGAACCCCTATATATGACGCCACTGAAAATAAACATAATTTTTAATGTTTGAGAAACCGCTGACACAATTAAGACAGAGCCGGATGTTCCCACTTATTAACTTTTTTATATGTAGGTCGAATTTTATAAGCCAACGTAAGAAAGGATTTCCGCTTTTGGCTGAACCAGATCCTTAATAATTTTAAGTTACGAGAGTTAATGCAATTTATATGATAACTTTGCCAACTTCTGCGGTGAAAAAATTGTTAAATACATCGTCTTCTGAGACATTCTCGAAGAAAGAAATACAAAATTTGAAGACATCATAGCAAATGTTGATCGTTGTTAAGCACCGCGCCCGGAAGGCGTGTATTGGAGTGGGATGGAGGATCTAAATATCCACCTCGGTGCCTAAGGTGAATGAATAATTTTCGCTGCCGCCCTTTTTACCTCTGGAGAGAAACCTCCAGGCGCCCAATGTAAGGATGGGAAGTGGGCGTCAGAAGTTCAAAGTAGAAGCTAAGATCAGTATCTCAGACCTTATTAATAAAAATCCAACTAGATGCAATAGTATGCAGATATTTATTTACTGCAAAGCCACGCTACATGTTTCGGGTGTCACAGCACCCATCATCAGGAGTACTAAAAACTGTAACCGCAGCCTCCGTTTCAGGTCATAATACTGGTACAGTTACTTCCCTCCAACGTGGCCAGATCGGGGACTGGTTTGTTCGACTCGCACAAACCAGTCCCGATCTGGCCACGTTGGAGGGAAGCAGCTGTACCAGTATTATGACCTGTACTAGGAGGCTGCGGTTACAGTTTTTAATACTCCTGATGATGGGTGCTGTGACACCCGAAACATGTAGAGTGACTTTGCAGTAAATAAATATCTGCATACTGTTGCATCTGGTTGGATTTTTATTCGTAACATTGAATTACGATGCACAGAACCGTGAGATTAAAAATTATCTTTGTTCTTGTCAGGAATCAAACATCGGCCTTACACCCTTTATCTTGTAAATATAGTGGTTCAATTATCTTCATAGTAAGACCCATTATACTCACTCCATGGAGCAGAGTCCTTCTTGAGAAACTAACCGTTTCTCAGCTAGTCAAGAAATCCCCCGCATTTTATGGAACCCAAAAGTTCATTACAGCGTTTACAAGTGCCCGCCATCTGTCCCTATCCTGAGTCAGATCAATCCAGTCCATGCCTCCATCCCACTTCCTGAAGATCCATCCGAATATTATCCTCTCATTTACGTCTGGTTCTACCAAGTAGACTCTTTCCCTCAGGTTACCCCACCAAAACCCTGTATGCACCTCTCCCCTCCCCCATACGTCCTACATGTCCCGTCGAACTCATTCTCGATTTGATCACCTGAATAATACTTGGTGAAGAGTACAGATCATTAAGCTACTCATTACGTAGTTTTCTCCACTCCCCTGTTCCCTTGTCCCTCTTAGGCCCAAATATCCTTATCAGCACCCTATTCTCCAACACCCTTAACCTGCGTTTCTCCTTCCATGTGAGCTACCAAGTTGCAGACCCGTACAAACCAACAGGCAAAATTATAGTTCTGTATATCTTAATCTTTATATTTTGAAGGTATATTACACAAAATTATAATATTACGAATATATTTCCTTATTATTTATATTGATAACCTATAAGTGTGTCCCTAACCCAGGCAATCATTTTTTTCTCATTGCCGAAATCCCATTTTATTAACATGGAACAGCCCATATGGATTCTCCTTATGGATAGAAAAGCATTGGGACAAGATGGTCTCCTGTCACTTTTGCCTTTCTCTATCAATTACCACGCCAATGCTGCATCTCCATTTAAATATCATCTGGGGGTTAGAAAAAGGGAACGTCTGAGGCCGCAATTCAACAGAAATACAGTTTCGCCGAACAAAGAAATACAAAAAGACACGTCAGTCTGCTGTCTGCCAATTCTCTTAGTGACGCCAGAGCGCTGAGTGTGGGACGTTATATTCAATGTGACTGGAGTGTTATGCATGATAATACGTCACGGTCCATTGCAGCCTGGAGGACGATCCTCGCTGTGAAGTTAACTTTGGTTTTCAAACAACTTCAAAACTCAATTTTGCACGAGGATTGTTAAGTTTGGCACATTATAAAAGATGACACGGAATTATCGAAGGATGTGCCGGGGAATCACTCATTCAATCACTCACTCAATAAAGCAAAAACAGTGAAACATTTAAGAGAGCAATGTAGTATCTTTTGTTAGAACAAGACAGACAGGGGAAAATTCAAATAAGTAAGATAGGGGGGAAAAAGCAATTATTTTTAAATGCAAATCTAAGACTTGCCATCGATCAAACCATCTACTTTTTTATGAGAATCTTCTTCCATCTGTCGTTCCATCTAATCCACTTACACAACGACGCTTTTTACTCGCAGACTACCAATTTCCCTTCTAGATGGGCTTCCTAAAATTCAATTTTGAATCTCATTTGGTAGAGATATTGTTTAGCTTGATAATAATAATTCTATTTCGTTGCTCTGGAAGGAAAGTTAGCAAGTAACTACATGATTCGGTCATGAGACGAAAAAAAAAGCACCGAACATTTAAAAAAAATTTTTTCCATCATAAAGGATAAGTCAGGGGAAAAAGGCAAACCTACTTTATGTGCTTAATGATCATGGCCTAAGCTTGCAGCTCTGTACTCAATTACCTTACTTAACGACCATTTCATTACGTGACTTTTCTATAAGGCAGAGCTTTAATTTCGTCTCACCTATCGTGAGATGGGAAAACGGCAAATGGCTCTGGAAAGAGAAGGGGAATGTTGGCGAAATTGTGCGAATGGATGTAATGTGAATGCAGCATAGTTCGAGATTTTGTCGATTGCTCTATAATGGACAGAGTGCCTCTGTGTGCGGAAGAGTACAGATTTCGCTTCCGGCCAGCACTCCTGTGAAACCGAAAGGCGGTTTGAGCAGTAGTGTCCTACTCCAAAGCCTAAAAGCGCGCTCACAAAAGTTCGCTGAAATTCAGAGTAGGTAGCCCTGTTTGTAAAATTGGTTAGGGGGTTCCAAAAACAAGTATGATAAAGAATTAACTGGTGCAGTACATGTAATGTGGCAACTAGAACTCCGAAAAGTGTAAAAAAAAATTCATAGAAACAGAATTAGAGAGTGAAGGTCACGTGACACAAGATGTTTGTCTCTGATATCAAGTAGCTTTATCACCACTTGGAATAAAATGTTTCAGATTTCAGATTTTGAAATTTATTTCCGCACAATCGTTTACTCACCAGGACTTCAGTCTTGCTCCCCCTAGCTAACTGACTGACTGACCGACTGACTAACTAACTAACTAACTAAATAAATATATATATAACTCCATGGAGCAGACTTCTTCCTGAGAACCTAAAAGGTCCTCAGCTGTTCAAGTAATGGAAACTTAAGGTTCACTACCGCACTCACAAAAGCCCGCCACCTGTCACCCTTGATCCACAGCAATCCAGTTCATGCCCACACATCCCATTTCCTGAAGATCCATCTTAATATTATCCTACCATCTACGTCTAGGTCTTCCAAGTGATCTCCTAACTTCGGGTCTCTCCACCAAAACTCTATACATCTCCCCCGTCTGCCATACGTGCCACATGTCCTACTCATCTCTTTCTACTTGAATTAATCCCCCCAATGATAAATGGTGGGCAGTTCAGATCATGAAGTTGCCTGTCATGTTGTCTCCTCCACTCCCCTTTCACCTCGGGCCACTGATGCCCAAATGTCTTTCTCAGCACCCTATTCTCGAACACCCTCATCTTATGTCCCTCTCCCAATGTGAGACACCAAGCCTAACACCTATACACAACAGGCAAAATTACAGTGCTGTATATCTCGATATCTATATTTTTGATATCATTCCCACCCAAAAATGAGTAATAACATACGTTCCTGTTTATTTGTTTTCTATGTCCTTTCATTGGTTAGCAAGTAAACGGGAGTGCCCTCTTAAGTACTGGAAAGTGCCCTCAGATCTAAAAATTGGAATTCTAAGTACCGCCGTCTCTAAGTAGATAAGGAACCAGTCCATAAAACCCAAAACAAAAAGTGTACGTCTGGGGCTCCCCGACCCACTACATCCACACCCCGGGGCAGCGACGTCTGTGGGGACCTTGTTTGTGCCACTGTCTGTAGATAATAGGAGGAGGTAACTTTATTGTGTTTCGCGAAAGAAATGAGGGAACGACTGAATACTCTTTTAATAGAAGCATATCAGTATTTCAAGAGAGAGTCTGAGATGACCCACGATAAACCTCTGTGAATGTCCGCGACACAGTAATTTTCTTACCTGTAATCGCGAAGCACACATTTCGAATCTCGGATACGATCAATGCTATGCTGACTGCGATGTTTCTGATTATCTTTAGGTGTATGTGCCATAATAGCAAGACTACTTAAGGCAGGGCACTGTTTCTCCTTCGTGTATTTCCTTGCCCACCATTCTTCATGCAGTTTCTACTTCATTGACTCGTCATATCTTCTTCAGTGGAAAGGCCATCGGTGGCAAATAAGAAAACAATCGCGAGAATTAAGAAGCAAAAGATTGTATGTAACATTATGTAGCAAGCCGAGCCCGGTGGCCGCGCGGTCTAAGTTGTGGCTCTGCGGCCGCTCGCTTGCTGTGATTGTGGGTTCGAATCCCGCCGGAGGCATGCGTGTCCCTCTATTGTGAGTGTTGTGTTGTCAGGTAGAGGACTCTGCAACGGACCGATCACTTGTCCAGATGAGTTCTACTGAGTGTAGTGTATCTGAGAACGATCATGAAATATCGACAAGGAGGAACCCCTGCCCCACTAGGGCTGTCGAGCAATATATATACATAGAACATGTATATAAATAGCTTAGGCTATATATAACATATATATATATATATAACCTAAGTTATTTTTGCTGGGATAGGTATTTAACGGAGGACCGCGGTGACACAGTGGTTAAGGTACTGTGTTACAAATTAGAAGGTCGCTGGTTCGATCCCAGCTGGTGTCAATGGAATTTTTCATTTACATAAAATCCTTCCTAACGCACTATGGCCTTGGGGTCGACTCAGCCTCTAACAGGAATGAGTACCAGGAGCATTTCGTGGGGGTAAAGGCGGCCGGTGCATAAGGCTGAAAACCTTGCCATCTTCCTGTGCCGTTGTCATGTAATCTGGAAACCTTAACTTCCTGGAACACTCTGGGCCGCTCTAGGCCTGTAACGGGACTGCTTTATCTTTTCCTTTTTAGCTATTTAACGATTTGTGCTCTAGAAGCTCTAAAGTCAGGTTCTTTTGTTGAACCTTAACCATAATTAGGCTGTATGAAGAAATTTTAAAATCTTAGTTTTTTTAATTGATAAAAATTCATTCAAATGTTTTTACAGCTGTGAACAGACAGGCGGACAGACAGACACGAGACGAAAGCAGTTTTTGGAGCGTTCCGAAAGCCGTTCGAACCTTTTGCTACTAATGCACTCAAAGCTGAACAAAAACTGTCCTTTGCCGGTCCCTGTCATCGAACGTGGGACCTTACATTTACGAATCATAATTAAGAGTTCCAGACGCTTTAGGCTGTTGAGGTTTGGTTCCTGAGGCTACGTGAGGTTGGCTCTTCTCAATTATTCATTCATTTCGCAGTTTTTATTATGTCTATTGTGTACAAAATATTTGGTTTAATCCTGACTAAAATAACATTAAATCGTTTAGCGTAATGTTTTCATTTATGGTTGTCCTGTCGTTGGGGTGTGTGTTGTGTAAAAGTCTTGTATAGCCGAGGGCAACATCCACTGTGGCTCCCCTCCTATCCGACGAGAATGGAACAGAATGTCCAGAGGCACACACGTTGTATTGAATTACATGCAGACCTCTGTTGTAGTCCCTCTTTATTCCAGTGCAGGAGGGGAAAAAAATGGGGATGTAATACGTGACAATTATGATTGTTCAAAACATTTGTTTCAGTTTCAGGTTTCCTGCTTACGACAAACAATGAGTTAACTGAGGTGGTTTTTACTTTGAAAGTTATGAAAATTTAATATCAGACTGTTTGTTATTTAGAAGTTTTATTGTACACTAAAAATTCAATTTCACGAATGATTATTTTGGTTTAGAGATATTTCAGAGTCGATTCCCAATTGTATTCGCTTCTAGTACTTGTATTTAGACGTTGTTCGTTGGAACCACAGGTCCAGTCTGTTGAAGGCTCGCTGTGACCGATACTAAAGCCGCCTCTTCTCATAATTAACATGAGAGTTTGTCAACGTAGTAAAGCTAGTGTGCGAATCGAAATGGTGGCGATAAAGTGTTGGGAATGGGGTTCATAATCAGTGCTCTTTACAATTTAAATATTAACCGATCAACGCCAGACTCGATGCACTGTTTTGTTTGTTTCTGGCTAGACAATCCCCAGTGGGCCAAGGCCTCATCATTCACGAGGTTTCTAGATCACACTCAGACACACTCCTCTCGGTACGACTTCTCTGGTCGAGTGATCAGCTCGTCGCAGAGACCTCTACCTGACAACACACAACACTCACAACAGACAGACAGACATGCCCCCGGTGGGATTCGAACCCACATTCTTAGCAGGCGAGCGGCCGCAGATCTACGCGTTAGACCGGACGGCCAATGGGACCGGCCTCGGTGCACTGTACTGACATTTAATTCCTTATACGCCTCCGACCTCGGTGCACCGTATGGTACTGGATGCATTTAAGGTTAATATAAACTCAGACCCCCTCCGTCCTGGGCAGTATTTGGGCCACAACGTCATTGAAAGTTAAAGGCGAGCAAACCAAAAACATTTGGCACGTAGTGTTCATGGTGAAGATGCAAAATATGAAGACCTACAAAACAAGCAAAATTTTAACGTACTCAGATTCATAATCAGCGTGAAAGTACAGGAAGAATTGTATATATGCGCTCCATGAATGGTTATGCGGTCGGCGTTGAAAAGCAGCTCCACCCGTTCTTAACCAAAAAAGCTGGATGTTGTGAGTGGCCAGCTTCATGCCTCAGTCGCTTTATTTCAAGAGGACTATCCTTCAGTACCATTTAATAAGAGGCTGGATGGGCACCAGAAGCAGTCTGGGCTTTTTGGAGTAGAGACACAGACCTTGTCTATGCCGGGTAACGATATGTGATTCCGCGGACGCCCAGCCAGTAACTTGTTCGCTAAACAGGCTAGACAATCTCGAAAAAAAGGTAATAACACGAAGTACACAAAAATTAGTGATATTTGTAGTAATTATAAATATCATAACCATCATCACGATTATCATGATCATCACCATTATAAATATGAGCCACAATTCCTGTTAGAGAAAAGCCAGTTATAAATTATACTATTACTCGTTCGTAACAAATGATGGAACTATCCGTCACGATAGACCAGAGAGAGCTATACACTTGACAAAACTAACAAAGAAGCTTATTTAGTAGATGTAGCAATTCCCAACAGCCACAACCTTTACAGTGCCATCACCGAGACCTTCCGGAAGTATTCAGACTTGAAAGAAGAGCTCGTAAGAAAATGGCAGTTGAAAACGACCCACATAATACCATCAGTATTACTCACAACATGTATTATCCCAAACAAAATTATACGAAAGACTGAAACTTCCTGATCTCCATCCTGCTGTGTATATTCTAATGCGGAGAGCACTAATAGAATACATAATACATGCCGTAGAGTTAGATAATGTTTGGCTGAACAGTGGATAACAAGTGCTTGGTCGGTGAGATCCGTACTGTTTTGAGAACCAGCTGAACTGCTGTGAAGTAAGGAGCGTGGGTAATAATAATAATAATAAAGCCGCATGATGAGAGGTACAGTTGAAGAATTGGGAGGAGAGGCGAGAGGCTAACACAAAATGACCATAAATGAATAAGGCATTAAGATAAAAAATTATTCAACTCACGTAGGATGAGGTGAAGTGAAGGAATGCAAGGAAATTAAGATTTGGATTCCGTAAGGAATTTTCTTCAGTTCTTTCATCTCAAGAGGAACTTTTCCTCTTAGAGTTAATCTGTTTAACTTGATGTGTTTATAATATGATGCTTCCTTTTGGATCCATGTTTGGTGTTCTACCGTGTGCTAGAGTGTGCGAAGTATATTTCTACTCATATTGAAGTGTTTTTTGCTACCAACCCATTTACTGGAAGGATAAATGACAAAGTTTTCTTCTTGAAACTTGGCAAATTCGCTGTCTAATTAGCCCTACTTCTAATGCAAAGTTGTTGAGCTTCCGATTTTACTGATTTACTTCATTTCCATCCTAAATTATTCTAATGTGTGTAATATCCGCTTATTTATTTTTCATTTTAATACAATATCCCTGGAGACACCAGTGCTTGTCTGCACATTTCCCCAGATTATCTCGCTAAATACTTGAACTCACGAACAGAAAAACTTTGAAACATTTGTGGAGGGTTGGTACATAGCCAAGCTACACATTTCATCTCGCCTGTGATATTTTTTTATGTGTTTAGATTTGCAAATATGGCGAAAATATGAGGAATTTATTTCAAAGCCGAGAGTGTATATGAAAAAATATATATATACATATATATATATATATGTATATGTGGAAGGATCTTGTATTTGTCTAAGTTGTGGAATGTAAGTGGGCTATTTGTCTTCTAATGGCTCCTATGTTTGTCCTTACATTATGGTAGACGTTACGAGCGTTAACCGGAAATTTGTGTTTGAAAAATTCTAAAATTAATTTACCGATAAAGGATTTCACGGGGAAAAAATTGTGTTTTAGATAAACAGGCTAAATATTGCGTGTAAGATTAAAGTAACTTAACCTGTCTTTACTTTTTTATCTCAGTATTTAACCAACTTGATTCACAAAATTTATTTTAAATAAGTTTTATTTCATGCCTCTACATGTTTCGAGCAGATGTGCTCGAAACATGTAGAGGCATGAAATAAAAACTTATTGTAAAACAAATTTTGAGCATCAAGTTGGTTAAATACTGAGATAAATATACTGAGATACACGGTCAGCAAAACGTCAAAATTTGTCTTTACTTATTTAATAAATTACTGGATATATTGAAGACTTTGTCATGGTGTATATAAAATGGATTATATTTCATGCTTGTGGGTGCTGTAAAGTGAGAACTCAGTCTCGTTAATTTTGTCCGATTTGTTGTTCTATATACATTTCATAGTATAAATATGCCTCGACGCACTTCGCTCCCTTCATTTATTCTACCACAGACAGGCCTGCATAATGTATAATGTTTTGCTGACCGTGCATCTCAGTATAATGTTTTGCTGACCGTGCATCTCAGTGTAATATTTTGCTGACCGTGCATCTCAGTATAATGTTTTGCTGACCGTACATCTCAGTATAATGTTTTGCTGACCGTACATCTCAGTATAATGTTTTGCTGACCGTGCATCTAAGTATAATGTTTTGCTGACCGTGCATCTCAGTATAATGTTTTGCTGACCGTGCATCTCAGTATAATGTTTTGCTGACCGTGCATCTCAGTATAATCCCAGTAATCAACGAACTTGATGCACAAAATCTTGTTTTATAGTAAGTTCATTATATGCCTCTACATGTTTCGAGCACTATATGCTCATTATCAGCAGGTCAACTTTGTAGTATACAGCATCTGGTATCGTCACACTCTGTAGGTGGCCGTCCGGTGCACAGGTTGAGAGAAGACATCTCTCAACCTGTGCACCGGACGGCCACCTACAGTTGTGACGATACCAGATGCTGTATAATACAATTTTGACCACCTGATGATGAGCACATAGTGCTCGAAACATGTAGAGGCATTAAATAAACTTACTATAAAAAAATTTTTTTGCATCAAGTTGGTTAATTACTAGGATTATCGTGGGTATGTTTCGTCACCGCTACATTCGGTTTGTCTCCTTACAGATAAGAGCATCGAGTCTACCCCTGAGTTGTTGTCTTGTCTCCCCGTCCAAAATAATTACTCTTCATCGATCACAAAATTGAGCGCCTAACATAATTTACATTTATTATTAAACAATATACCGCCACTTTATTACAATAACACCCAGTCTTAAGACTAACAAGCTATTTAACTCTGACTTAATTTGCTAAATGGGTATTAACTGCAGGTGTCGCCCAGCGGTTCTACCTGTTCAGTTTGCTTACGCACTGTCGAACATAACTTACATGGAACCAAAATACGATATTTTTAAAAATCCTTAATTCTGCATACTGGAGGGTTACTTTTGTTGCCACGAATTATAATTCTGTGTTAGTTCCTGGGTTCGAGAGGTATGCTTTCAAGGATGCGGTTAGATAGACTTCATCCATGTTTGTTGGTTGTTTGTACCGCACGCTCGCCTGTATTAACTCGTAATTTCCGGTTCCACTATTGAGTTTCTCTTTTGTATGCTGTGGGGAACGTTGATTGGTCGATTGTACCACAAATTAATTCACTAATCCTGTGCTGTGATGGCTAATTAGCATAGACAAAGTGGGAATCGCTCCAACACATGAGTGTCCCCATCAGGAAATTGTTGGACAGCCGTGTTCAAAAGAAACTTCTACACGTTTAGTTACATAATATACGTGACGTCATGAAAGCCGCATAGGCTGAAGGCGCATCAGAGCCAAGTTCTGCGTGTGGGCGGACGCTGGAACTTTGAAGGATAAATGACACCAGCGCCACAGGTTGACACCTAAGTTTCATAACTATGTAAGTAACCGAGTAATTAACTGAGTAACTAATGGAATAAACGAATAAATAATCGATTAATTAACGAGGTAATTAAGCAACTAACTCTAACTTCGATGGTAGATATCATCTGATAGAACGGTTTCCCTCATGACACATCCTGCTACTTCCATCAATCTTGAAACATCACAAGCCATTTAATTAACCATTTAGAGCCTAGTGGTTTGTAGAATTATAGCTAGGTCTAACATGAAAATTTCCGCCTTTTTTCAACACATGGTACTCGTACGTATCGATAAAATTCTTACAAAAAATAGCGATTCATTCCCTATAGAATATCCACATATTTGGTCTTCTAATGTGTTTTCCATTCGGTTGATATAAAATTCCACTACATCACTTTTGCAAGTCCACGTTCTTTAAAGATTTTTCCATTCCGTCTGAACCACTCGTAAGTACTCTGCCCATAACAATTGGCATTATTGCATTAACTTGATATTGCTAAGTGTCCTGAACAAATTACGAGGTTTCTTTCCGCGTACTATCCTAACCTACTTATTTATTTAACCCTTCTTAGGTTTCGACATTTTCCGAAACAAGTTGCTTTATATAGCTGTTAATTCGCCTCATTTCTTACGAGTAAATGGAAAATATATAAGGTCATAGAAGGAAACTGAAAAAAATATGTGTAAACAAATGTCCCTGTGAAAATTAAAAAACCTCTACTTGAAGACATAACTTTACATATGTTTACGTTCGGTATTAGATGGAAGGAGCAGTGGACATTGCGCTCAAACTGATTGACTTCCGAATAAATTCCCCAAGCATCCAGTGAACGTGGACCCCTGGGGCCGTGCAGGTATGGTGGTGAGGACAGTAATTCCTGTCTTTGCTGCGAAATTGACTTCAGAAGTTTAGTGAGTATTTGAATTCGTTCAAATATTTTGCATATACACTAGACTTGAAACAGCATCGCTTTTCTTGAATATTGCCAGACTTTCCCTGCTTTTCTTGTTTTCTGCCAGTGCTCCATACCCGTTTGTATTGCCATGTCTGTCCTAGAAGTATAAACCTGATCCATGTTTATAAATATTCACTTCCTTCCTCAGAGAGAACAAAGACCAGTCGGTAAGTTCTAAATACACAAGCATTCACAGTTTATTTTTAAGGACCACATGACCCACATGAGTGGGCCGGGATAGCTCAGTCAGTATAGAGATTCGCTACGGAGTGGAAGGTCCGGGGATCGAATCCCGGTGGAGGTGAGATTCTTAACATCTGTCCAGACCGACTATGGGGCCTATCCAGCCTCTTGTACAATTTTGCACAAAGTTTCATTCCCAGGGGTAAATCGGCCAGGGCGTGGCGTTAACAACTGACCCCATTTAACTCCGAGGTAGTAGAACTATACCTGTACTCCTCTTCTATGCCTTCATTGTATGTGACAGGGTGACCTTTACCTTTACAATTCACATAAAATATTTTGTGGGAAAAATGAAGTATTTCTTAGTGCTAGAGCAAACGGTAATTTTAGCAATCAGTGGGCTTAAAAGTGGTAAGGAAACTCACAGAACCGGATCGTCGAATAGGAGGAATTTGAGCTCCATGGTGTTGAAATCCGCGGACCACAACTGGTCCGGACTGCAGGTATTATGACTTAGATATTGCGTGGCTTTGCTCTTGTCTTCTAGATGTGCCTCGATATTTATGCATATTGAGTGCCGACTGCTTCATCTCGCATCGTAACATTCGATTGACCTTAGGGTGAAATACAGAGTTTCGCTAAAAAGTATAAATTACCTACTCCATGGAGCAGAGTCCGTCTTGAGAAGCTAACCGGTTTTCAGCTAGTCAAGAAATTCCCCGCATTTTATGGAACCTGAAGGTTCATTACCGCATTCACAAATGCCCGCCACCTGTCCCTATCCTGAGCCAGCTCGATCTAGTCCATACCTCCACATCCTACTTACTGAAGATTCATCTTATTAGTATCCTCTCATCTAGGCCTGTTTCTCCCAAGTGGTCTCGTTCCCTCAGGTTTCCCCACCAAAACCTTGTATACGCCTCTCCAAAAAGTATAAATAAATATATATACTTATTTATTCTATAAGATCCATCTTAATATTATCCTTCCATCTACGCCCATCTCCCATTTACTTTTTGGAGAGACGTATACAAAGTTTTGGTGGGGAAACCTGAGGGAAAGAGACTACTTGGGAAACCCAGGCGTAGATGGGAGGATAATATTAAGATGAATCTTCAGTAAGTATATATATATATATAATTTGTGTGTGTGTATATATATATATATAATATTTTATATGTATATTGTATATACATACAAATTTTGGTTTTTTTAATTAATGCAGTGAATAAGATATATATATATAAGAATCTTACCTAATAGGGTTACAGGTGTAGCTTTTATTTCTTATTCAATGAATTAACTTAGAAAACCAACAAATTACACTGCTGTTGGTGCTAACCGTGTATTGTGTTGGTGCAGTGCGGACGGAACAGTTGTATCTAAATTATATTACGGTCCTGAGGCACCTGCAAGACGAAAGGGCTGAGCCAAACAGCCTGCCTTACAGCACAAGGCAAAGTGTATTGATCCGCAGACAAGTCTTTCCCAACGGCAGACAGCTTGTCCTTTCGGAGTAGACCATGACAAGCTTCTCGCTTTCCAAAAGGACAAGTTGACCTTTCAACCGCAAGTAATAATTACCACACTTCATCTTGATAAGGTCAATCTAATTAGTTGAATGATTAGCAGGATAATTAATCATTTTGAGATACGTCATAAAGGCAGGTTTGCCACAATGGGCACTTCTGAATAATATTAATGAGCTGTAAGAGACGGGTGTAGTCTGGGGCGTTTTAATTTATTTCAGCTCTTAGATAACGCTTAGATACACTGTTGGATAAGTAGATGTACATTTAACGTAACCATATCATCTGTTGAGGATACGGAGCTCAAAATGTCTGAGGACATTTGTCATTGAGAATTTTGATAGGTAAAAAATACCGAAGACAAAGGTAATTTTTTAATATTTTGATAATGGCGTGACACAAATTTTCTTAAAAACCATTAGGTTGGGGGAAATGGATAAATTATTATCACCAGGTGAATAGGAGTCTGCACTCCTATATTTCTAGGCTTAATCTAAATTAATTACCTTTTACGAGAATCTGTACATGTGGAAAGATTGAGAAGCGCGCCAGTCTAAATCCTGGGGCACCCTCAGCGAGAAGGAAGGCGATACACTTGAAACACCTTGCGATTTTATCCTCTAAAACTTTAAATAAAACAAAAGTAAATATCTTACAGTTCCTACAGTTTTCTCTGAGGACTGATCGAGGACTTTAATTACGTGACATATTTTACTATACGTCTTGTCCAGCATAGACCGAAATAAATATGAGTGCTGAGTACTAAATACATTTCTTTTATACGACGCCAGGTTTTTGGATGTATATATATATATATATATATGTACCAAATTATAATGACTGGGGACCGCGGTAGCAGAGTGGTTAAGGCGCTGTGCTACAAATCGGAAAGTCGCTGGTTTGATCCCAGCTGGTATCTTTGGATTTTTTAATGACATAAAATCCTTCCGATCACACTATGGCCCTGGGGTCGACTCAGCTTCTAACTGAATTGAGTACCAGGAGTATTTCCTGGGGGTAAAGGCGGCCGGTGCGTAAGGCTGACAACCTACCACCACTCTGTGCCGTTGTCACGAAATCTGTGAACCTTAACTTCCTGGAACCCTGTGGGCCACTCCACGCCTGTAACGGGACTGCTTTACCTTTATAATGATTATCGTTTAAATTATACTATTTATTGAGACGTCAAATGCGCTAATCTTGTACCAATTATTCTGTAACTTACGCTATTTCTATCTATAACATTTTCTTCCTCAGCCGCTCTCAACCCTGCGCCGTTTTCTCCAAATTGTTTTCCCTCCTGAACTTTCATTTGTATTGGAATTAGCCCAAAAGTTTCAACTCTGTGATTATGGTACAACTGATTATTTTCTTGCGTGCTGTTCAGAGTGTAGCAGCACACGCTCTGTCCTTCGTAGCCAAACCCTGTATCACTTGCCGCCTTCCTCATCGCCCATCATCCACCAGTCTTCAGTAACTTGAACCCATCTTCCGCAATTCTGAAAGAAGCTGAAGCCGATAGCGTACTTGATATTGGGCATTGAGAGCTTTACATTTTACGTAGCCTGAGCGTGCTCCATTGAAATGGCATTTGAAAAGCCCTTCAACTACAAGTATGAAAAACTAACAATCCAACGACCCCTGTATTCAACTGCCCTGTGATTAAGTTCTTCTTCACCTTTCAACAACAGCTCTGCCAAACAGCTCCATTAGAATAACAATACAATATAAACTCACGGCACAAGAGGGGACGATGTTACGTGCGCATTGTCGCACTGGCTGCTGGGTCAAATTTTTCCCTGTTTTACGGGTTTCTTAATCGGTAGCCGCTGTTACGGTTCTATTAATTCCGTTTTGTTAACGCTATTTAGGCTAGACAGGGGTGTTTCAGTTCAAAGTATTGGACAGGCGTTTTGAAAGCGATTCATTTGAATTGCTCTTTGCTTGGTTTCTCAGAAAATGTTCTCAGAATCTTTCTCGTGAATAAGATGTTTGTGTTTTGAGCAAACTTTCTTTAATGCAGGGAAATTGGTCTAGACTGGTTGTCTTTCTCAGATCAGAAGAAAAAAGTATTTTCTGCTTTTAAAATTAATGTTTTTTTTATTATTCATGGCTTATGAAAAATACAAATCATATTTTCAAAATAAAATTCGAGATTGCCGATACAAATCTCCCCGATGATAACACTCAAGAAATGTATAAATATGTAGGAGAATTTTTGTCTATTTTATTCACATATTAGTGCAGGTAAAGCTGGTTTAATTAATTGAATTTTCTTCTTACACTGTAAGTAGAATATTAAACTTCTCAGTGTTAAAGAGGCAAGACAGGCATATTGGTGTAAGGGCATCAAGGCGAAGTTGCTCAAGCTGATACAAAAACTTCCTGATGATGGCAATCAAGAAAAGTCGAAATATGTAGGACATTGTGTGTCTATTATATTCATATTTCAGTGCATGTAAGGTTGGTTTGATAAATTGAACACTCAATGATATTTACGCATCAAGTACAGTAACTTATATATATATATATATATATATATATGTGTGTTTGTGTGTGTGTGTGTGTGTGTGTGTGTGTGTGTGGCGCGCGCGCGGTGTGTGTTAGTGTGTATCGTAGAGGCTGGTGTGTCTAGAATGACATACTGCAGTTTAACATTTTGGGGGGTAACGTCTGTACACACAGGCTGTGCGATAATACCGCCAATAGAATTTATCACACCAAATTAATTCTGACGGGGAGGATCATTATGTGCCAACGGCCATCACTTGGGTAATTAAGCTGTAAGTACACACACTTACACTCAGATCAAGGGGTCAGTTGGTCACTTCAGTTCCTTTATCAGAATATGACTCATCTTAAAGTGACCGGCAAATGATCTTTCTTCCTGTACCAACACCACAAGACTTCGCGCAACAGTCCTGTATTGCGATACATGCCTGTAGAGGTCGCAAGACCAATCCACCACTGAAATTTATTTTACCAGATTATAGGTCTGTGTAAAGTATCAAACGCCTAGCGTACTTTCGTGTATAATTATCTAAAAAAAAAATGGTATTCCGGCGTTTGACACTGTACAGTCCGATGAGATGGGAAAAGACGTTTCGGGAGAAAAATATTTTCGTGATATCGTAAATCAGAAGACCAAAATATGCATCGCCGCCGCCATGCGAGCGTCATACAGCGTCGTTTAAAGCAATTCACAACGTAATAACTCCATTGCGAAAACAAGACGTATCCGTCCTACATTGGAATAAGCGTACTGCAGTCCGCCACTGCAGTATCGGTGCATGGTTAGCGCCCCTCTCGTCCTTTATGAACAGCGAGCCGAGTCATTAGCCGCGGATTACTTTATTGAAGGCGGCGATGTGGTCGAGATGTTATTGTGGCGAGGTGTAAATCCCTAGTTCGGAACTCTGTTGAAAACTTTAGGATTAGTGGAGCTTACAGAAGCGGACACAAAGAGCTGCGATAACTAGACCCCGAAGACCAAAAGCAGCCTATAAACAAGGTCTAGATTCTTTGTTAAAATACATTAGCTGACATCTTTTCAACTCCATGTCATCGAGGAAGGCGAGGAAAGGGGAAAGAAGGCTGTCTGCTTTTATAAATATCTGGGGCACCAATTTATTTACACAGCAATACGTCAGCCGAAATGACTCAAGACTGAATTCATTTTCAATGTATCTTTTTTTTCACATCAAATTGTATTACCAGAATAGCACCACTGTCTAATAATGCATGAATAAATTTCGGTCAGAAATAACTTTCAAATTTAGGGTAGGATTACTAATAGTAAAGCGAGACAGGACATAAGGACTGTTAAGTGGATATAGGGCACACACAATATCAATAACTCCATTACAGTCACTTCAATTTATCAACCAACGAATGCAAATATAATTTCACATAAAACACTTTTAAAACATTTTAAAACACTCCGAAATGTTTCGATCTTGTCAGATCGTCATCAGGGAGCTTTGTTCCTTGCTAGTGCTTCGTACGAAGCACACCCAGCCACTGCTCCACAACACATTCCTACACAACATGATATGCTGCCACAACACCTCGTTTGCAAATACTAATTGAATTGTGAATACTGTAACATAACTTTAGCAAGGAACAAAGCTCCCTGATGATGATCTGACAAGATTGAAACATGTCGCAGTGTTTTAAAATGTTTTAAAAGTGTTTTATGTGAAATTGTATGTGCATTCTTTGTCTGATAAATTGAAGTGATTCTACAAAAATGCACGGTGCTACAATAAGATTTATAACTCCATTACAGGTTTATCATGAAGGACGAATTGCATGTACTGAACGCAATGTTACGAATAGTGAGGCAATAAGATACTCTTTTCGTAATTTCCTACAAATAAAGTGATAAGGACGGAACAATGTTCGAAAAATGTAACTGTATCGCGCGAAAAGAAGATTTTTTAAAATAAATTAACTATGTTGAAATATTGCTTTAATTTAATACAATTTACTGTACATTCAAAAGAATGTCACGTGTCAAGATTATTTTTCCTTTTTTCGTAGAATATTCCTGATAAAACAGTGCGTCTACTGTCGGTCTTCATGTTTCTTCTATAGGCCTACCGAATGATTTGTCATGAATTGTGTAATGTAAGATGTTTAGCCTGCCGGTCCCAGTGGCCGCGCGATCTAAGGCGTTGGTTTGCGGCTGCTCGCCAGCTCAGATTGTGGGTTCGAATCCAACCGGGGGCATGGATGTTTGTCTGTTGTGAGTGTTGTGTGTTGTCAGGTAGAGGTCTCTGCGGCGAGCTGATCAATCGTCAAGAGGAGTCCTACCGACTGTGGTACGTCGTTGTGTGTGATCTAGAAACCTCGTGAATGAGGAGGCCATGGCCCACTGGGGGGGGGGGGCTGTCGGGCCAAAAGCAAACAAACAAAAGAGGTTTAGCCTACACTTATTACGAGATTTTAACTTTGGGCTGTGCATTTACAGTAATTAACTCGCTATAGGCTACACGAAATTCAAAATTAAATGCGATATACGGGCTATTTATATAGCAAAAAAATTCCAATTTTTCAAGTTTGTGTCATTGTATGCCCCTAATTATAGCACGTTTGTTCTGTATAAGCGTTTTTATCCCAGCCCGGAAGCTATCTATGTAACCAGGACTACAGAAAATCGTGCAACACACCTGAACATTTTGTTTCTTTTTACAGCTTGATAGCTCTCGTGTTCCTAGCCTCCTCATTCTTGACGTTTCGAAAACACCACGTTCTCTAGGGCTCCTCCGGACAAGTGATGGTCCCGCTGCAGAGATTTCTACATGACAAAACACAACACTCACAAGAGACACGCATCTATGCCCTCGGAAAGATTCGAACCCGCAATCCAAGCAATTGAGTGGCCGCAGACCCACTCTTTAGACCACGCGGCCACTGGTATCGGCAGAGCATTATGTTGGTGCAAATGAAATGAGCCTGTTTTGGAAACTGTGTGTTCGGACAGAAAACGTTTGGTTTTTAAGCTATTGGGAGAAGTTATACAAATCGCGACTCTTTTTTTAGAAATATTTTTTTTAGAATAGAATATATGGTGAAACAAATATGCAGTTAATTCTTGCTAATTGTGTAAAGCTGGTTGACGACGTAAAGTCGCCGCTGTCTGAGGCATGAAGACGGGTAGGGGGATTAGACTTGTGTATCTACTGTTTCTTAACCTCGTCGCTGGATGTAGGTGTGCAGTAAACAAGGCGCCCCAACCAATTTACCTCTTGGGAAATTAACCAATTACTCATTGAATAGAAGGCAGGATGAACCCCAGAGCCGGTCTGAACGAACCTGAGAAGAGAAAAATCTTTTTCCCTTGTGCTGGGATTTGAACGCAGATCTTACAGTCTGTAAACTAGTGGCTTGTCTGAGTCAGAACTTGGTTATTTGAAAGTTAAACTTAAACATTATGAAAAGAAGACAATTCACTTGTATGTGATTACTTACAGCATATGAGGAAATACTGCAAGTTAGCTGCAGCTGGTCAGGGTGAACTCTCTTGGGCAACCAGCAGATGTTCCAGCGATGATCTATATCTTCCCATATTCGACGCAACACTTTTCGGTCCGCCTTCTTTGCTGTCTTCTGGATACGCGGCTGCAAAGTTCGGCAGAACGCTCAGCACACCCTATACTAACACCCTGAGACAAAAACTTACGGTTTCAAAATCTATGGAACACTATGGCCATACATGAGATGCCACGGGTCCAGTCAATTCGCCAGGCAACACTGCGTCGAGTTAGTATGGACGTCTGTTTGGAGACGCAGCAGTGCGTCGTCTGGTTGGAGAGTCGTATTACGGTCGATGCGATCCTGTGAACGTGATGTCAGATAATTTTAAATAATCACAGAGAAGTTTTACGAAGTGGGTCGCGATACGATGCAAAGAATATGGGAAGAAATGGACTGCCCATAAGAACTTCAATGTGGCGAAGGGAACTTACACTTCTATCGAAAACTTGTAGATAAATATGAAGCGTTTCTTCATATTGTGTCAGCGATTTCCTCTAATTCAGTATTCTATACTTTCACAATATCTTACTAAATTTGCCAAGCACTTTATGTACTGTACAACCCTGTAATTTAAATTGCGATCGTCTGGGTTGACACAGTATAATCCCTTAGGTAGTTACCAGTAATTCATAAATTTACGTCTAGTTTAGTTATTGGAATTCCAGTACCAAATATCATTACTCCTTACTTATACCTCACCCGGTCACATGTTTTAAAATCTCCCTATACCCATTATCAGATTTTGGGTACGTAATTAGATTTGGCAATTAAATTCGAATAATTCTTGCTACCAATTCTACTTCCATTTATACTAAAATAGGACATTTTTACAGAATCCACGTTATAAGATTTTTAAAACAAAATTATTTGTTTATGTTTACGCCTAAACATTGTAATCTTAAGGAATATTGTGTCTGTTCGCCAGTAACTTTACAATCATTATACACTGAAAGGCTTAACATGTGGGAGTATAAAGTACAAAATAATAAAAATAATAATAATAATTATTATTATTATTATTATTAACTGCAATTGGGTTGTCATCCGGTGGCAGTGGTTAATTTACATGTACACGAAACATGAAATTGGTTACTAATAAATTTAAGTCGGGAGGTCTAAATGAGGGCATGTAGTGGCAACTTTGAATTTTGGGAACCATCTCAGCATTTGTTTATAGACACAAGGAAACCAAGAAAAACCTGTGCCGAGGTGGCCGGTCGCAGGACCTTCCGAGTACTGACATCTAGCCAGCAATCCGGCTTCTAAATTAAAAACAGCAGTACATACATGGTACAACAAATACACATAAGATGACAACAATACACACAAGAAAACTGCAACTAACAACAATACACACAAGACAACTAACAACAAAACACGCAAGACAACTAACAACAAAACACAAAAGACAACTAACAACAATACACACAAGACAACTAACAACAAAACACACAAGACAACTAACAACAAAACACACAAAACAACTAACAACAAAACACACAAGACAACTAACAACAAAACACACAAAACAACTAACAAC
>Ga0136643_10003179_pt1 | contig 21942 bp, 13 predicted proteins | sample TergutLab28metaG_FD_96883 | JGI IMG/M metagenome (GOLD analysis project Ga0136643, IMG submission 96883) | Labiotermes labralis P1 segment gut microbial communities from Petit-Saut dam, French Guiana - Lab288 P1 (version 3) (version 3) | ecosystem: Host-associated > Arthropoda: Insects >...
AATTAATTAATTAATGGATGAATGAATGTAGTGTATGGTTACTCTTTGTATGTTATGGAGGCGTAGGAATCGTTGGTATAAGACAGTTAACCCTTTAAATGCCGAGTTAAATCCCATCTGCCATTTTCTGGCATTATTAGGAGCTCACCATATTCTCCACGTTAGCAGGATTAGGGTTAAGTACAAGACACGCTGGTATAAATATACGGAAGCGCTAGGTACGGCTGTTACAGTCGGTATTGCAGTCTGGACCTCTGATGTAGCATGAGATTGTATTGTCACTGTCCAAAGACATTTATATCGGGATTGCATGTAGAATCCATAGTTCTAGATGGGAAATGATAATTGCTGCATTTAGGTTTTGACCGGACATTTCGTTAAAAGAATGATAGAAATAGAGCTGTTAACCCGGAAGTGAAGAAGAAACAAAAGTAGAGACAGAATAAGGGCAAATAATGCGAAACAGGGAAATGTAGGAGAATTTCAAAAAGAATTCTCGAAGAGACTTTAAAAATAAACTGTTCGTAACTGAATTAATATCCTGCCGGGCAATTTGGCTGATTTGTGTCAAGGGGACTACGGTTTCGAATCCTGGCTCAGACAGCGACCACTTGTACTGAGATTTGTCGTCGTGTTTCTCGTTACCTGCGGGCCAGTTCGAGGATATTGTCTGTCATCCGGCCACAACCGCTTCCTGACCCATTCTTTACAATTTATAATTCACTGATTCAACAGTCTGCAATGTGTGTTCTGCACTATAGATACCGTGGCTGAGCCATAAAGAATGAAGATATTGTTCGCATGAAGTTGCTGAGATAAACTGGTCTGTCAATATAGCTGAACTCGGCACTGGCATCTGACAGAATGCTCGTGTGTTGTAGGAATACGGCCTTTAGATTTTAGGGCTTTTCCACGCGGTACGAATTACATGTGTAACGCCACATCCTTCTGGTCATTCGCCACCAGAATAATGTTCAGGATGTAATAAAACGCCAAGCGTAAAGCGCATCTCACTTATATGCCTTCCATACAGATGCTGCTTTTATTACGGATTTCCAACGTTTATTAACTTCACTTCAGGCACTCTCGGTTTGCATATATTGTTGCTTGGTTGGGCTTTATGCAGGAGTCCCCAGATTTACATGTTTATGCTGAGTCAACTAGGCGATCCATTGTTTATCGCTCAGGCGAAAATGTCTGTTAATGAAGTCTTGACTGACTGATTAACAATAATTTCTTTCCGCGTACATTTATTATTACATCTCACCGTTTAACCTGTAAGTAAAATATATGCATTTGACGGTCTAAATATAAAGTGGCGCCATACTGTTGCGATTTGCATGTCGGGTAACTGACAGGAATAGAAGCACACTCGTAATATGTAATATTTTTTTACTTTATACTTGGTTAAGGTTGTATATTCTTATAATAAAACCAACTAGATGAACTAATCTCTCAAATTTATTTTTGGAATAAAACTCTACATGTTTCAGACAGTTCCTCTGTCCATCATCAGGAGTTTTTCACTGTACACACAGCAATGTTATATGTCAGCAATGACAAATACCATTGCTGTGTGTACAGTGAAAAACTCCTGATGATGGACAGAGGAACTGTCCGGAGCATGTAGAGTTATATTGTAGAAATAAATTTGAGAAATTAGTGCGTCTGATTTGGTTTTATTATAAGAATATATCACGATGCGCTGCCATCTAAGCGTCAAATTATAGTTGTATAACTTGTTGCAATATTTGTGAGAGACTCCACGTGTACGGGATCAGTTATGGTGTGACGTAATAATCGGGTGACCTTTTTTCGTTCTGTTTACATCGTATATTCATATAAATCGATTTTTATTGATACCGTTGACATGATGCATAATTAAACCTTCAAAGGCTCTAGGGTTTAAATTTCAAATACTGCCTAAGACGGGGGCTAAATTTGTAGCACCGATAAATACGCTGACGACCGCACAGTGCACCAAGGCCGGCGGCATGCGAAGCATTACAGGTCCATGCCTTGCACTGAGGCCAGCATCGAACGGTTAAGGAAAATGGGAAAGTGTGATTGTAATAACGTTGAATCAAAAACAAATTATTGCGCAATAGTCCATTTAACTTGGAGTTAGATCTCCAACATGTTTCGGCCAGATTTATTGGCTATCTGCAGGGAGTCATATGCAGCGGTGTTTCAACTTAGAATTACATCATGTGCTTACAGCTGTTTTGTGTTTCTTTTCTTTCTTTTGACGCGACCGCCCCCCCCCCCCCAGTGGGCCATGGCCTCCTCATTCACGAGGTTTCTAGATCACACACAACGACACATCACAGTCGGTAGGACTCCTCTGGACGAGTGATCAGCTCGTCACAGAGACCTCTACCTGACAACACACAACACTCACGACAGACAAACATCCATGCCCCCGGTGGGATTCGAACCCACGATCTCAGCAGGCGAGCGGCCACTGGGACCGGCGTTATTGTTTACAATTACAGTAGGGTCTCGTTTTGCGACGGTTAGTTTTACGACGATTCACTTTTACGACCCTTGTCGAGTCGGACCGAGCACTGCCGACTTGAGGTGCATCACTGTCGCAACTCAAGCATCCTTTCTGTACTTAGTGCTCTTTCAGGTCGTTTCCGGTGTGCATGTGTTTCTTCTTTTTCTATTTTAATGCAGTTATTTTGAGTTGATCGTGATTTTTCTACCCATGACGTCCACCAAAATGAGAGAAAAGAAGAAAAAGTCAAAACAGTTGACGTTACATTCTTTCTTGATGTCTTCTGAACCACGGCCTTGCCCTTCTACAACAAAATAAAAATTGATTTGATTTTTTAATTATCTGTGTAATTTTCTATATACCTAATACATTAAATTAAAATTGTATGTCATAATGTAAAGAAATATTGTAAATTATAAAATTATTCGAGTAATTTGTTTGGCCCGTGAACCTATCTCAATTTAAACCATTTAAACAGTACTCGTTTCTCGACAATTCGATTTACAACCAGATAGTCAAGAACGTAACCCCGTCGTAAAACTAGACCCTACTATATTACATTATTAAAGTCGGGTACAGTGCAAAATTAAATACAATATAAAATTATATATTTTGTCTCAATATCTATGTTTTCGATTCTTCCTTGTTATGTAGTTAGTTTCTGGATCAGGTGTTTCGACACAAAATATAATTTTATACTGTATTTAATTTTGCAATATACATAATTGTATTTTGATTATATGCCGACTGTATCTTAACTACAACCCGATTGTAATAATTTTGTAAATGTAAACACAACAGCTGTAACCACGTGAGGTAATTCGAAGTTGAAACGCCGCTGCATATGACTCCCTGAATATGGCCAATAAATCTGGCCGAAACATGTTGGACATCTAACTACAAATAAAATGGAGTATTGCGCAACAAGTTGGTTTTGATTCTTTGTGAATGTAGTTTAGTTGCATGGAGAATTTGTGATATAAAAAATGTACAAATGTAATATTTGACACGATAATAGAAACAGCCAACTGAATGCAACAGTAATAATTTTATTAATAATTTCAGTCAGCTCAACATGTTTCAGGCGATGATTTCGCCCATCCTCAGGGGCACTAGACTTTGTTTACAGCTTTTGGTATAATGCACCGACGATGCTGCCAGGATCCGCCTCATCCTGGTCACCAGCAGGCAGCATCGTCGGTGTTTTATACCAAAAGATGTAAACACAGTATAGTGCTCCTGAGGATGGGCGGAATCATCGCCCGAAACATGTTGAACTGACTGAAATTATTAATAAAATTATTATTGTCGCATTAGTTGGCTGTTTCTATTATTTTATCAATGATGCACTGTCACACAAACACCAAAGTAATATTTGACGCTTATTGCTTACATATGACATTACTATAAATCTGGCATGTAGCTAGATTATAAATGTGCCTGCAATTTGTGTGCTAAATATTGTTTGTTTTTCGGTCAGCAATTACAAAATATTTCGAAATGGGTGGATCTTGGAGGTTACGTATGACCGCAAAAAGTAACAGAGACGAAACCAGTGTAGACATATACATAATAAATTATTCAAAGAAACGTATTAACAAACCCTAAGGATACTGGTAACATTCTATAACATATTTACAATTGTAATGAACAAAAGAAAGTTTGACCCCAGCGGATTAATTCAGTGGTGTGAGTGCTACAGATGAGTCCTAGATACAAAGATCTGAACTCACCTCAGTGTCACATTGAATATATCCTTCCTACGTGTCTCGATTTCATCAAGGAATCGAACACTGGAGTCCTTAGACGCGATTTTCCAGGTACGTTCTATTGTAGTTGCTGGTACAGTGTGTAATGATCATTCTTCATCTTCTTGTCCGTATCGTATGTGACTCGGAAGACTCGGAAAATAGGAAGAAATGTAAGTAAAGAAGGGAGAAAAAGAGGTATAAGCTACCTGTATGACAGAGACTTACATGAGCATACAGTATTGAATTGAATGTTGATGAAATAAGGTGAACCCTGGATATTTCCGTCACTATAGAACTTAGGCTACTGACTAGTCAGGCGGGAAATCGGGATTGGCTTCTTAACGGGTGTATAGATTCTTCTCGGATGCGTCTAGACAGGCTCTGAGGTCGACTCAACCTCCTGCCGCAGGGAGAACAGAAGCTCTTCCTCCGTAAGTAAAGTGATTGGAGTGTGAATCTACCAACAGCCTGCATCCAGAGCGAAGATAATGTCTTGCGCTGAAATAATGACAGGCATAACGTTGGTGAGACATGTATCGATTTCTTTGAATTGGATTAAGCTGTCTGGCGCTAGGATTAATTCTAGGCTCTTTGTGATGAGGGTAATGAAGAATAAAATTCCATGACAAGGGATTTATGAACATATGTGTGACGTCAAGTAGGATGGTCTGTGGCTGTCTTCCCAGATGAGTTGCTCCGTATCAGGGATGCAATTCGACTCTACTGACGGAGGCTGTAGGTTCCTCCGTAACGTCAGTAGCTGTCTCCTAAACTACACGGCGTCATATCCCAGAGCAGTATAATCTTTATACCACTGCCGTGAAACCCTCATATCTTGCATGCAGTCATGTAATAACATTTATGACTACGAAATTTATTCCAATTTTCTTTTGCGTTTTTTTAATTACTTAATGACGGATACCAAGTCACAGGTCACACGTATTTGTGGGCCTCAATTAACCTTTATCCTGCTAACGTGGAGAATATGGTAAGCTTCTAATAATGCCAGCAGATAGCAGATGGGATTTAACTCGGCGTTTAAAGGGTTAATACCCTGCGATACTAATTGCGAATGCAGTCGCTTGACCCAATTTCAATTTATGTAATTAATTAAATAATTCCAAATTTATATCGGCAGCTACTTTGACGTTACTGGAAATAAGGATACAGTAATCTGCAGCAGAAGGAAGAAAGCAAACGTAAGCTGTCCGTTGGAAAAGCTGCTAGGTGAATAGTGACGGGGGTGCTTTTATGAATGTTCAGGCCGGCAGTGATGCCTGCGGTGAGTCCCCTCACAGTACACAGTGACCGCAGACCCCAGATTAACGGTGACCTTAGATGGCAGGAAGATCTTTACCGGGTCATTCCTTCAAGTGGAACGAGTGTTCCCTGTAAGGCGCTGTGGCTGTCGGCTAAGAACTCGGTCCGTCTCCGTCTTAAAAGCAGTTTAGTTTGTTTGCGTGCCTCTGTATCATGCTGGGTCATGCCTGTCCAACTTGGCAACTTGGAGCCCTGCTGTATAGTGACATATTCGTGCCTCAACGAGAGTTGATTAACAGGACGAAGGGAGGTGTTACACCGCTAGGAACTTCATACCACTTAAAAGTCAGGTTGTGAGATATAGGTCGGTAAATGTGGACCCCTGTTCTGTAAACTGCATACAACCTGCACTATGGAGATGGTAATGCTTTAATTGTCGTGACGATAATCTCTCATACGTCAGCTAATATGCAAGAATGGGAAATTACTTAAAAATTTAATTGTTTGAAAACTGATAGAAATTTGTTGAAAGACTGTGAAGTCCATTTCAGTCGCACTGCTCAGGTACAATGGACCCTGTGTTTACTTGACTTTCTTTTGTCAGTGCAAAAACCAATCGCTTGTGTCTGGCATACACACTTTGTTTTACAGCTATGAAGAAACTAAGAAAATTTTGTCAGTTAAGGATGAAGCATATTCAGGAAATTTTGGATTCTGCTGCTTTGAACAAACACAAAAAAAAATGCAACTATCTTACTTACCAAAACCGAGTAAACGGTCTTTCCTCTCGTCTTGTTGAAAATGAGTAAGGGAGCATACAAGACCCCCCCCCCTAAAAATTGCAGCACTATACACGGGACGTATTACCAGAGTCTGCATTAGCCGCAGGGTCAAAATTCACAGACCCTAGTCCATTATATGTACTGTACCATCTGCTATAAAGATTTAAAAAAATCGTGTATTCTGCCCCACAAAGTGAATGTATTTGTGGGTTTCGGATGATTCCCACATTAAACTGCTTGTGTGGGTGAAATGTTCGCAGCACTGGAGAGGACGGTTACGTAATTTGTATCTGCAGTTGTTTTGAGTAGTTTTTAGGCACATTCACAAAATTTCGAAAATCCACTATTAGCTACGTCATGTCTGTCTGTCTGTCCGTCCGTACGGAACAACTCGGTTCCCACTGGACGGATTTTCATTAAATTTTATTATATTTCAGTATTCTTCGAAAATCTGTCGAGAAAATTCAAGTTTCATTAAAATCTGACAAGAATAGCAGCTACATTACATGAAGATCGATGTACATTAATAATATCTCGCTGAATTCTTCTTATATTGAGAAACGTTTCAGACAAACGTTGTAGAGAAAATCAAAACACGCATTGTGTATTCAATAACTTTTCTTTTTTAAATCGTGCTGTTTATGAGACAAAGTGGGATATTACTGTAGATCCGGACAGGCCACAGATGACAATATAACACGGCACATGCGCGTTACATGCTGGATCACTAAGGCCAAAGACACACAGAGTATGCAAGGCTTATTGCTATTTCTTGGCAACAGTGGTTACGCGAACGCGCCCGAATGTTACGTTGACACGCACATTGCCTGTCTAGTTAATTATTTCTACTGCAGACTATCGCTTTTAAAGTATTCCGTTAGTCATTGCAGGGTGGAATGTGGCACAGGAGTCCACTCACCTTGTATAGTTTCATAATGCAGGCATATTCAAGTTACGAAAAGTAACTGATTTTTCCACTGTCTTTCCAAATGTATTATTTGTGTTTTAATGCAGCAGCACAAAGCAACATTTCCATTTCGGTTGTCTGGAAGTACCACAAAACAGAACGTCAAATCCATGAACTATGTCTGCCGATGTCCAGACAGTTTCACCTCCATGCCCCCCACCCCAGTTCTCATTCTGTTGTGTTTCCTACGCACAGAAGTAACTATACGCGCTACTCATAAGCCCCTGTCATCTGTTACAAGAGTAGCCAACAGCATGTCTCAAGCCAGCAACATTACAGAACTCTTCGGTGCTCCATGTCCTACGCCTTTGACGTGACGTAGTCCAGTAAGAAGGAAATCCTTTGCAGAGTCCAGCGTCAAGTTAGCTGGCGCAATGAGTCCCAAGTGTCCACTCCGTTCAGAAAAGTTCTAATTCCTTTTACGACAGATCTGGAAGCTTTCAGCTTCTTACTAAACAGATCCTCTGTGTCTTCCACAGATGTCACTTCTGAGACTGCACGCCAAGTGCAAATTTCTACGTAATTATGAAGGATGGAATGTGTAACAAACCAGTCTTACACATTTTCCCTAAATACACCACTTCAGAAAGCGAGAGAGTCTTTGAAAAGAAAATAATATTATAATTAATCTTAAATGATTGAGGCAATAATAATAATAATAATAATAAACAAAATGTATTTAATGGGCGAAGTAACATTACATGTAGCACAAATTGTAAATACAGAACAGCTGCAACACTATATACCCTAGGAACATGGTTTGTTTCAGTTTTATAATTGTAAATACCCTGCATAAGGGTGATAACAAGGATGGTGATGATAATGATATTAATGTATCTTACACAGGAACACAGTGTGTCCTTAGATCAAACTGCCGTGCTGTTCAGGGAAATAATCGTTTCATATCCTGAGAATCCTCCACAAAATGCGTAAACATGCTATGTGGTGATAACACATTGTTTTTCAGTGTTAAAGCTGGCAGTGTATAGTAGCTGGCCGTGGTTTAAAGGGTTATTCCACCAGCAATGCATGGATAGCTAACACGGCAACCTCTCTGTGTTAGCGATAGAGCTAGTTAATACGGTTTTTTTTTCTCGTCTTTGTGGTGTCTGTGGTATCCGTGATGTAGAGTGACCTTGTACCTTCGCAGTGCACGGTTAGTGATTTATGAAGGTAGACAGTCTCTCAGGAGCGTTTGAGTTTGGAAGTTGTAATACCGTGAATGTTGAGATGTCAGATGACATTTCTTGACAAAAGTTTTTGAATCAGACGGAGCAGGTGGAGCGGATTTAGTTAATGAATTCCACACGTCGGGGCCAGAATTGCGACATACAGATTTAACTTGGAGGCGAATCAAAAAAGCACTAGTGGTGTAACAAAACGAAGTAGCATGTGGCACCTGTCGACTGGCAGTAGACCTCGTACTTCTGCGAATCCTGATTTCTCAGCTTCATTTGAATGTCGTCAGCACTGTCACTCTGTAATGCATGAGCAAGGAGAGCTTGTAAAGTTCTTGTACCGAGTTGCGTACTGGTGAGTTCTTAAATTTGATGTTTGTATGACCGTGCATCGTTGATATAATATGAACAACCAACTAGATGCAATAATGACGGTTTATTAATAACTTCAATCAGCTCAACATGTTTCGGGCGATAATTTCGCCCATCCTCAGGAGCAGTAGACTGTGTTTACAGCTTGTTGTATAAAGCACCGACGATGCTGTCGGTTGGTGACATGGATGAGGCGAAATTAGTTCCGCCTCATCCATGTCACCAACCGACAGCATCGTCGGTGCTTTATACAACAAGCTGTAAACACAGTCTACTGCTCCTGAGGATGGGCGAAATTATCGCCCGAAACATGTTGAGCTGATTGAGTGATTGAAGTTAATAATAAACTGTCATTGTTGCATCTAGCTGGTTGTTTATATTGTTGGTGAGTTCTTAGTTGCTATACAGGATGTCCGTATGTGGTTTCTCCTAGTTTCATATTTTATTACTAAGATCTCGTTTCATGTACTCTTTGAAAACACAAACCATGTGAAAGAGTAATTACGAAAGTTTTAATGTGGCGCGAGATTAGAGCCAGCTGTGCTGCATTCCGTCTGCTAGGAAGAGAAAAGCTTGTGCATAAATTGATCGTCAGTTCTACATGACGCTTGGCAAGGTGTCTTTCGAGCCACTTGTGGTGTTAATGACTAACTACTGTTCATAGATCACTTTTAATTTTTCTTTTTATTTTACCATGGCGCAACTGCGCTAGTGAGCCAAGGCCTCCTCATTATCGAGGAAACACGATGACACTCAGACACACCACACTCGGTAGGACTCCGGACGAGTGCTCAGCCCGTCGCAGAGACCTCTACCTGACAACACCCAACACTCAACAAGCGACAGACTTCCATGCCCCGGCGGGATTCGAATCCAAAATCCAAGGAAACGAGCAGCCCCAGACCCATGCCTTAGACCGCGCGACCACTGGGACCAGCTGCTTGTTCTTTTAGTGTAACATAAAGTAATTCTGAGTAATGGAATGTCAAATTCGGAACAAACATTTACGAACGCTGTCTACAAACTGACAGTTATTCAACTGCTGTGGCTACGTATTATCGACTGGAAGAATAAAAATTACGCCCTTCTTGGATGTGACACCGTGTTGTTTTGTAGATGGGTACTACTGTTCTAGACGACCTAAACGAAGACAGATGGTTCCGACGAAACTATATTACCTTGCTTCTACCCGGAATATGGAGGTGGCTTCTCCAGCGATTGTACCTAGTTTCTACCTTGCAGGTAAAGCAGCATATTTCACTGGAACACTGCTGCCTATTTACTAACCCACACGGCGTCACATCCAGAAAACATATTCTTGTGCCACCACCATTAGAACGTCAGATTTCCCAAGTGTGAGGATGCTTTTTTGGACGTGTTAAAACGCACGGTTGTAGCCTAATAACTGCTAAGGTAAATTGTGTACAATTCATTCAGGAATTTGTTTATGTGTGGTTGTAGCTTTCCGCCGCGGCATAAATGAGATCTGCGCTTTTTTTGATGTTTGTGTGACCGTGCATCACTGATACAGTAATATAAACAGCCAACTAGATGCAACAATAACAAATTTTATTGATAATTACAATCAGCTCAACATGTTTCAGGCGATAATTTCGCCTGAAACATGTTGAGCTGATTGTAATTATCAATAAAATTTGTTATTGTTGCATCTAGTTGGCTGTTTATATTATTGAGATCTGCTCTGTTTTGGGGGTTCTACGCAGCGCACAGTAGTAGGTTTTTGGCGACGTTTCGAGACCGATAGTTGGTGACGAAGATTCAGTAAGAAACTACCATTGTATGGTGCATAAAAACACAAGTGAGTGCAGATCTCAGGAATTTGTGTACTACGGTCGATTAGATTGTGACGTGTAAAATCAGAGAAGTTACAAATATAATATGATCAGTCGGTGCAGCCAAATGCTCGTTGGAACTCGACGGGAAATTTCAGAACTGCTTAGAATAAAGCGACTCTGACTTTTATATTATGTTTGCTGCCTTTTAGAGGATATGTTCGTTGTGCACAGACCGTGTTGGTAACGTTTCTATGATTAACCTTATAAATTCAAGTTCTGTGCAGTAGGACCCAGATTGGTACGTAAATATGAATAGCTTCATTTTGTTTTATTTTTGTCCTGTATAAGTGACGCGAGTTTTTTTCTTGGTGAGGTACGAGCTAAGGCCGAAGAAAAGTTCACGGTCTTCACACTACAATCCAGTATGCACTGCATGTCGTCTTTCGTGATAAGTCGATTACAAACGGTTTTAACCTTTTGGCGCCGGAATTATTTTTTGAATTTTAGCACACCCTGTATATAAAATGTGAATAATATAGGAACCAAATACGTTAGAATTATGAAACAAACTGCATTTTTAAGAGAAAAAACGGAGAGTATATACCATGTTTAAAATATTCGTTACCTATATTTGTTGAATAAATATATAAAATGCAACTTTGGAGGTTAGCGGTGCGGTACGACCACTATAGTTGACATTAGGCGTCTAAAGGTAAATATATGTTAAGATACAGAAAATGCCTCTAGTGGGTGTGTTTTGTAAAACTTGGGAGGACGAAATTTAGTTTACTTGGGTAGTCCGTGTTTCTCTTGCAAACAGTGAGTTTAGACTCTGCAACCTTAAAGCGGAGTGAATGCACCAATGTATTACGCTTCGCGGACATTTCTCAATGTTTATCGTTGTTTACGCCTTGTTTTCGAGGCTCCGTTTATGAGGTGCTGGTTACTACAGTTCAGTATTGGCTATTACGTAATATACAGAGCTTAACCATGCTTCAGAAACTGCTTTGGGGTTAAATCCAGCAGTGGTGTTCTCTCACCTCTATAGTCGTTACTACCAAGAAATTGCTTGTTACGTAGTGGGAGTGTCAGTTCATTGAGGCACTGGGCTGTAAGTGTGTCATGATATGAAGCGGAAGCAAACAGCTGTGGTGGGGCAAAGGGAATGTCTTGCATGTCATGTTGCTTATGGTGTAGCAAAGTGGTCCTTGGTCAAAATGAAGTTAAGCGCAGGAACCGCCATTGTATTGCAAATTGGGACTGCCGTGGAGGTGAACCTCTTCAGAAGATAATTATTCATTTTGTCAGGAAGTATATTTCGCTTTTGGAACCTGAAAATTCGTTATCGTTCCACAGATTCCTGAGCCGGGTGATCCCAATCCTCACCTTCACCATCTTCTCTCGTGAGGGCGAACTTAAACTCACCTTCCCCAAATAGACACAAGCAAAGGAAACATGTTAGGACGCTGTGTGCGGGAAAGCAATCAAACTCCTACGGTAAATCTTCTAACGCGCATTTAGGACCATCAGGTTTAGAACGCAGTGCAGGCTGAGAGTTTTCATGGTTTTCCCCAATCTCAAGAAACAAATGGCTCTAGGGCTTGTTCTGGTGTAGAACATCGAGAGGAAAGCTAATCGTAATATGTTGAATACATTCGAAGACGTCATACACTAACGGACAGAGAGACAGACGCATCACTTTCCGTTGTACCTTACTTCATGGACTTCACACCTGGAAATCTGACGTTCATAGGTCCGTGCATCGTAATATATTTCTATAGTAAATCCAACTAGATGCATCAATTTCCGACCATCATCAGGAGTTCAAGACTGTACATACAGCAGCAGGCATATGTCAAACAGATACTGGTGTCTGCTTGCTAGCAGATACCAGTATCTCTTTGTTGCTGTATGTAAAGTCTTGAACTCCTGATGATGGTCGGAAAGACCGTCCGAATCATGTAGTGTCACTCCAAAATAAAATAAATTTGATACATTGGTACATCTAGTTGGTTTTGCTATAGAAACACCTGGAAAGTTTACATTTTCCGCTGCGTGTTAGTTGGACTGTTACTGCATAATTTTGCATTTTGTTTCACGGCACCCCCAGTCCCCAACCGATGTGTTATCCGTCCCGTCACCAGGTGCCACCTCCAGTCTCTCTTTTTGCCTTGTCATCACCACGCCGTCGTCATTTGTCTTCATCAGGTCTGCTATTCGTCCATCTTCATAAAAGACACAGCGGAGAACTAATGACAGTGAATTCACTCAAGTGATCATTATTTGGACGTTTGAGATATTACAATCATTATATTCAGAAAGAGGCGTCACTTGTTTTTACTAGTTGATTTCACAACGGCCGTGCTAACTATGCCCCGTGTTTAGCCTGCCAGAAAGGCACAAATTTTATGGATCAGACTGGTCATTTAATTTTAGATATTCGTGAAATGTTTTCTTGAATTACAGTAATTTACATACTTGGTAAGAAAACGAATCATTTGGCTCGCTACTTCGACAAACAAGAACCTTGAACCCTGCACGTAATTGGCTTTTCGTACTAAACCTTCAGTGCGTCTAACTAACTAGCTAGCGAACTCCGTGGAGCAGAGTCTGTCTACAGAAAATAACAGGTCCTCAGCTATTCAAGAAATCCTCCACATATTTTGGAACCCGGAGGTTCGTTACCGCACTTACAAGAACCCACCACCCTGCCCCTATACTGGGACAGATAAATCCACTCCATGCCCCCATCCCATTTCTTGACGTTCAATTTTAATATTATATTTCCATCTAAGCTTAAGTCTTGCAAGTTGTCTGTTTGTCCCTCGTTTCCCCACCAAAACCCTGTATGCATCTTTTCTCTCTCCAGTAAGTCATCCATGCCCTGCCAGTTCATTTTTCTTCATTTGTTTACCCTAATATAGTATTTGGTGAACAGTACAGAAAGAAGGCTCCTCATTATGTAGTCTTGTCTGCTCCCCTGTTACCTCGTCCCTGTTAGGCCCAAATATCTTCTTCAGCGCCCTATTCTCGAACACCTTCAGTCTGTGTGCCTCCCTTAATGTCAGCGACCAAGTTTCACGCCTATACTAAACAAAACGCAAAATAATAATTCTGTATATCATCATCGTTATATTTTTGGTTAGCAAACTGGAAGACGAAATACTCTGCACCGGCCGATAGCAAGCATTCCCTGACTTTAATCTGCTCTTGATTTCTTCATTAATGGAACTTAAAACTTCACAGTATCGCACAGACAAACGTGATTCAGTGTGTTTAGCTGTAATTACGTGGAAGTGTCACTATTTGGAGTACACACTGACTAAAATTAGCTTAGTGACTCAGCAGTTGAATGATTAATGAATTTTTCAGATGACCAGCTGGTTTACTAAAAGATGAACTTCTGTCAAAGCAAAAGACGTCGGATAGTATAGGTTTCACCGATGCAGTTGAATGTAGCTACCAAACTACACGATATCACATTTCACAACACTGTCATGGGATCCAAATCTTACGTTGTGCACAACCCATGACACGTTGTGCCATCTGGATACAATGCTGTGCACAACTGGTAACACATTGTGCCATCGAGATACAATACTGTGCGCAACCAGTGACACGTTGTGCCATCTGGATACAGTGCTGTGCACAACTGGTAACACGTTGTGCCATCGAGATACAATACTGTGCACAACCATTGACACGTTCCATCTGGATACAGTGTTGTGCACAACCATTGACACGTTGTGCCATCTGGATACAATGCTCTGCACAACCATTGACACGTTAAGCCATCTAGATACAGTGTTCTGCACAACCATTGACATGTTTTGCCATCTGGATACAATACTGCCACAGTTAATTATATTAATTATATGCTGTGACAATGTGAATTATCAGCATTGTCACAATTTCCCAGAACGCGTTTTAAAAAATCCTCTTGTCTACGACCTCGTTTTCCATATAGTCCTTCTTCTCTCAATCTTTTCATAAAAGCACTGCATGTGGCCTAAATTCAGTCTGTCCCTGCTAGAACGTATCCGCATGCAGAGAAACGGTACGAGGTGCGGTTCTGCTTGAAACGTTCACTTAGCGGACAGTGCAGTTTCTACAGGAAGGGTCATCAATAATTCTTTGACAGTAAGTTCTTTAGCGATTGTTGTGGGGTTGATTCTCCCATTAATGTCCGGAGGACGTCTGGGCGACCGGAAGCCTGCGTCATATCTGTTCTTGTAAGGTTACATTGTAAACGGCAACAGTGACGACCGATAAAAGTTTTCAGCTTCAGAGGGCAGCGGGTCACGGTGAACCTCGCTGTCAGATCGGGTTCTGTTCCTGACGCTAGTACACTCAGCTGAAATGGCCAGGTCTGAAATGGTGTGTGCCAACACACAGGGTGGGAAACACGAATATGAAATATATTAATTTAGTATCTCAGGCTCAATTGCCGGCGTGAAGAAGGCGGTATAGCGCAGTTGGTATATTGACTAGTCTGCAGGCTGGAGGATACGGGATTCGAATCCCGACAGGGACAAAACATTTTTCTCTTCTCAAAAAAAACCCCCCTTACCTCTATTCCTCGTGTTTAACATTCTTTGTATTCGAAGACACTGGGTTTGAATCTTGTCCACCTTATCTATGAAATGTTTTCCCTCAAAGATGTATGAACACACGCTACTACAGAGTCCTTCCCAATCCTTCCCCACTCACCAATTTTACTGGTCTCATTTCATTCGGCCCTATAGAATCAGTATATTTGAAATTATGTCCTAATATTATTCCAGAAATCAAGCACCTGAGTGTAAAATTTAATCATAATTTGAGATGAAACATGTAGATTTAAGGATAAGAATTACGTTCCCATTGTGAATTCGTTGTATGGAAAGAAGGCGTATAAAATTAGCTTATTATGGTGGTGAATGATGGTCTGAATATCTCAGTGGAATGAGTAAACGGAATTACAAGGGTGCAGTATCTCTTTCTAAAGTGGTTTAACTTCTTCATTCAAAAGCCATGATAGTGATCATTCTTTCGTTTTATGACGTTCCTAATTGCAATTTTATACCAGTCATTTGTCCCTGAGGAAAATAGTCATACAGTTAATGGCACAGTCGGAATGCTGTGTATTCGGTTTCATTGGAAAACAAAAGACGTTTGGTACCGAATTTCCTGCCATGTAATTCTGGTCATAGAAAACTTTCTGGTTACTTCGGTTATCCGAATGAGTGAATCACACTTAGATTTTATAAATTTACAGTCTGTACCCCATTACAGCAGACGTGCCATCACCAGAAAGTAGAGTAGTGTAGTGGTAACCAAACCAGAGGTCCTCAGTTTAAAGTCTAGCTACTTTGACTCCGGTCCTTCTTGGATCTTACTTTAGTATCTGTACGCTAGTGCTTGGACAGTAACTTAAAATACACTACGACAGGCTCTTTTCAAGTCCTTGAATTTCTGCAGTGTATGATCGTCTGCTTATCTCACTCGACAATATTTACCTTCCACAGTTTAGACGACATCATTAATAATTTAAGAATGCCTTGATAAACAATAGAATGCAGGAAAAGCAGCTGAAGACATTCAGAATGGATTACGCTTGGTCCATTTAAGATCTCGACGTTTCTTACAAGAAAACCTATTTTGTGGGCGTGGAACGTGGTTTCTGGACCTAAACGAAGAGAATAGACGAGAGAAATTCCAAGAATAAGGTGCGGGGGGGGGGGAATATTTGGCCCGCAGAGGGGGATCTTAAAGCAGGATGGAGGAAACTCCATGATGAAGAATTTAGCAAATTGCTCGTATCACTGACGAAAGATGATGGAGAATGAGATGGGCGTGACATGTAGCACGAATGGATTAATTTATGTAATTACCGTCATTTAGCCATTGGTGGTAGTGTTATAGTTGTTCCTGCCCACGCCGTGAAGGTGTATGTGTAACAGAGGTACAACTCCACTCATTTGTAACTCCGGCACTAGCTGGAGGTGAATGGCTAACTTCACGACACGGCCGATTTAACCCCGGGGATGAGCTTCAGGTACCCATTCAATAGGAGATTGTATTAGTCCCAGAGAACACCTGGGGGTTTCAGAGCAAGGTCACTTGCACCTGCCAGTAATCGAAACCGGGATCTTCCAGCCGGCAGTCTAGTCACTACCAGTTTTGCCATTCTGGTCATTTAGCTTGTCAGTTCATCACTTAATCGTTTTTGGCTAATTATCTTGTTAATTAGGCAAGTGGCAATTTGGTTAATTGGTGGGTTGGTCTGTTGCTTTTGATCACGAGATAGTTTCTCGTTTGGCGGACGAACTGGTTGCTTTGTTGCTTATTTTATGCTTTTGCTTGTTTGTCCCTGACGCAGTAGCTTACTTAGCTGATCATTTCCTTTTTGATTCTGTCATCAAGCCATCGAGGTACTCAAATTGCTGAAGGTGAAAAATTCGCACTGTCAAGCAGTACTTCATCTTCCACATTTCTGCGCTCTCAGCGTTTGCGGCAATGATGGAGAGTAGAATTGTGAGCTCTGAAGCTCTGGGTCTGTGCTGAACCTTGTTCACCTGTCGAAGCAAATTTATTCAACCGGGAACACTGGCGACGATGTCATGTCGCAGGATGACATGATGGAGCGATTCGGATCAGCGCAACATTGAAACGTGTGTAACACAAATCCCCTCATCCTCTACACCCCATAAGATCCTATATTGATTACAGAGTCTGATTTGATATAAAACATTGTTGCGCTTCATCATATCCCCAAGAAACACAATCCCAGATCGGCCTGCAGGTTACCGCCAGATTTATACTTGATGTCTCATCCGGGGGTTGCAAATGTCAGGTCATGACAGTGAGAGAGAAATCCCATGGTGTGAGGTATGAAAATGTCAGCAGCGGTAGGGCTCATGCAATGCTTGTAATGGCATCCTCTGGGACATGTGGTGACTGCTAGTTCCACCACCAGATGGAGAGGGAAGGGGTCAACGCAAGACGAACCCCAGCGCGTCAGGCTGCCACTTCGTTATCATCTGTAACTGGTGACCCACCCTCCCTGCACTAAAGTTAGCCTCACTACCCACCTTGCAGAATGATGTTAATACAAATGGAGAAACTTCGGGCGCAGTTCGTATGTGGCTGTTAAATATACAGAGGATATGTAAAATTCCCCACAAATTAACCGCGAGGGATTTGCTTTTGTGTTTATAGCACGTAAGGAAGCACATACATACGTACATACATACATACATACGTACGTACGTACATACATACATACAGTTTATGAGGCTTTCTCTGAACTGCGAAAATTTGCGTCCATTTTATATCCAGTTGCATCCTATTGTGTATATGTGAAACTACCAGTACCAGTACTGCGTTTTATTTAGTATTATATAGTATTCAAGTGTATATATGTATATATGTATATATATATATACATATTTGAATACTAGTTACGTATATATATATATATATATATATACATACATACATTTTTTGGAAGAGTACATGTAATTACAACAACTAAAGTATTATAAGGCTTGTAGTATTACCACCGTAATGGAGCAAGCAATAAGCATATATAAAAAAATACATACACACATACATACATACATACACACACACATACATACATACACACATACGTACGTATGTGTGTATGTATGTAGCAGTATTTAAATACGTACGCACGTACGTACTTGAATACTGCTGTTCATACTAATATCAGTTCAATGTTGTATGTTGTTCTGTCTCACTGTGTGGAATGTACATGGTACTGGCATTACACTGCTGTCATTGGTTGAACCCTGCTCTGTGTATTACAGGGACGTAATTCTGAAAGTTTACAGTCCCTAGTCACTTCCCCTTGGGTCGCCTACATCACACACCAAGCTCACTCACCGACTCGTTGACACGCTGCTTATCGGAGGGTTTGCTTTGACTCCATGAGTCACCTGCACTCCGTACACAGAACTGTCAGAACATTGTGTGTTCGTGCACGATAGGGTCTACGTACACTAAATACAGTTTCTACAAGAATCATTGTAAACTTAGATGAGAGTTTTCTGATGCGCCACTTCTGGACAGGACAGAAATGTACAGTTATTTGAAGTGCTTGCGAATGGGTTCCAATCTGCACAGTTAGAGAACCTACTGGAGAGACCTTCTAACCGAGGAAGAATTGGACGAATTTGGTGATTTTGAGTCATTTTCAAGAAAATCAGTTATGCGACTTGCACAACGAAACGGCCATGTCTACGTCATCAGTACGAAATGTAGTATATCTGCTGCATGAGTATCCATATAAAATGTCTGCGGTTTACAAACTGAGCGTCACAGATCGTGCAGCAAGAGTGAATTTTGTGCACTGATACCGTACCTTGATACGGTGCGTGTTGGAGAAATAGAACCGACCCGCGTTCGGTTTGGCGGTGAAAATTGATTGCACCTACTTGGATGCACAAACTCTCAGACGAACAGTTGTCTCATACTGATCGACGAAGTGAGGTTACTTAATGTTGGTGTGTGGTGTGCTGTGAGTGCAACGGCGGTCCATTTGTTTGTGAAACCACACACTCGCCTTCATATAGTACACACCTTCTGACACAATTTTTTAAAACTTCTCTAGTTACAATATAACTTAGGCAGCAAGAAAGTGCAACAGCTAACAACGCCAACAATTCGATGCGTTGTTTACAGAGCGCTTTTGGTGACTGATTAACAAGCATGGGATTCTGGGTTTTTGTTCGCCAGATCTGAACCCGTGACATCGGTATTTATTTTGGGGCTTGTTAAAGACTTGTTACACGATTTGACAGACAGCTTTCAGATTGTAATTTTACCGACACAACTGCAACGTACAATGGCCAGCGTGCATTTTAGCCACGAAACTTCTCTGCGAATCTAAGGAAACTATTTCTATCGTCATTTTTAGACATGAGGAATAACTGCAGTGCATTGAAATAAAGTACTTGGACCCCTGCTCATGGCGAATTTGAATACCAGTGAGCACTACGCTGTCTGACAAGCGAAAGGAGTTTTACGTGATGTCGTTTTAGAAAACGTAGTGTGTTAACAGTTCAGTCTGCCATTTCCGTCAGTGCAAAGATCGTTGAGTAATAAAACCATGTCATTTTAGTACGTGTTTTATGTTTGGGCACTCCTTTGCGCCATCATGAGGATTAAACATACCTAATAACAACGTAAAACTGCTTGCAGGATTATATTTTTCTGTAAGACTGCTTACTCTATGCTTTCTGTAGCATGCATGCATTATTGAATAACTTATAAGGTAAGCAGTTTTTATGTTACTGTAACCTGCTTGGAAACTTGATGAACGTAACGAGCAGTAAGGAATAAACAGATCATCGTCAAAAACAACTTTATAAAATAATTCGTACAGCTGAAGATACATGATTCGATCCTGTAGGGTCATCATCAGGCTGGCTTCCAGAACATATTAAAGTAAGTATAGAGGTAAAGATAAAGGTAAAATTCACCCTAGGAGAGGCCACGAAGGCCCAAAGGGGGAGTAGAGGTATAGCTCTAGATGGGAAGGGTGGTCAACGCCATGCTGCGCCTGCTTTACCCCCGGGAAAGATCCGGTACCCGTTGTATGGAAGGCTGGGTAGGCCCCAGGGCCGGTCTGGAAGGGTGCGGAAAAATCTTGCCTCCGCCGGGATTCGATCCCCGGACCGTCCAGCCCGTAGCGAGTCGCTATACCGACTGAGCTATCCTGGCCCGTAAAGGAAGTATAGATGTTACATTATGGAAATAAGATCTCACTCCTTACAAGTATGTTAAAATTCCAGTTTTTCTTTAATACATTCAATTGTCGGGATTAAAATAGAGTGACAAACTATTAAAATCTATTTTTTAAATTCTTTTTAGAAGTGGCAGTTGTCGGTGAAGGCTGTTGGTAGTCGATTTTTGTTCGAAGCTTTTATTCAATTGCGGGTATCATGTGGTGATTTCATATCGGGTGATGTATTATGGTGGCAAGGTCTAGGTCACCCAAGCGGTTCACGCGCCGTTTACGGCCTGGTTGACGGCGCCAGTACCGAGGATTGCCGCAATATGTAGCTAATACAGAGTAGTAGGCCTATCCTTGTATTTCTTGAAATACTGTTATATTGACGGAAAAAAGTGTTATATTGCTGTAATACAATATTTTACGTGGAATACATATATAATCCCGAATATAAAACGATGGTTCTTTTCTCTAAATAGCCGCACTGAAAAGTAGGGGTCACTATAAGCCAGGACTTACGTCATTTCCCAGTAACACATTAGAGACACGGCGTATTTTAGTAAATAGTGATTATTAGGGCATGCTGTTCCGCTGTTTTCTCACCTAGTAGGTCAGCTGTATGCAATAGTCTTAGTTTTACGGCGCCCCATTTGTGTATTAGTTACTTTTTTTTTAATTTTATGATTTTATTCTCTCTATATACCCCATTGGGAAAGGAGGGATCCCATTATATAAGGAATCGTTTTCTGTTCCGGACTTTTACCATAGTCCTACTGTTTCTTCAGAAGTTATACGTAAGTAACGGCAACTCATAGGATTGTGTAGTTAGTCACTAGAACGATCAGGCTGTGTGCTCGAGTGACCGAAGTGTGTGGATCCGGTTACCGGCAAGTGTGACCATCTTCAGCCCAGCGTTCAAGCCCAGCGGTGCGTCGTTCCCGCCCTTGTATCTGATGTGTAACGAGGCTATTTTCACGGGGCGAAAGCTACGGATTTTAAGAATTTGTGGAGCTCTTAGTGCCTCGTAAGTGTTCATGACGTGTACTTATTTAAGCACACAGCTAGGGATGACTTAATTTAACATGGCCACCATGCATAGGATATTTGTGATCATTAATGTAGTGTTGGAAGGGGGGGGGGGGCGGGTGGAAATTGCCCCGAAAATTTCCGCCAAGTTTTTTTTTTGGAATTTTTAAGCGCGTTCGCAAAATTGCGCAAAGCGACTGTTAGCTTCGTCATGTCCGCATGGATCAACTCGGCTCCCACTGGACAGATTTTCGTTCAATTTAACGTGTCAGTACTTTTCTAAAATCCTTCGAGAAAATTAAAGTTTAATTAAAATGTGACAAGAATACCGGGCACTTTGCGTGTAGACGTTTGTACGTTTTGGTCATATCTCGCTCATTTCTTCCTAGAATGAAAAATGTTTCAGGCAAAAGGTGTAGAGAAAATCAAAACACACATTGCGTGAAGAATAAAAAACCAAATAGATGACACTTGTTATTTTATTGTACTTCTTATAGGCTCAACATGTTTCGGGCACTACTATGCCCATCATCAGGAGCTCGCGACTATGATGTTGATTACCACATTGGTC
>Ga0136643_10003181_pt1 | contig 21936 bp, 11 predicted proteins | sample TergutLab28metaG_FD_96883 | JGI IMG/M metagenome (GOLD analysis project Ga0136643, IMG submission 96883) | Labiotermes labralis P1 segment gut microbial communities from Petit-Saut dam, French Guiana - Lab288 P1 (version 3) (version 3) | ecosystem: Host-associated > Arthropoda: Insects >...
CTCGACTGGATACATGTATGACATGAAAGTATACTTGGGGAAGGACAGACAGCGCACGGCACAGCATGTGACAGCAACCCATGCGACAGTGACAGAACTGACGAGGAAGATAGAAGGACGTGGGCACAAATTATACATGGACAATTTCTTTTCTTCCCCTGAATTGTTTGATGGCTTGGTGAAGAAACAGATTTACTGTTGTGGTACTGTCAGGCCGAACAGGAAAGGCATGCCACAAGACCTAAGACCGAAGAAAACAAAACTGAAAAGGGGAGACATTCGCGTAAGAATCAGGGCTGACTTTACGGCAATACTGTGGCGGGACAAGAGAGACGTATGCACGTTAACTAACATTCACAGTGCCCCAGCAGAAGGTAAATTCTGCAATGAAGCAGGAAAAGCCATAAAGCTGCAAATTGTGATGGATTATAACCATCATATGGGCTATGTGGATAAGGGTGACAGAATGGCTAACAGTTACTCCATCAGCCATCGCACATTCAAGTGGACGAAAAAATTGTTCTTTTATCTGTTAGACCTGGCCATTCTCAATAGCTACATTCTTCATTCCTCGCATGGGGGTAAGAAAATGTCACATAGAGATTTTCGATATACCCTAGTGAGGAATATGTTGACACATGCTGGACCAGAACCGAGAGAACCAAGGCCATTAGGTAGACCACCTAACTTTGAATCGCACGTCGCCAGGCTTGAAGTCTGTGGCAGCAAACATTGGCCTATCCCGTCTGAGACGCAGCTGAGGTGTCGCGTGTGTAAGGCCAGGGGTGTGACACAGAAAGTGTTCGTGAAGTGCCGTAAATGTGAAGTGGGACTGTGCGTTAAAAAAAACATGTTTTGAAGATTACCACACAAAGGCACAGTTCTAACAACATCAGGTGCGACCTCCTTAAGAAATCCTGGGGACTCAAGCCAATATGTGAGTAAAAGAAACTGAAATTTTTGCATATTCCATACAATTTGTTTGTCTATTCACGAACTAAAATTATTACTGCTTTCTTGAAAACACCCGGAAATGACACTGTCTTATTTCCCGAAAAATGCCGTTTAATCCATTATTCAATCTTTTTTGGTTCCCAGAATATTACAGTTTTTTGTAAACCATGTGCTAACATTTAAACGTCCAGCGAAAAGAATGTCGTACGCGAAGGTGGACTGTAGCCATTTAAAAGCCGATGCGAAAAGGTTAACTAGTGCTGGTCTTCACTCACATCTGTATTGACTTTGCCTTAATTGTCACACTTGGTGGCTTCTTCAGTGGCTCCTTTATATTTTTACCAAGCTTCTGTTTCAAGTTTTGACTGATTCCTCTCTTGTGTAACAAAAGCGAACCACGAGCAGAGAGCATTTGCTGGTGGACTTCATTCAGGCAGCCGTCTTTCATTGCTTCAATTACTACTAGAGTTGCCTGAAAAATAAAGGGAATACTGCAAACAAGAACACCTGCAAGCAAAGACCTATAAGCCCAAAATCTTCAGAGTGATCACCTGTTGGAGCAACTATAGACTTTAAATCAACTGTAAAGGTTAAAATTTCATTAATGACAAGCATGCTTAATATATTTCAGTCTCATAATTCATATTGTTCAAAATATTATTGACAGAATCAAATCAACTTATTTATTTCATCTACACAACTCCACTGGTAAACAATCCTCATTTACAATTAATTTAGCCACAAAAGTTGTATTGAAAAAATAATCAGGTAAGCATCTTGTGACCTGTACAATGGGATGCCACATACCACAGTACTGTTAACAGTATTACATGCACAAACCACCCTAGAAAGATTCATATTAATGGAAGCACATACATCAAAAATTGCCAGTAACTGACAAATCCATGTTCATTTTTGGGGTCTTTTGAGTTCTTCCATTGTATGGGATAAGTCTGTTCCAACACCTCAAAGCACCTAGTTACCTTCACTTTCAGGATGACTGAAGTTGGCTGAGATGTATGCTGAAGTGACTGGAAGGAGGAAATATGTCAAACTATATGAGAAAGCTGTATGAATTTTGGCAAATCGGAACTCCATAGCAGAGGTACATAGTTCAGACTGGACAGCTTCAGTCACCCTGCAGATGGAGGCAGCCAGTTCCTTGATATGACAAAACAAGCATATCCTATACGGTGTCAGAACCTAAAAGACCATTATTTGAGCAACGCCCATTGTGTAAATCTAACAACTGAAATGTTTGTTCACTGTATGGTAACTTAAACAGATTGATCCAAATATTAAAACTAGAAACACACAAAATGCATTTATACAAGCAATCTGCAAGTGCAATGGCGAATATAAGTAGTACAAGGACACGAAATATAAAACACTAACACAGTGTACAACTACTAAATACTATGTGGTTCATGACAGAGCACATCCTGCACCTCAAATCATAACACACACTTACACTTATTCTATTACTAAGACTATTTGAGTTACACCATGATCAAAACTCACAAGGCATAAATCTTATTTGGAATGTTAGTTTTAATTTCAATTAGTAAATATATGCTATGGCACATAGTTTCTCTTTCTTAAACTGAACTGTATATGAGTGAAATGATTATAATTCAGGTGGGACTGGAAGGACAAATGATCAACAGAAGTACAATTTAGATGACGCCTTCAAATTAATCTTGGGTTATTTAATACCATTTTACTGACAGCTGAAATAATAAAGCATCAAAAGAGAAGAAAAACTGAACTGAAATGGTGAGTGTGTAGGGATATGGAGAACAGTCAAGACCTCAGCAAAATTATGAGACCCTGAATTCAGTACAATCAGTAAGCTACCAAAATGCAACCCAGGTCCCTCCCCACCATACCAACTTGCTCAGCAAATGTATACTTGTTATACCATATTTCTAATACATTATGTTACCATTACATCAGCATTTTTCTCATTCATAAGACCAGGTGAACATGCAGACTGTGATTTGAAATAATTAAGGGTTTCATATTGTACATACCTCTTCAAAGTACTTAAGACGCACTTGCAAAATCAGAGCTAACTCCTCATACCACTTGCCTCGATAATGAGGCAGGTACACATCCTGATAAAGCAGCTCTTGTAGTATGGTCACACATTCAGGTAATCGATCTTTATCTTTCTTAAGTGCTTCAACGGCCTTAGTCATAGCATAGGCATACACTGAACCAGCAGCGAATCTTCTAATGAAGAGAGGCAATGATCTAACCTGGTCACTAGGAAAGATTAAAAATATGCCACTTAGTTGGTGGAATCACAGTTCATAATCAACAGCATACAAGTACAAAAAATATTTCTTCAGAAAAAGATGAGTGTGATTATTGTAACCATTGTTGTTGTTACTTTGGTTGATCACTGTAGTGACAGCAGCAGTAGTATTAGTGCTAGTGACTGTGGTGGTGACCACTACCACTACTACTACTACCATCACCACCACTATTACTACTACCACCACCACTACTATTACAATAATAGTAATGATAAAAATATTTTACACTTCAATAATTCCCGTAATGAAATACTGAACTTCCTATACTAGTAATTTACACTATTAGATACAATACAAATACTGTAAGAGATCCTATGCTTCATTTCTTTGTGAGAATTCCTAGCCAACACTATCAACACATCATCCCATATGCTGGGCAGTAAGTCAATCAATTTCCAAATTTTAAGTTGTCCCTGCACATGCCATAACAGCATATATGGGTGGCACAGCTCCACCCATTCATAAAGTCAACACTAGACAGGAGTGAGTGATCATCTTCATGCCCAGCCACTTTACCCCACAGGCAAGAACCCTCAGCACCTAAAGCATACTTGGCAACATGGGACCCACAGCCAGTATGGCTTCTGTGCAGTACAAACAATCTCTTGCCTCTGCCAGGAATCACACCATTTCCCTGTCATACAGACCATAACCTTGTCATTATTCAAATATAAAATGAAATTTCTTCCCAGACAGAGAATGTTACTGATTCCAAATCCATGGTAACAGTAATTTTAATGCAGACACAAACTCACCTTACTACAGAATCAACTAAGAGGGCTCTGAAACGCTCTTGAGCATGCTGCCCACAAACCCGAGCTTCATCCCACCGTTTGGTACTCAAAGCATTCACCAAATGAGCCAGTACCTTACTTGCTTCTTCAAACCTGTCAACAAATCATGGTATAATACAATACTTGCTAACCGAAACTACTGTAAAGCATAAACTCTTAAACTATGCACTATACAGAATGTGCCACAAAACATTCACAAAATTTCAAATTACTTTATTTCAGATGAAAAAAGCAGAATCAACAAGAGGTGGAAAAATTGTAACACCATAGGAAATAAATACTTACACTAGTAGTGGCCAATTTTCCAACAGTACAGAAAAAGCCCATAAACCAGTACGGATGGAAGGTGCCACAAATAACAAACTCCTATCATGTTATTCTTTGCACTTCTTTCAGTTATGCATGCCATGCTACAAGTTCATTCAGCAAAGAAATATTAAAAAAGTACTTCAAGTTTACCAACACTGAACATTTATTAAACACCATACCTTATCAGATCTTCTCGTGAAGAGAAAATTGGTCTATTTTTAAGAGTCACATATGTAGGAAATTTTACTTTTCCTGTCTTAACATAATGTAACAAGATAAGCTGCTTTGAGGTTTCTCGGTCATCATCATCATCCTGATGAGGAAGGGAAAAGAGACGAACAATACGGTGAAAGGCCTCTCTTCCTTTGTCACAAAGTTTAATACAATGGCCAAGAGCTTCCATCAGTCTGTAAACACAATATAATTTGTAAGAAAAATGACATGGAAGAATGATAATGATAAAGATAAATGGTAACAAAAATGACTCCAGTAATATGCATGAACAATGAAATCTTCTGTTCTGTGGTGACATGATAAAAAGCACCAAATGATGAGAGGAAAAAAAAAGTGAGGGAAAGCAAAGGGTCCACAGTTGGTGGTGGTGTTTACCAGCATCACAAACTTTCTTTTTTTTTACATGTTTAACAAGCACTGGGGTGACAGGAGATGAAATGCTTCCAAAATGCAAAGTTCTTGAGGGATATTTTTGAGCACACAAACACATACATACACAGGGTCCAGGAGAAAAACCTGACAATTTTTAAGTTAAAATAAAATGAAAAGGATACTATCTTTTTATGTGAATTTATTACTAAAATTATCTATATTTCAAAGCATTTTAATTACAATATTCACTTCCTGAATACAGTGTCTGTGAGGTGGTGTCCCTTGTTGTCAACACATTCCCGCAAGCATTTCTGGAAGTTCTGCATCACTCATTGCACCATGGTGGGAGAAACTGCTGCCACTTCGTCCCTATGTTCTGTTTCAAATCCACCATTGTCCTTGGTTTCTTTTCATACACCTTGCTCTTGAGATATCCCCAAAGGAAGAAGTCGCAGGCATTAAGATGGGGGATCTTGCAGGCCATTCAATATTCCCTCTTCATGAGATCATGCAAGCTGGGAACATCTCATTGAAGAGTCGCATTGCAGTCCTCGCAGTGTGAGCCACTGCCCCATCTTGCTGAAGCCAGTCTGGGTTTCAACACCAAGTCTCCGCAACTCCGGTTCCAGAAATGTGTGAAGCATCTCAGTGTAGCAGGCTGAATTTACTGTTACTGCCCTGCCTGCCTCGTCTTCAAAGAAATACAGGCCCATCACTCAAAAGATGCTACACCACAACAAACAGTAACCTTCTTAGAATGTAAAGGTTTCTGGTGAATATCGCAAGGGTTCTCGGTTGCCCAGTTGTGACAGTTTTGAGAATTGACATTGCCACAAAGATGAAAATTTGCTTCACTCGTCATGAGAACATGGTTAAGGTCATCTTTATCCAGCGTTCAACAGAACTTCACAAACAGTTTTTTTATTTACAATCAGATATTCTTAATGCAATGGCATTTCTGCTTGCTGATTTCCAAGGAATTCTGACAAAAGTCTGACGCACTCGTTCGATGACCTCAGGAGTTCTAAGTGAAGGTTCTCTTCCTGGAGGTTTTCTTTTTGTGGCAGACACTGTTTCTCTGCAGTTTCTCACCCACAACAGTACAGTATTGTGACTAGGGACACTGTCGTTCTGAGGAATATTGAGGTGCCAACAAAATATCTGCTGAGTCACAACAGAATCATTGTTTTTGAAATAGGTCTCCAAAGTGAAGGCCCAGTGCTCTACAGACCAGTGCTCCATGGCAACTGAAATGCTTTGAGTCTCGCTAGAAGGGCGCTCAAGGACAAATTCCCCACCCCAACGGTTCCACTCACAGCTGTGTTGCCAAATCGTCAGGTATTTCTGCCGGACCCTGTAGAACAACAGCTTGCCTATAAAATGTGAGACATGTGCTGTTATCCATTCACTGTAAGAAGTAACCTCTTGTACACAAAAATATGTGGGAACTTTCCATCACAGATTTTAAAGTACTTACAAACAGTGATAGAATTTAAATACCAATAACACACACATACAATGTGGTGTGTTCCAAGTAATCATCCATACCCATGTTAAATGACAGTCTACTAAGTACAGTCAAATGTTTATCAAAAAAAAAGCAGCTTGAATTGAATATTTTTAATAATTCTAATGAGGAATGTCTGTTGCCATCTATGAAGGAACTGACAAAAGCAACACTTAAAACTACTTGTGATTTCAAGTCTAGTGCACTTAGTGTGTGAAGTGAAATAAACAAAACACTAAATTAGCAATGCTAGGACAGAATAGGAAGAAAACAGAAAAATGTTCTGGGAAAGTGACAATTCTGTAAAATGTGCAGTACATATTATGCAGCATGCATTTTTTCTTAAAAAAACTAAGCACCTACATTTCACATAGTGTTACTTAGCAGTGACCCTCATGCACAAAATTTTAAAACAGCTTGTTTTCATTAACTACTGCCTGAAATTAGGTTACACTCTTCAAAAGATAAAAGGTGCAAGTATGTACCAGTGCACGTAATTAATAACAGAAAGGATATAGTGTTGTGGACATTAAATAACTTGAGGGCTGAGCAACAGAAGAGGGCAGACAAACGTAACTTTTACTACCTAGACAAAATGTGGGTCAATGCACGCCATACATAAAAAATGTGGTTAGATATAACAGTCGAAACAGAGAAGTCTTCCTTTCAGGCCTGTCTACTGTACAAGATTACAAAAACTCCAAAAATACGTCTAACAATCCTTACATGTACCAAGAGTTTATTTTGTAAGTGGTGTTACAAAATTTTTAACCAAAGATGGCTATGGACTACAACCAGGAATCAAGTGGATACAGTTTCCATCAGTGATCTGAAGAAATTTTATCCAGATTTTCCCAAAGAAGTGTAATTGTTATGGACAATGCCACTTACAACACACACGACCTTGTGCGAACCAAAGAGTTCATGATGAAAATAAGACATAACAGAGGGCTCACACTACAAAGTGTCTTTTGATGCAAGTGACATCACAGTGTAAATTCTACAGTTAGCACAAACATGTGCAGATAGTGGTGCTAACAAACACACACATAATGTACGATCTTGCTAAAAAAGTAAACCATAGTAGATAAACACTGCCAACACACCACAGCCGTCTAAACCTAGTGAACTGGTATGGAGTAACAGAAACGTTATATGGCACAGTACAAGACGAGCTTAAGGCTGTGAAAGTGCACCAGCTGGCTGCTCCACCTTCATTTGTGTTTACAGTTAATGTATAGCATAAACACATCCATGACATCAGACATGGTGGCACCTTGTCAGTAACAGATGGCGTGCTAGTTGGTCTCAGAGTAAACCTTCAGGCAATCCTCTACTTCAAGTGCCCCTAAATCAGACTAAGACTCTGAAGTAAACATACTAGCTGTCAGCAATATAAATTGATATTTTTAAAATTACAAGTTTTATTATGTGAATACGCAGCAGCAATGTGGATAAATTAGTAAAGAACATTTGCATTTTAGCTGACCATAGTGTAGAAAGCAGCATCTCAAGGGCACTCAGTAACACAGGAAACATAGCAGTTCTTAGAGGAAGAATATTAATTCACTTGTGTATGTTAGGTTTTCAGTTTCAGTGAATGGAGTGCACATAAGAAACTTGTTACAAATCAGATTTATTACACACAATTCCACACCAATATTTTGTAACATATTTATTTTCTACTAATGCTACGCAGTTAGGTAAAAAACTACATACCTGTTCTTAATCATGGCTCTAGAGTCACCTTTCTGGCTTCCACTTATGGTCTGTTGACTTTGTCCATACTGCATTACAGCAAGAATCAGTTTTGACTTGGTCTGTGCAGCCGTCGGAATCCGAAAAGTCTGACACAATAACCTCAGTTCAGGCAGTTTCAGCATGTCCAAAAGGACTTCTAATTTTTCAGAACTATAATCTGAAATTATTTTAATTAAAAATGTGTCATCGAGGATAAGATGGTATAGTAAAACACTTTTACATTTCACAGTCCAGGTATGAAATCAGTGCTGACTTCACAACTTACTTTACGTTATCTGCAGGCTATATGATATTCAAAATGCAATGGCAGTTTGGTTCAGTGTACCTCTTACTACAAATTTTAGCAAATTCTGAACTTTCATTACTAAATACACTGATCCCTTACTTCAAGTCCTGGATGTATTTAAATAAAACAAAAGTTATAAAGAGAACATTCAAGTAACTAATAGGATAGCATCAGAATACAGCACAGAATCAAACACTATTCATACATTTCCATGGAAGAATTGTGAAAAACCATGAGAAACTTGTTATGACAGATGATGTTAGGTTAGAAGCCAAACATGGGACCTCCCAAGTATGAAGCTCTCAACTGCAATACTTTAAAATGTGGCTGTCATAACAAAAACCGTTACAGAGCCAGTATAATTCAGAACTCACTGGTGTGTACATATACTATTAAGATGCGCATGCATACTCACAGATCACAGCTTTAAATCCATGTGATACATCTTGCAAATATGGACCACAAATAAGTTAATTAAAATGAAACAATTTAAAAATGGCATATTTCAATTCACAAAACTTGAATTTGATAATAACATTCCAATACATTTTTATATTTTGAGAATGTTGTTATTAGAAATGTTATGGGGGGGAAAAAAGAAGGCATATACTGTACTAAGTCACTAAAAGAGAAATCCCCATTTTAAAGTTCATTAGCTCCTTGTTTAAATACACACTCATTCAGTTTCTTGTACAATGCAGAGGAACTCATGCAGCTTTTGTTCCTTCTTTGTCTTGAAGCTTTCATGGTGACAGAGTTCAATAAAGTCTTCTCCAGCAGAGAGCTGTGTCAAGGTGTGATTCACACCTTGAAAGGTGTGATTCACACCTTGACACAGCTGCCTGCCAAAGATTCTATTGGATTTTTGTTCCTTGCCTGCAGCACAAATCCACTTCACTCTCTGTCACCATCAATCTACATGACAAACGCAGTCCAATCTGAAGAAACTGTAACTGTTCCATGTAATTTTTGACAAACGTACAGAAATGAACCTTCAAATGGCAGATTAATTACTCACTGATTCACGTAACTTAAAGAAAAAAGTAGATCAAAGAATTCAGAACCAGGCACTGAAAGTATACAAATATCCAGTGACCAGAATCCAAACACATTTATGACCGCTTCAGCTTGTAACTTGGTATACCCAACATAATGATACAAAACAAGTGTGTCTCACAGGCAGTGAATATATATGCCAACAAAATTCAAGTTAGATATGAAATCAAATAAACTAATTCTCCAAAGCAGTCACATAAGCAAATTCTCAATTCCTGATGGTAAAAATTTTCTAAGATGACTACTTTTCACAGGCAAGGTTTGATTCACTTCAATGACCACGGTAACAGTTAAAATGCTCAAAAACTGGAAAGTAAATCACACACCATATTGAGCTTTCTCCTAAATGGATGCCACCACACTAATATCAGGTACACTTTTATTCAAAACCGAGACACCTAAGTATGCACATGTGTGCTCTGTGCAGAAGAGAACAAAAACAAGGCAAGTTCCTGAGCACCCCATAACATGATGTCTAAAAATAAGCAATATTCAACTTTAAAATTAAGGCCTGTATTTTCATGGACTTGCCAAAATGTGTTCACATTTTCTTTATTGGAACTGACACAAATGGTAGGTGAAGTCCTGAACACAGCACAACAACATAAAAGTGTACAGGGGACATAAGTTGACAAGTTCTACACATTCTACACCTTTACAACAGTCCGAGATGTAGAAAACTTCATGATTCATGTGGTTGAAAAAGGCCCTGGCAATACTGGATAGGGGATAGATGAGCCCCAGAACCAGGTGGGATGTGACAGAAAAGAGGAAAATCAACAACTGATGGAAACTGTGATCCAGCGATCCAGCTCATTTTATTTGTCCCTTAGCCATCCTAGCTCACTCTTTCACAGTAGTGAAAGAACTCACAAATAACTGTGCAGAAATTCTGTCAGTCTCTGTTCACGACAAAATTATACGTACCTGATGTAATCAAGCCCGACAGTTCAAGTTCAGTAAAAGCTGCAGGTACATTAATATCATCATATTTTATATCTGATACACGGTGCCAGGTATATTTCCTGCTCAGCATTCGGATGTAAAGTTTCTTCACTTGATGCTCCAACTTCCAAAAACCAGTTACCACATTCACCTCTTCCTCACTCAAAACAGATAACATGTCCTTATCTTTCAAAATGTCAGCAATTATGGACTCAAAATATGAAACACATTCTCTTTTGTAAGATAAATCAGGCACTGTGCTTTGATTGTCTGGTTGTGCAAGAGATCCTAACTTTTTCTTAGTATCACAACTGTCAAACTTCAACACTCTGTTTGCAGATGCATGTCCATTCATCTGCTTAAATGGAGAACGATTATTTCGAACATATCTTATAGGCGAACTTTTGGAGAGTTTCTTTGATGGAGATCTCTTTCGTGGAGTTTTGTGTCCAGCCATCAATCTCTCAAAACTGTTACTCTTAATCAAAGAGTATTTACGGGGATGCTGAGAGATTGCATGGGACAATTTAAGATTCTGTGACTGAGGCTGGGCTATATCCAACTCAGAGACAGTTACAGTAGGCTCCACAAAATCTTCACCTGCTGTATTAAACAGAAGTATAGAACTCTGTTTAGATGTATCACCTGTACTGCCCATACAGGTTACAGAACTACCAGAGGAAGATCCAAGGATTTCCAAATTATGCAGAACAGATTCTGCACTTTTTCTCACAGTACAATCTGATATTTTCTTTCGCTTGATTTCTGGCGACAAAAAAATTTCTTTGCCTCCATTTTCAACACTTGAGCACAACGGTGCACCACAAGCAATATGCTCATATTCAATGGATGGGCTTTCTTCACAAGCAATGGAAATATTAGCAGGAGTGCATGACTGAAGCTGGGTCATCTCCAGTTTCCTGGTGGTTACATCAGGTTCTATACATTGTTTATCTGCTGTACTACACAGAAATGCAGAGTTATGTTTCTGTGTAGTAGGTGTATTTCCTATACAAGGAACCGAACTACCAGACAAAGACAAAGGCTCTCGCCAGTCAAGTACATTTGAAGCAGAACGGTTTCTGGCGGCACAATCAGATTTTTTTCTTCCCCTGACTTCTGGTGATGTGCCAGTTTCTTTGCCTTTGCTCCCAACATTTGAGCATAATGGCGAACCAGGAGCAATCTGCTTACAGACAGTGAATGTGTTTTTTTTACAAGCAACAGAGATACTAAGAGACTGGTCATGTCCAGTTTCAGAAACTACTTTTTCATTCTGAACTAATGTATTGGTATTTGTGGAAGTAAAACCTATGCCCTGTCCTTTGTCAGATGAGTGGTGACACAGCTCATTCTCTTCGCTGTCAGTATTCGAGCATAGCACAGCCATATAGTAGCGCAGTTTATTCACATCTGCCTCCAACTCTGAACCTGGTGGAGGTTGTGCTTTATTGCCTGGTGTCTTTCCACTTTCTGAAGTTGTATCACGAGGAACAACTGAAGTGCACACCTCAGCTGGTGACACTAAAGAATGTTCTGAGGACAATGAAGACTGTATTTTCATGTTTGAATTTGCTAGGCCTGGAATTATTTCTTTATTCGAAATTTTCTTTTGCAAAGGCATTGGCCTGGACAGGGAAGTTCTATGACCTGAAGAAAATGCACGTTGCCCACTCGCATATAAGGATGTTTTTGACACCATAAAATTTTCACATGCATCTCTGTCTGCTGGAACTTTCAAGACATGAGAGGGTAATACAGCCACCAGACCTGAGACAGTAGTTACAGGCGTTACATTTTTGTTGGTAACAGAAGTACCTGTTTTCCTCGTTCCTGCAGAAATTATTTTGCCCTCTGGAATTTCACAATCTTCTGATGGCAATGTGGACTTACTTCTTCTGTATGGACTTGCCACTGGCAACATGTCTCTTTCACACACAGTGGTAGAACTGGCAGTGTTGTTCTTTTCTGAGATCGGCAGTATATCTTGAGCTGTGTTCTTCAATACTGTCTCTCTACTAGTATATGCTCTTGCAGTATTCAAAACAACTGCTGATTTATTTCTTGCTGTTGAAATTTTACTTCCGGTAGAAACTTCTGCATCCTTGGAAGAAAGTACTGTGGTATTACTAGATAGTATTGCATTCTTTGATTTGATACTTGATATGCCAGTACCATTACTTGTGTATTGGTCCTCATTTTGAATTGGAAGGGCCACATCTGCTTTGGTTGTTATGCTTTTGCAAGAGGACAGACTAGACAGTCTATTAGGGGAACTGTCAACCTTACTCTGTGTGGATGAAAATTCACCAGATTCTGTACGTTGTTCCATGCGTTTCCGATACAACCTCCTTACGTCACGTTTTATTCTATTTGCAGTACTCAGTGATATTCTTGGAGGTGTGACTATATGCTCAATAACAGATATGTCATCATCAGAACATTCCTCCCTCACAAGACCCTCACTTGCAGCTGCCAAGGTTTCTTCTTTAATCTGGAATACTAGCATGTTCCCTCTTGATGCTGCACCCACAGGTGTGTCCTGATTTTCTGTTCCATCCTCCATTATCATCAAGTCATCATCTTTATTCTCTACTGAACCTGGATATATGGAAAATGATTTCTGAGAACAGGTTATTGCAGGATTTTTGCGTACACTACTGGGTAACTTAACTCCATCTGATATTTCAGAATTTCTTGCCATTGGAACTTGTTGATGTATTACAGGTCACTGTTTCTTCATCTGAGCATTGTCCAACATTTTCCAACTGTTATACTGCTGATACACATACTCTTCTACAGTAATGTGAAAAAATGTTACTTGAAGCATCAAATCCACACTGCAAGAGCTCCACAGACCCCCATCAACTGCAAAAATTAAACAGTCAATTAAGATCATGTTACACAGATATTAACTCAACAACTCCATGAAACAAAGTTCTTCTTGAGAAGCTAACGGTTCCTCAGCTGGTCAAGAAACTCCCTGCATTTCAAGTAATCAGACAGCCATTACCATTTTCACAAGGGGCTGCCCTTGGTCCCTGTTCTGAGCCAGCTCAATCCAGTACATGCCCTCCCATTCCATCTCTAAGATCTATTTTAATACTGTCCTCTCATTCATGCCTAGGTCTTAAAAAGTGGTCTCTTCTCCTCATGTTTCGCCACTAATACCCTTAGTTGTGTGTCACTTTTCCCCCATACACGCCACCTGTATCATTCATCACATCCTCCTTGATTTGATAACCAGAAAAACATTCGATTAGCAGAACACATCACAAAGTTCCTCATTATGCAGCTGCCTCCATTCTCCTATTACTTCCTCCTCTGGGCCCATGTATCTTCATTAGCTTTCTATTCTTGAACACTCTCAAACTACATTCCTCCTTTAAACTGAGAAACCTTTCACACCCACAGACAACAAAGGTAAGAGAAAAGTTGTCCCTGTTCACACCATGAAGGTATATGGGTGGACTAGAGGTACAGCTCCACTCATTCTTAACCTCAGCACTAGTCAAGTGGTCAGCATCATGCCCTGGCCACTTTACCCCTCTGAAAGAACCTTGGTACCCACTGAGTAAGAGGCTGGATGGGCATGAAACCTGTCATGAAATTTTAGAGAGAAAAATCTCTTATCCCTACTGGAATTTGAACATTGCACCGTCCAAAACTCACAGCCCACTCATTATTCCAACTATGCTATCCCAGCTCCACACTCATATAAAATAACAGGAGACATTGCAGTTGTGTATATTTTAATACTTACATTTTTTTATAGCAAATGGTAGACAGAAGATTTTGGATCAAATTGTAGCAGGCATTTCTTAAGTTGAATTTGCTCTCAGTTTCTTCATGTGTGCAATTTTGTTTCTTAGTGTCATTCCCAAATATATTAACTCTGTCACATTTTCAAAGAATTTAATATTGAACTTATGTTGTAATTTTGTCTTTCATTCTGGACAAAATCACATACACAGACATTACCTATCAGTAAATACATCCCTTATGCTAAAAGTATGTCCAACATTTGCATGCAGAAACTATAATACTAAAACTACCCCAAACATTATCCATGTCTATCAAACTGCCACCTGCCACATCCATACTAATCCTCATCTCTTACTACATGACATACAACCACTTAGCAAAGTCAATAACAAATGACAAAGCCATATTCCAAAGTATCAGAGGCCTAAATTATTCCAAATTCCATTGTTCAATACTTCATAGTCAAGCCATTTTGTCTTCTTTCAGTTTCTTCAGTTTCATCCACATGCAGCCTCATAAACTATTTACCTAAGAACCATTGTAATGGTAACCTCACATCTCCTTCTTGGCCTCTCTTGAGCGAACATTTTCTGTCACACGTCATGCCATAATTTTGTACGCATTCCATGTGGCCAAAATCCTAGCCATATATTCAGTTCATCATGGCCTCCAACACTTTACTACCATACAATAACAATTTTATGTCATGTGTACAAATATTGTAGTTCTCACTATGCAGTATCCTACAATGCCCACTTACTTCACTCTTAGGTCCAAATATTGGATCAATACAACAGGGGTCCAGAATTTTCCCAAAACCTAGGCACAACCTCAGCATTTTAGGTGCCAGAGGGGTGAATGGAAGCAAGCTCCATACTCAAGACTGACAAATATTAGACACCACCATTCAAAATTTAGTCACCCAGGCAACTAGGCACCCAGGATTTGTACACCTCTGCAATACAGTAAAAAAAATAATTTCCAACTCGTACAAGTTCTATTTAAAACATACTGAAAATTGGTACACATATATTACAGCAAACCCTTGCCACTTACAGGGGTTACCTTCTTGAAAAATTCCAAAAATAGTAAAACTATCCTGCTTGATGTTAAGACCTCATAAAAAAAAATGGGGTTATGGGAACTCAAAAATACAGAATGTGCCAACATAAAATGCAATGCTTAATAAAGACAAAACCATCTGTGTTGGTGTTTGGAATGATGTCCGTGATCCGGATAAAAGTTGTCAGGATAACTGAATGACGCACAGCAAACGGAAAAGTGAAGACCTCATAAAGAATGAGGTGATCTCAATGCCTTTACCTCTTTGGCATGTCTGCAGGTCCTTATACACCTCCCTACAGGGTGACATGACAGCCTACAATATGTGCTTAAATTTCTGGTATCCTCTGTGAAATGGTCAGCCTCAAAGGAACCACTAAGTCAGCTGTCATTTGGAGATCTTTCTTCACAGCACCCTGGTAGTCAGCTGAGGTCTGTCCACAAAGGTGTCAAAATCTTCTTCATCTTCTGGTTCAATGACCACAGTCCACTGTACAAGATCCTCCTCAATTATTACAGCAGCATTAGAACTAAGACTTCCTGGATATAGTGTCCTTCAAATCTGGAAATCCTTCTCCTAGAACTTCATGGGCTAATACAAAGATGTTCCTTAGTCATCCTGCAGGTTGGGGAATCCCCATTAATTCTCCTTGATGAAATACTCATTCCTCTGTCTAACTTATCCAACACCACTGTTTCCAACAGTCACATCACTTTTTCTTTTTATCTTTAAGCTCATCATCAGTACATGCATCGCCATTTCCATACAAAATTAAAAAATGAAGATAACAATTACTTCTAAAACTGCCAAAGAGAACAAAGTGTGTTCTATACTGCATGACATTTGTGTGTCCAAGAAGTCACTATAACCCTGCCTAATCTACGTGGATCTGCATGGGCACACAGAGTGCATCTGGTATACTGTAAAACACCAAGTGGTGTGTGAGCACACTGTTTGTCAGTTGTACATGCTTGCAGAGCATATTTAAAGACTCGGAGTCCAGGCATGTTATGTTTACAAATGAACTGTTGGGACACTGACAGAAATTTACATTAACATGGTTTTGAATTCAAGTCTTCAACTCTCTTCAACTATGCTCTGCAAGTTATGTGTGACTTTATGCATGAACAACCATGAATGAGTGAGGGAACTACACCACAATGCATGGGGGTTGACAATAATTCTTCTGCAGAGAAATAGAACTGCAATGCATGTACCCACAAACAAGGCAGGTCTGCTGTAATTTATAGCCTGAATACATTACATTAAACAGTTGCAGACAGATTACATAAAGAGGTTCAACATTCATCAGACGAACATTCTGTGTAAGATTTAAATCAAATAGGTTCCATATTTAACAACATGAAACAAATGAATTATAATTGTTGCACTATGACAGCATCAGTTTCAGAAAAAAGGAAATTTCAAGGCTGAATATGTATATGAAGTTACAATGAATAAATCTGAAAAACATATGTACAGCTACCATACACAATGCAACTCTGATGTTCTGCAAACATCTCCCACTATCCTACCATGCTCAACAGTTTTCTGCCGTATTGCAACTAGCAGTCTTTTCAACCCAGAAAATATTTAATTTCTTGAAAATAATCTCCAATAATTCACATAAAGAGTAAACAGAGGTACTGTTGTTACTAAAAATGAGTAAGACAGCATTATGGTATATAGCCATTCACAGTACAGTTTGTTTTAAGTCTCCTGGCTGAGAAGTTTACTGGTTACAGAATATAACACTTCTCCCTCCTTTTACCCTAAGACTGACCATGTGGCACCCAAGGGTTACCCACTCACTTGAGCGACTCTCTGCCTACTATAAAACTGAAGTTTAACTACTTCTCTTGTGTAACCCAACAATCACACCCTCTCTCACAGTTTTAGATATTCTGCCACATTCTTTGTTGTAACTACACGTTTACAATGACCAACTACAATATCCACTTAACTTCATGAGTACAATTTTTGACCTGTTAATGACTTTCCAAGTACACAAACTCTCACACTTTCAACGGAATGACATGCTATGTTTACATTATGATTCTGTTCTGTGTTCTGGTAAAAAGACATGAACATGTGTGTGTGGTTTTCTATGTACTTATTTCTAGACCAATCTCATTATTTAACATTTGTTTCCACATTTTTCGTTATAGTATTTACGTTTTCACCCATACAATTAACTTTAGAAAAGACCTAAAAATTAATCCATTAATGCATAGCCAACAAGCACAAAATCTGTAAGAAGTCATATTCTACCTATGTATAACGAATATAATTATATCTAGTAGAAACACCAAACTCAGAATCTCATTCAAAACTTTGTAAATTCAGCAACTAACACAATGTTACAAACAAACTGATTTTATGTATTTAATGCTTTACTTAAAGGCAATGTCTGGAACTAAAAACTACATAAAAGTCAAACAATAGGATGATTAGTGAATAATGAAGTTAACTTTACCCTACTTGGGTCAGTACTTAGATTTTTAATGCAAGTTCATGAAAAAATTAATATTATAATATTATAATATTATAACACCATTTAGTGGAAAACAAAACAGAGACTATGCAGCATGCCATAAAAATTCAGTAAATGTCCTTGTCATAATTCTTGAAGCTTTAGCAGTATCAGAAAGCAATAAAATGTTCCCTGGCAGACAGCAACGTCATGGTGCGATAGTGCTCCATTTCAGGGACTGACTCCGTCCCCACCAGCAACACCCTGAAGATGGGGATGGAGTCTATCCTTGAAACATTAGAGAACTTCCACACCTTGAAGTGGCTGTCTGCCCAAGAACATTTTATTCATATTTCCTTTTTAAGTGTATACCACAAATATCTAGGGGTGGTATGCAAACACAGGTCTTCAGAAGGTTAACACAATGTGAAAGGAAGTACTCATGGTCTAAGTTGAGGACTCACACCATCATATGCATGCAGGGACCAAGAAAAACCACAAAAACCCTCACTCAGCTAATCTCCAAATCAACATTTAAATGGGACCTGTCAAATATGAAGAAGAAATGCTACACTCTCAACTGCAGCAGTTGACACAATAACAGAATAAGGAACTAAATACACATCCAATAACACAAGCAGACTAAGACTACAATTATAACAAGACCAGAAATTTAATTACAAACCAGAAACTTTGTGATTCCCTTCATACTATTCTCCTTAAGTCGAAATTATGGCAGTGATTACACAGCATGCATGCAGAACTAGTTCCTGCCTCCCACCAGGTTCCCATGTTACTAATGTTGTTGAGAGAAGTGCAGTATTTAGTTTCATTCGCCTTAAGCCAGCCAGTGACCACTCAGGTTCTGTACAACCACTCTCATTTTCCATGACCTTCAATATGATCATGATACTAAACACCTGTTTAGATTACACATCTGAACACCCTTTGCCCTTAATGGACATCCACCCAACCATGCCTGGACATGTCCTACTGAAAATGATACATTCAAGGGTAACTATAAACCCCACCTAAGTTTTATTTATTGAATACTGCTGTGGCTTATTTAATGATGCTGTCAGCAGCTCAGGCTACATAGCATCAAACAGTGCATTGGTGGGTCATGACCCAGAAAGCATGTGGAAGATAGGAGTCATAGCATACAACCCTGGCATTTTCCTATAGGGATTGTAAAAACAGTATTAAAAAAAGATAGAACAGCCCATCTCTGGGGCAAGATTTGAACCTGGGATGTCCTGAACACAAAGGAGTGCTACACACTCATCAGCATTTCATTCCTGAGTGTTGATCATGATGCAAAGACAATAATACATGCCTCATCTTTACACTGCTTTTCAAAGTTTAAGAGATTTGCCTTGCTGATGGAAACTATGTTGTCACAGAAGAAAAACCAAATGAAAATAGCATATATGTAACTTTATTTGTATAAAACAGTATATCTCCAATACTCCACTGTGAGAATATACATTACAGAAGTGTGGAAAATGAAATTAAACATTCTATTATTAAGACACTTCTGTAGCACATTATTCATCAAATATTCTCATTACTGATTGTCATCCAAATGGTGTTACAGAAAGTTAGATACATTTCCTCAATGTACCTTAGCTTAGTTTAGTTTCATCCACTTCAGTCAAACATCTAACACTGGACACGTGAATTTCAGTCTCCCAACAGTTCACATATAACATGTTTGCAAGAATTACAAAAACATGTTTACACCAATAATACAGGAAATACTAAATAAAAACCCATTAACTCTTCTTCACTCACACACTAATATCAACATATTTCACATGATATTCTTCCACTTAATAAAATGCATGCTGTAACAGAAAAGATATCAATGTAATGTAAACGTCGAACTCTGTGAGCGAATTCTCTTTCCAACTAACTTTAAAAGAGCAGTTCTCATGCAAGCATGTGAATGAGAATTTCTTATTTACATGCAGCAGCATGAGCAAAACATTCTAGTGTTTATAAATTTGGCAGTTATGTCCAGCGTCTTGTATTACTTCCAGTAAGTCAATAATCTGTGTGCAAAACGTTACATTTCACTACCCCAGATCCGCCAGAAATTTCTATTGTTTTATTTCACGGCCATGTCAACTGTCAAGAAGATATACCGTCCGTAGTAGACGGATAAAATATGGCTATGGAGCAGGTGCAGAATGATACTGATGTGATAACCTAAATACTCGGGGAAAAACTTGTACCAATGCCACTTGTCCACCATAAATCCCACATGGACTGGTCCGGGTTCGAATTCGGGGCTCCGAAACTTTCCGTTAACAAATTTTAAAAATCGTAAATTTTTATTTTTTTTATTGGGTGTGCAACGCAATTTTTCTTTGTATTTTCTTTTCTTATCTGCGCCCTCTTGTAGGAGAAGGAATGAGATTCATTAGCAAAACCCTGCACTTACCTACACACAAACACACTTTGTCATTAACAGCAACCACCGTAATTTAAACACAATCACACTCCCCACGACGCTTCGCCCTGTATCATGTGGGTGTGACTATCGTGAAACCCGTTCTTGCCAATTCAAAAGCACAAAATTTCTTACAGTAGCAACCGGAGAAATAAAATATTCCACGTCCAACAAAATATACCGTCACACGAAGCTCAAGGTCATCTTAGGCATTTTAAAGAAAAGAAAAATGCCCTACCCGTTCTGGATTCCTGACTGCCGGTGCGCACTAGTTGTGGCCTGCACTCGTCTGGGATTTCCGCGAAGGCGGTAATTAATGTGTGCGTGTAACATTCCCGGAGGGCGCGCGACGCGGTAGCAACGAGCTTGCAGTTCGGCAGGATGAACTGCTTCGCAAAATGGTACAAATTTACCACCATTTTGAAGGAACATGTTCCATCGCAAGTGCGCACCGAGAAGTTCTCACTAGAGGAGAAGGTTCTGACCCTACAGCGACATACAGCATATTTAATTTTAAAAATTATGTTATGATAATATCGTAAGCATTAACTGTAACATAAAAATATGTTTAAACACTTAAAACGTAAGCGAAGATACTCTGTTTTTTTAAGCAGGTGTATGTGAAATGCAGAGCGACAATATCAATTTTGGCCTTCTCTCCTGTGTGCCGTGGAATATGTATCCAAGCTGAATATCGTCATATGAGTGCTCAGACTCTACTCACATGGCAGTATGTTTAGGTCTTAACTCAGGTCAGTGGCCTGAGCTGTTTCTACCCTTGAGAGTTTATTAATATTGTACTTAACTCTAGTTAGACCCAAACTTGAGGGTGCATCAACTGTATGGAACTTAATAACGTGTACTGACGCGAAAAAGCCTGAACGCATTCAGCGAAAGTTCACAGCCCCGTGTCAATATCGTTTCTTTACTCGACCATGTTACTTACAAGGATTTTCTTAAATTTCTAAACCTTCACACCTTGCAGAACAAAAGACTTTACCTTGATGCATTGGTTTTTGTTTGTGTTTATTCAGGTCTAAAATGTTGCCCGCCTCTTTTGGATATTACTGGTATTCGAGTTCTTCCTTGTAATTTCAGAAACTCTTCCCTGTTTACTGCTACTTGCAACAACACTCCATCTGTTGGATGTGTTTCGGCTGCTAACCGATTGTTCAAAGATGTCGATATCTTTAAGAAACCCATTGCATCATTAAAACAAATTCTGCGCTAATCTGTGCCATTGCTATATCCAATTATAGATGTTTTTTCCTGGGTTTAGGGCATTTGCCTTAATACTTTATACTGATTTTCCTACCATATTGTAGTTGTTTTGTTTGTTTAGCGTTTCGTTTTTTTGTATTGTCTGTGTTATTTGTGTTCTGTTTAGTGTCCTTTGTCAGTTTATGTCTGTATGTTTTGCTGTTTCTGTAGTTGGCCATTTGGCCTTGAACCAGCACATCAATAAACAATAACAGAATTTCAGTATTATTATTATTATTATTACTATTATGCTATAACATCAAAGGAAGCAGGCAAAAATGCAGTGGGTACAGGATCCATGCCAAAGTAATGTAGATAATTTGAACAGTGTAAGACGAGAAGTTAGCAGACATTTCAGGAATAAAAAGAAGGAATATTTGA
>Ga0136643_10003182_pt1 | contig 21936 bp, 17 predicted proteins | sample TergutLab28metaG_FD_96883 | JGI IMG/M metagenome (GOLD analysis project Ga0136643, IMG submission 96883) | Labiotermes labralis P1 segment gut microbial communities from Petit-Saut dam, French Guiana - Lab288 P1 (version 3) (version 3) | ecosystem: Host-associated > Arthropoda: Insects >...
GGGGGGGTTGTGTGTTGTTGTGTGGGGTGGGGGGTGGGGGGGGGGGTGGGGTGGTGGGTGGGGGGGGGGGGGGGGGGGGGGGTGAGGGGGGGGGGGGGGTGTGGTTTTTGTGGGGGGGGGGGGGGGGGGGGGGCATTGAGATTTTTCATTGACTTAATCTTTCTGGCTGCACTAAGGCCCTGGAGTTGACTCAGCCTCTAACAGAAATGAGTACCAGGGATATCACCTGGGAGGTAAAGGGAGACAGTGTATAGGGCTGACAACCTTGCCACCTTCACGTGCCAAATGTCTAGAAATCCTGGCAGGCTCAAACTCCTGGCCTGTACAAGCCTGTATAGGGGAAGCTGTGATATTATATAAAAAGAGTGTGTTGAAACTTGAAGCAATATGCAAAACACTATCAGAAGGCTGCAACAAACAACAATGTTCCCAGTGTCACCTAGTACCCACCAGACTTCACATATACCAAGAATGCATTTTGTTTTGATTCTGATATATGACTAGTGATTACTTTACATAATTATGTTTTTATTTTATTATGACTTGTGTCATGTCCAAGTGCCATATGGTGGAATGATGGCTCATTGGAATGTGTGTGTGTGTGTGTATGTACATACATACGGTATGTATGTATGTATGTATGTGTGTGTATGTATGTGTGTACTCTTCAAACACCCACAGTACTCATGACAAAAAAGCAATTACAGGGATGCTAAACTTTGTGAAGTAGCAGTACACAGATTTAACCAAGGTGCTCATTACTTGCAGAATGCGTTTTCATGTTACCCACTTAAATGTAATTTATCCATGCCCATGAGAAAAATATGGCCTGCCCTGCACTGATTTTCATGAAAATGATACACGATTAGTAGCATTAGGTGCACAATTCTTTTAACAAATTTCACCCACATCACAGAATACACGTATAAATTATGGATGTGCCACAGTACAGCATGGCTTCTCATGAGTATTATCATCACTCCACATGTTTTTATGGACAGCTCCTGTGCCATATATTATCCAAATTGGATGAAAAATATATAAAATATGGGCAAAACTTCAGTATGCCCTCAAGCAAAGTATAGCTTTCACTGCACCAATTTTCACATAACTCACCAATGGTCAACAGTATTGTGTGGAAGTCCTCCGTACCAAATTGTATCGTAGGCCGGGATAGCATAGTCAGTATAAAGACTCGCTATAGGTTGGACGGTCCATGCATCAAATCCCAGTGGAAGTAAGGTTTTCTCTGGACTCTGGACCATACTGATGGTCTTATATTCCCCCCATCCCAATTGTAAGAACAGCAGAAAACAAAGCTTTGAAGCGTACTCTAAAAAATTTTCATCTAAATGCAACAAAGAATCAAAGCTAAGAGTCCACTGGCTTATACCTCTAACATCATAACACTTTATTTTAAGCTGCAAACAGACTTACATGTTCAGATGTCTCTGAATTTTGACGCTTTGTTGTTCTGAGGGAATGTTGCAAGTCAGTATGACTGATAAACTGGTGCTTCTCTTGTCTGTCTTCTGCCTCTATTTCCAGACCAAGTTGCTTGGCAAAATTGAGACCTGAGACATGCAGCTCAGCATAGTTTCCTGTTGCTTCTACCATACCCTACAATACAGAGTCACTATTCATACCTGGAAACTAACACAAAACATAGTACAGTGAAACCCCTATCCATCATTTTTCTATGTATTACTTTCCCACAACTGTCGATTTCCTGCACTTATCATATATCTGCGTTCCCTTCAGAAAAGGTGGATAGAAGTTTTGCTGTACTCCTTCTTACAATAACAGTGGTGCTCTACGTATCTGTTGTGTCTACCATATCCTAAAACATACAGTCCCAATTCCTACACAGGAACTGACACTTACACAACATAATGGCAGTGATGCCAACTGTCACTTATATGTTTTATTTATTTACTTATGGTTTACTGAATGACACTATTAGCAGCTCTAAAATACCTGTATATGGCAATGAGTGGGAAAATGAACTGGAAAGGATGTGGATGGTAGCAAGCATAACCTAATTTGAGACATTATCACAGAATTTGAATAATGAAATGAAGAAAACATGAAAAGTCTCAGTCAAGACAGCATGTTTCTGAATTGAGATATGAACATGAGACCTCATAAACACAAGGCAGGAGTATTAACCAAATGAGTACAATGTACAGTACCAATCATCAAGCTTGGTAGCTTCAATTGTTATGCACACTGAATTTATAAAGACTGACATACTTATAGAAAAGCTACATTAGTCTTAACTCTGTAAGATGCACAGTCAAGGTAATCAATATGGCAAAAAACTTAAGATATTGTGCTGTAATCTGGAAGACCTACTTATATTTCAATTCAGATTTATTACATATAAATTACATTTTAATAAACATATGTTTTAGGTACACTGGAGTTTACTTCCAATATATCATGTTGACCTACTTTATACATAAATATCTGTCATACATTCTTCTTTGAATGTTTAAATTAGAACATTACAAATATGACTACAGATCCTGAATGATATCAGATACTAACATTATTAAGGATGACAATGCTGTCCACTGTCTGAAGGTAATGCAGTTGGTGTGTGACCAACAGCCGGGTTGTGCCCTGCAGGAAGTTACAGATGCACTCATCAAACAGATGGCACCCCACATGGGCATCCACTGCAGAAAGTGGGTCGTCCAATATGTATATACCAGCTTGCTTATACACAGCCCTATGAGTGAAGATGTATAATATTGTGCAACTTTAGTCTTTTTGCATTTGGTTTAATCTCAATTTCAAACTGTTGTTTCATAATAAGTGTTTTATGAATACAAGGCCTTTTCAAACTATGGAACTGAAACTCTTCCCCATTCAGTATCTTCTGGCACAGTAACTTTTTTCATATTATTATATATATAATTACAATAACTGTATATGTCCATATACAAAAATTTGACACAAGATGAAGATTTTGTACCTTGTTGTTGCAGTAAACAACCTATTAGAGCAGTAAAAGTGGAAGAAATTTTGACACTGACACCCAAATAAACTGCAAGAACAAATGTTCTCGATTATAAAATTAACATGTGGATGGATACTTTGATATAATTCATGCAAACAAAAAATTACCTATAAATTAATTAAGGTTACAGTAGTCACTGTGCTCTGATCTGTCTCTCCCTAACTTTACACAGAAAATACATTTTAAAAATTCACAAAATACTTGGGGGAATTGATCAAATACCTAATGTAGTTCCTCACACAAACTGCCCTTTGTACCATCACTTTTATCCTCAGTGAGACATCCACATTCAAAACAATAATATCATACCAGCAACTGCTTAGTGTTCTATACCAGACCCTGTAACTAATAAACTCCACTCTATTAATTGGTGTTATGAATGCTCATTTGATACTGAGGAAATTGATCAAATATGTGTTGTAGTTCCGTACAGAAATTTTCCTTTGTATCATATTTATCCTCAGTGGGACATGGACGTTCACAAAAATACTAACAAAGCAGCAACTTCTTAGTATTACGTACAAGATCTCACCTCTAACAAACTCTACCACCTTAATTGCTACTATAATTCCTTTATGTACGAAAAATCCAGTCCCTAATTCGTAAATCTCATTATGGTTTCCATAAGATAATACAAAACCCTTGTTCTATCTGACCTCCTCTACCCTAATAAGTTTAAGTTTCACTTTGCTAATTTTCTTGCAATGGTTTTCAGTGAACCTGATATATATGGACTTCTTATGTTTCATGTTCCAATATCTCATGTCCACTTTCTTCTGCTTACATTTTCCAAAAACTCTTTCCTATTTATTATATAGGATATATAGGATATTTACTGTTGTGTGTTAAGTGTTTTCCTTGATTTTCCAAAGGTTAATTTGAAGGATTAATACATTTTCCCTAAGTTTTTGTATCAAGATCAGGAAATTTTGTCAGAAATGTACAAAATGCTCAAAAAAGCTATTGGAGATATCATGATTTGAATGCAAGATTTTTGGGTGTGTTTTTCAATTCAAATATGGGGAAATTTTGTTTGAAAATTGTGAGTGTTCAGGTCATCCCGCCAAAGGCTACACACATAAAAACCATTAATGAAGGCTCTAAAAATATCAATGTGGAGATTGTTGGCAGGTTAGGCCTCTTGTATAGAACATGCTAGTGAATTCCAGTAGAGGACTTGAACAAATGGTGTATCTCCATGTAGTTTGTGCCTCAGATGCTCAACGATGAGCAGAAGCAGCAGTGTGTGTCTGTGTGCCAGGAACTGCTGGATGAAGTCAACCAGAACTTCATCTTGAGGATCATAAAAGAAGATGAAACCTGTGTTTACTGTTACAATGCAGAAACCAAACATCAGTTCTGTCAATGGTGAAATTCACACTCTTTGCATCAAAACAAAGCACAGAAAGTTATGTCAACAATCAAGGGCATGTTGGTGATCTTTTTCGACCATGAGGACATGTTTCATAAGGAATTTGTTTGTCCAAACCAAACAGCAGACCAGTATCACTGCCATGAGACAGTTCAACATCTGAGGAAGCAAGCCCGCTGCCAGTATCTGGAACAATGGCCAAACCAGACTCACTGATTCACCCTAACAATGTCCTAGCAAACACTGCTTTGTCAGTGCAGCAATTTTTGGCCATTAAAAACACGTCTGTGGCACTCCTCCTCCCTTACTTGCCTGATATGGCCCCTTGCAATTCTTTCTTGTTTGTGTGACTGATATCACAGCTATGAGGGTGTCCTTTCTAGATTTTGCTAAAATTCATGAACTACTACTGACTCTCCACAAGCAATTCCAAGAAGTCAGTTCTAGCAATACTTCCAGCAGTGGCAGAACTGCTGGACCTCCTGTATAAACTACTTTGAAAGGGAGAATAAATAGTAAAAATGCAAGCATATATTTAGTTATCAGCTCAGTCTGATAACTTCTGGATATGTTCTTGTATAAAATGGAGAATTTTACTCGAATAAGAAACATAAGAACCTGTGACAACACTCAAAATTGTTTTTTCAGGAATAGTGACCAACAAATGTAACCACACCTTGCCAGGTTGATTCTTGCCCTCTGACCACCACTAAGAGTGACACCCCTTTCCCCAACAATGGTCCTGTCTCCATGGGGTAACATCCGGAAGTCTTGTTCAAGAGCACAGACCCTCACAACTTGTCTGTATCGGCTCCTGTCCATGGACTGTCCAAAGAGGATGTTCTGTTGCACAGATCCTGTGAACAGCCATGGCTCCTGTGATGCATATGATATTGTTCCTCCCACCATGATGGTACCACTGCTGATGGGCAGTTCCTTCAGGATGGTATGGAGCAGTGATGTCTGCAACAGTAATTCCAACATCAGCTCTATATATAAATGCACCAGCACTGCTTATACTGTCCCCTTCCTGCAACTGTAACTTACCTTCCCTGACCCTACAGGTCCAATGAGAGCCACAAGTGTGCCAGGCTTCACATCAAGGCTTACATTGGTCAGAGTGTTGTCAGGTAAGTCCTCAGTCCACTTGGCTGTTACACTGGCAACTCTGATACCTTCATTATCTGCAGTGGCATCCACACATGTAGCATTCTCTGTCGCATATGTATTCATTTTCAGAACACCACTTCTTGCTATATCCATCTTGTACCCACATGTAACGGAGGTGAATTTACCTCTAGCTGTGAATGTTGTGATCATACCATCTTTAGCGAAACCATATGCAGTGGCCACTTCATCATAAAGAAGGAATTTCTGTGGAGATAAAATTAATTGTTATTGCAAGTCCGACATATGCATCACTTCTACACATCTTACAGCATGACAAAACTGCTGTCTCACAAGAAGGATGCATCTTAATTGGTTCTCAAAACTGCAGCGCCTTAGAAATTATCTTAATACGAATGAGTCTATACACATGTTAAGAGAATTATGTCAGAAAGTTTCAGCAGTTATCGAAATGCCACATTCTGATCCAATAAGGCTGATACATGTTCAAATGATTCATCAATACACTTTTATTATAAGCTACTGACACTAATTTCTGTGACTGTTTATAACATTCACTACATTCATTTCTAAACCAGTAGCATTAAGGTATGACACAAAGTCTGGTTGTGGTGGTGGTGGTGGTAGTAGTAGTAGTAGTAGAAGTGGTATCATGATGCTTTCAGTGGTAATGACAGACAAGAAGCAACCTGGACAGGAGAGTGTACATGTGTCATAAGAGCAACAGCTGCTGTGCAATGGCAATAGCCACAGTAGTGATGGTCTCCCTCCCCCCAACTCTGCCACCACCACCACCATAATTATCTAATTAACACGTTTTTGTGTATGTTCAGTCTACTTCCTCCATTTCATCACTAAGTCCTGCTAATGTTACAACACAATTTTCAGAATGAAAATAACTTGTTCCCAAATGGGAAACAAGCTTGGAACAAGTGGCAACACCATGGAGACATTCTACCCACCTAACCTAAAAAGTTACCAAACTTCACACTTACTTCATGAAACTACAAACTGTGACTGCAATGTAAAAGTTAGGAAAAACAAACCTGGATTCTCTTTAGAGAAACAGCTGCTTCTGAGACACGTGCTATTGAGCGAGGAAACTGATCAGTCATGGTCTTGTTTGCAATATTCACAAATCCATTTATCACAAACACCTAGGAAAAATGGAAAAATTATACATACATTTTATTTTACCACTGTATATAAATTATGCCTATCAGAATTATAAACATGAGCCCTGTAATAAGGCAGATAAGAATGAACAGATCCTACCAACACATAAACATCACATTATGTCACTGGCATATTACAATTCCACACAAGGTGTGAAATATACTTCATGTAATTCATACCAAAGAAGCTAGAAGTCAACTTTCAATACTGAATGTCTGAGTTATGACAGATAACACTGCAATGCATACATCAAGGTAACTGTTGCCCATATCAGGGCTACAATGCCTTGCACTCTTTGCATCTAGAACTGGTCGAGTTATTGTTGCTGCAAACACGAATGTCAATGCACATACACTAACCTCTAGTATGTCAGCCATGATGGCAAAATCTCTGCTAATCCTCTTGCCATATAACAATATTATCACACATTCTCCACTTCTACAGTACAGATTATGGTCCCTGGTTTCAACAAATTATTGTAGAATTCCTTTAACCCAGGTGCCAATTCTCTGGAAGTCCTGATACTCCTGCAGTTGGACAAGGTGTATAAGCGGTTTACAGCAATGTATTCCAAATGAAAACCTGTAAGACAACCTATGACAATCGAGAAAGCTAAGTCTTTTTATGATGAAATAAAAGTAACCGATAAATGCACATTTTTTGATGGATGGCTGCAAAGTAACAGACAATTGCCTGTAAGAAATTTGGAAAGTATACTTAATGTTTAATAATCTGGAATATTTAATAGTTCAGCACCTGTCCAGTCCTTCCAGTGCCAGATTAAAGGAATTCTACTGTACTGCTTGACAAAGTTCATAGGGTAATTATGTTCAGAATATCTTTCTTTCTTTGTTGATGCAACAGAGAATTTTTATCACAAGTGCACAGTACTTCAGTCATGATCACATACAGATGGAACAAATCCTGCACTTACCATAGGAATAATTCAATCAAAACAGCAAGACATGACATGGTTTCAGCAACAAATACATTACATGCCGCACTGCTGCATAAACCTTTCTCAACACAGACAAAATTTTGCAGTCAACAACACTTGGTTTGTATACAAGCCTATCTCACCTTCTCAGCTGTGATCTTGTTTCCAAGTAGGGCATATGATACAATAGAAATAAATATGACAATCTTTGTTGAAAACTTCCCAAATGATAAGAGCAAACCACGTACAAAGAATGCAGCTCTAACTGTTTGAATTTCATGTCTGTAAGAAAATTATTTTAAATGAGTTAGGCATCAGAATAGATGACTTCAGTATGTATCAAAACTTACTTATATCTGTTACTTACATCTGAACTGAGTAACTGCATTTAAGCACATTATCACTAAAACATTAAGATAAGGTTCTTCCGCTGGACTAGACAGTGTTTATGTCTTGCCAAGGGTGTGGGTCACTTGTCACAACATGGTGCATTCTAGTGTTGCAAATGGAGGAAATGCCGTTGAGATACCCAGCGTGGCTGCAAATAGAGTGAATACGTAGCTGCACACACCTGAGAAGAGACGACCGTCCAGTTTCAGGACTGGAGAGGAGGCTAACAAATCCTCACCACAAAAAGTCACCATGTTTTAAAATATTAAAGAGGGCCACAGACTTGGAACTTCAAACATTAGGCATCTCTACAGGTACGTTTCTTTTGCAAAACAGGGTTTCATAAAACCAGTATTTTATGCTTTTGACTAAAAAAGGTACCAAATTTTTGGGATAAGAGTATCAAGAGTAAATACAGGGTGATCGAAAAGTCTCTGTGCACCTGACGATTATAGTACAAAAAACATGCAAAAATACGGTATTTTAAACAGTTTCAACCACCTACCATGATAACAGTTAGAATTAGGGATAACAAATGGCGTTAGTGTGAGTCTAGTGTCCCCCTGGCCCTGGTGGTTGGCTGCAAGCAGTCAGATTGAGCCAAGTAGTGAGGCAAGAAAGATGTGTGTTGTGATAATGGTGTTATCTGTTGAAGAGTTTATGTTCCTAGTGGAACATGTGTTTTGGTGTGGTGGAGAATATACACAAGATGTTCAACAACGATTCCAGGCACAGTTTCTGGAGACCAAGGTGCCACATCTTAATGCAGTGCGGCAATTGAGTCAGAAATTCAAGGAAACCGGTTCCGTATGTGACGGTACCAGATATGGAAGGCCATCAATACTGTCAGAGAAGAAAGTGTTGGTTATCTCAGACCGCATGCTCCAAAGTCCAAAGAAGTCCATCAGGAAATTATCCCAGCAGATTGGTGTCTCATATGGCACAGCCCATACAGCTTTAAAAAAACGCCTACGCCTACACCCTTACAAAATTATAGCTGTGCATGAATTGAAGCCTGGTGACAGGGCTAAGTGGGTAGCATACTGCAAGTGGTTTGTAGACTTTCTTGACTGTGAAGGAGAGGACAATTTGGATGTCACATTCTTTACAGACAAGGCATACTTCCATTTGTCGGGGTATATCAACAGTCAAAACTCACACGTCGGGTGTGCACACAATCCCTATGTGTTCCACGAGTTGCCGCTGCATGATGAGAAGATTGGTGTTTGGGTTAGAATGTCGTGTAGGCACATGGTCGGACCCATTTTTTTTCTCGGAGACTCTCAACTCCCTATGGTACTGTGACAATACTGTGTATCCCTTCATTGCGCAACTGAAAGAAGATGAAATTGACAAGGCCTGCTTTCAGCAGGATGGCGCTATGGATAATACAGTGCGTATGTCTATGGCACTCTTGGACAATGTGTTTGCAGACAAAATCATTTCTAAAACCATTTGACCTCCAAGATCTCCAGATCTTTCTCTGCCTGGTTTTTTTCTCTGGGGTGCGATGAAAAACTCAGTGTATTCGAACAATCCCCACACAACTGATGATTTGAAAATGGCCATCACAGAATACATTTGGAATGTGGACCATGCTGTACTAAACACGGCCTTTGAGAACACTGTTCGGCGTGTCAATAAATGTCTGGAGACTGATGGGGGACACTTTGAACATTACTTCTAACTTTCTGTATTGTAATCATCAGGTGCATAGAGACTTTTTGATCACCCTATATATAGTGAATGTTGCAAAACATTCCACACATATTATTTACCATATCATACAGCATGTTTATGGGGAAGCAAGAGTGACAAGAATGAGATTCTTGTTTAGGATAAACAACTTCAAGCAGAAATGACATTAAATGTAACAGAGGGTGCTCCCACAAGGCAAATTCATAAACTCAAACACTGGAAAAATATCAGCAATGAGCAACAAATAAATAAAAAATTTGTTCACACAGCTTTTGGGAACAAATTCTAATATCCCAAATGAAGACACATACAATGTCCCAAGTCAAAGGTCAAAATTTACACATTCTTCTTCCACAATATCAAAGGAACTGCCCAATTAAAATCTGTCCACACACAAAGGTTTGGTTCTTTATTACAACAATGCATTACTCTACACAGCTCTCTCCATAAAGCAATTTTTGGTTGAAAGTTAACACACGTGTGAACATATCAATGGATATACAAGTTTCATAAAAGGTGGAAAATTTCTTGCCTGGACAAATAGACTGTTAGCTGCCACAAGGACTCTGTTGTTAGTTGTACCTGCAATTCTGTTGTGACATTCAACAAGATTTTCTAACTCAGCTGAATGCATTAAAATTTTGAATCCCACACAGACAAGTGTTCCTAAGATTATACACACTAAATTTCATACCTGTTAACTTACCAGCTCATAACTAAGATCAATAAATTACAGAGATAGGCATGACTGTTCTGCTTCAATGTCAGATTAAAGAAAGACATACTACAAGACTAACTACTTCAGACCTCCTTTCACTCACATGGTTCAAGACCTTGGGATGACATTTAAATATTCAAAAAGGTTAAATTACCAGAAGAAGGTCATGGCTATTTCATGAGGTTAATTTTTGGTCTGTCACTATGCCCATGACTATGTCAGGCTTGTTGCTGTATTTGGTATGGTAGAATACCTGCAGTGTCACCATTTGGAGAAGCTGCTACAAGACTGAAAGGAACTTACTTGCGAGCCAGAGAGACAAGATGAGCAAACAGTTTCTCCCAAGCATACATTTTGATAACCTGGATGCCAACTATTATTTCATTCATAAATCTGACACGCTCATCTGTTCTTCTGGCTGTTCGAAGACGATACGTAGACAGCAACTTTCCAAAATATGCTGATAAAGACAACAAAGCATGATTAACAACCAAATGCAAATACAATCAATACCAGCTGTGTTTGCACAGCACCTCAGCATGAATACTGCTTCCTGGATTAAAGGCAGTATTCGAGTAGTTATAGGAACCTGTGTTCCAACCTTGTAAGTTTGCAAGTTTTAGCTTCTGACTACTATGCAAGATAATGGTCTCCCTTTACACCATGCACATCACAAATACTGAAGTCCATAAGACAGCCCCTCCTCTTGTTCAAACTTGCTTTTAAATTCTGCACAGACTTGTCAGATGTTTAACATTACACATGTCACCCAAAGGAAGAGCACAGACTGCTATCTGAATTAACAGATGGGTGATGAGAGTGCGGCTGTCATGGTGGTGAAAGTTCATCCTCTTATCTTCCAGGTTATAGACAAACACTGCATTGCACATTTATTTATGAGGCAAAACATTAGCTAGCCCTCAGTTACGAGCAGTTCAAAGCCATTCGTATACAACAGAATGATGACTAAGTGTAGTACACACATCTCAAGTCCTTGCTGTCCATCATCAACACACAACAGAGGTCCATCGAAGAAAACTTCAATGAGGTGTTGACGGCCATTGCTCTAGAAAACTTTATGGTTTGAATACCCTGTGAGCAACCACAAAGGACATAATAGCCTCACTGACTAACTCCTAAAATGCATGGGCACAAAATGAAGTAGTCATAATTTACTATAGGGTACAAGGGCACCTGACAACAACAAACCTTCAACCCAATGTAACCATTTGAGTTCGATGATCTCATTCAAATAAATTCTTCACCATGAGTTCGATGATCTCATTCAAATAAATTCTTCAACCATGAGGGGAAATTCTGATACATGAAGGGAGCAGTCCGAGTTCATAACATTCAGGCGTATATAAGAGTGGATTATTGTCACAAGAATCTAGAGACAGTTCATCACAAAACTATGAGAAGCACAGGTGTTTACTGAGGTGTGCTTGTTATCAGCTCAACAGGCAACAGTTATAGTGACTAACAGATATACCATCCGATTCCTAAAACAGTTAACTGGACAGCTAGACAGCAGTAATAAAATAAAAGTTCAGGTACAATCAACAAAAAAAATCATATTCTATGAACCCCACCCATATCTCAAAGAGGTCTCACCTACTATACTGAGCTAGACAGGCACACCAAACATACAAATACATATAGGTGGTAAGGATGTACAAGGTTATGATGCCACAAAGTTTTGTAGGTGGTTTACCAATGTTTTACAGAAACCTCTGCTTCAATCTATATAGTAGTGACCTGAAAACGAAAGCAACAGTTACCTATGAAGTGGTGGTAATAACCTACACAATCTCAAGGTGTTAAAACCCAGAACAACATAATCTTAAGAGAAGGTTGGTCATCTCAGGATTTGGGCTGCATTCTATGAATTTGTGAAACCTATGTTATTCTGAATTTGCCATGGCCCTTCGGAGATTACATTAAAATACTGAAAGAGACACTTCCCACATACGTGGAACACACTATTAAGAAGTTGTATATTTATATTCATTTACACACAACTTCCAGTTTCATATGATTTTCTGCAAACACACACCTTGTAAAGGAATGATAAGCATGATGGCTCCAACTCCAATAAATGCAGCAAAACCAATTTCACGCCACATTAAATATGATATAACAAGTGTCTCTAATGGGCCAAACCATAGGTACACAAAAAAAAGGGCACTCTGGTCAAATCGGTTCACATCATTGGACATAAGATTTACGGCCTGACCCACAGTTGTTTCCCTCAGAGCCATCTTACTCAACTGCAATGCCTGAAATACAGAGTACTAAATTTAAACAGGATGTATAATATGGCAACCAAAAAAATATACAAATTTGCAGGTATTATGTGTCAGAAATCCCCAATAATTTGAAATCCCAAAAATAAAGTTTTTGAACCCTATGCACTGTAAATTTTTATGGCACATTTACAACATTGTGACAAGCAACTATTAGTTTCATCATGTATGTCTGTCCATGCATCCGAATGGAAAAATTTGGCTCCCACTTGACACATTTTCATGAAATTAGATAGTTACATATTTTTTTAAAATCTATTGAGAAAATACATATTTCATTCAAATCTGACAAGAAAAATTGGGTACTTTACATAAAGACCTATGTACATTTATGATATCTCACTCCATTCTTCCTTGAATGAGAAATTCTACAGACAAAATTGTACAGAAAATCAAAACACACATTTTTGATCAACAACTTTTTTCCAAAAATTGTGCTTTTTATAAGATATGGAAAAATACAGTAGAGCCAGACAGGCCACAGATGACAATACAGCACATGCACATTGCATACTGGTTACATGAATGTACCCCAGTGTTATGTTTATATGTACACTGCCTTCTCATCTGTATTTGTATCAACTGTTCTTAACACCACATGAGAAGAAATATATGAAAAATGACTTGGTTTCAACTGCTGGACACATATGTCCTATGGGATAGTTACGTTTTTGGCCCAAATTAATTATTAGCACTGTTTAAGATATTAATTTTTCAAGGCAGTCTGTGGGAAAACTTAGTGCTAATTTTATTCTCCAGTAATGAACTAACCCTTTAAAATGCATACATTTAACTGCCCAACCATCACTGATTTTCAAATCTTGTCACAGAACCTTCAGGAATGTAGTGACTTTCAATGCCTTCCTTTGTACTGTCTCTTTTGTACTGGGAAGATCATTTGCACTATTTTCTAACACAAATTCCACGATACTGTTGTAAATGGTATTGACTTCTTCTACTTGAGTCCAGAAAATCCAGTCTGGAATGGATATGCTCCCTTGAGTATTAGATATTTATGTTTTTCCCAGCATCATACATGCTGTTCCACAACACAGAATTTCCACACTATGATAAAGGTTATGGTTTCTTCAGCATGTTGAGTTACTATTAATTTCAAATTAGCACTGTCACAGCGATATGTTGTACCTGGTATTTTAGATGCTGCTGCACCTTTCCATTTAGCACACTCATCCATTACTCTTATAGAATACCTGAACATTCACAAATTCTCACTTCTATAATCTAACAAAAAAATGAGCTGTCAGGATTATCAATAATGAAATAATGAGTACAAAATAATGTGTATAATTACCGCAGCAACTGTGTACTTTTCTCTATTCACCTAGTCACAGCACACAGAAAAACATTTGCTCTGTACACAGAACATGTTTAACTGTGCCTGATATTATTGCAACTTCCAAATTTGTTGAAGATACATTACAAACAAAATTCTCCATCCTATACTCAGGTAAATATGGTATGCTACATAAAACTGTACTAACTTTAATTTAGTACAGCCTGTATGATGAGATACAGTGCCAACTACTTTAACAAGAGAGAAACTATACTACAGAAAAGGCAGTTAGTTGCTGGTTACTATGGTATAAATATGACTAAACATGTACTTGCCTTCCTATACATGAGGGAGCATAAAGAAACTCGTATCTTCATGCCCAGATGAAAAATGGCTAGCATGAATGACTGTTTGACAGTCACACTAATAGCTGAACATGTCACAATGGCACCAGCGTACATAAAAACTGCGTTTCGACTCACGCTGTCCTCTGGTGAGAAATACCTGATAAATCCTCCCAAAAATAGGGGCTGAGTTATCCTACACATTGCAACATACAAAATGCATCACACTCATGCAAAAGAAAAAATAATATTTTGGTACACTACTACCATTTAGCACACCTTAGTATTTGAGTCATATTACACACAGTATGAAGGAAATACCAGTAATAGAAAATATTTATCTCCCTAAGTTCAGGTTAACTTAATCCAAACAAGTGTCAGTATAGCATAAAGTAGAATAATAGTTATCACGAAATCTTGCAAGAATCCAAAATTCTTATCTCCATTTAATATAAGCAGAGAATAAAAGGTTTTCACAATAAGATTCACCTCATTAGGATCAACTTGAAGCATTAGTACAATTAAAATATCACAAACTTAACCATCTACCAAACTAAAAGATCCCAAAAGACCATTCTTCAACAAGAGAGGATTAATGGTTTTGATATTGCACAATTTAGACCTATCAGTAAGGACTACAATAGTAAATTTATTACAAAATATGTTGATCCAGAGTGACATTATGTACATGTGAGTAAACAGAGCTACACATGACGTTAACAGTCACAACACTTCAGCATTAGAAAAGGCAAAGGCAAAATTTTTTTTGTCCAAATCATGAAGGCATTAAGGGGGTAGGGTGGGGGGATAGAATTAGTTCCATTCGTTCTTAATCTTTGCACCATATGGAAATGGTGGTAAACTTCACGGCCTGTCCACCTTTCTCCTAGGTATAGAAAGACTTCCTAATAATGAGTAGGAGGCTTGGTGGGCCCTACAGCCACTCTGGAAGTCTTGGAGAAGAAAGTTGTACCTTGCCCCTGACAGGAATCAAATTCCAGACTGTCCAGCCCTTAGTGCAATCACTACACCAACTATGCTGCCCTGGTTCTACTTCATCGATAAACTTGTCTGAAAGCAATCAGCACTAGTAATGTTCTGTACAGCCAGCAGTGTCAAATGTTAAAAAACAATGACAGCAGGGCTTATAAATGAGAATCGTGAATATTATGTGAGGTACACTGAAACCATTCTGTTGGTTAACAATTACTGCAGCAGAGATATTAACATACTGCACCCACTGCAATGAAAAATTATTTTCTTCTCAATAATTATTATTAAACAGAAACTTCTCTCTTAAGCAGTTTTCTAAGACATCACATTTTGCTGGTTCAACTGTTGTCACTTTGTCAAGCATATATGTTATGTATCAAATGAGAAACAGCATTATGGTTACGAATAACATGAAAGGAGGAGGAGGAAAAATAATGGCCTGTTGTAGTTCTAGCCATAGACCAAAGAACATGCACAAAAATTTCAAAACAAATTCTGTTGCATACTGGAAGATGACCAGTACCTTACAAAAATGTTTGATATTTGTTTAATGCCTACAGATGTGGTCTGTGTTAACCCTTCCGGACTCTGTCCACCCAGGCGAGGGTGAAAAATCCATTTCCGAAGTAGTAGCACACACAGGGCAGATCCTGTCAACCCACATGATGGGGCGATCATGACCAAGATAGTTTGCTACAGTTGGCTTAAATCTGGCCCTAAATTGCAGGAAAGGTAGTGATGGGCAACAAGTCAAATACAAATATAAAGCAATTAGCTCTTAAAAGAAACAGAGGGTCTAAAAATTCTCTTGGACAATTATTGGAGCGTTTATTTGCTGTGAAATCCTCAAATATTATACCTAGGTTATTAAACTGTAAAAACATCCTGCAAACTTAATCAGTAAGAAGATATGAAAACAACTGTGTAACAAGTAGGCTCTTTATAATGGGAAGTTTATTAACCCTATAACTAAACTCCGAGCTGGAGACCTGATTCTAACAATATGTATATGACTCATTATGTATTCAATTCAGTCACAGTTATACACAATATCTGCAGGCCATCTCTTCCATAAAGAAACTTAAAGCCATCATGCTGTGGATCTGACTGACAGGCTTTTGTGAGCACTCACATTCTAAAATCCATAGTAAGTCACTCAAGAAGTTAAATAGATGACAGAAACCTGATATGCACAATTGCTCACGTGAAAAGGAAGTCCACAGTTGCCAATATTAGCCCCAAGAGAATAACATGAACGCCAAAGCAACGTCTGAGAACTCTGAACAAACTAGGTTTTCTATTTCTGGCATTTCTTTGCTCCAGCTCCTGATTCCACAACCTGAAGCAAATAAGAAATTACCACCATGTATGAGACACTTTTATTCTGTACATCACAAAATTTATTCCTTTTACAGTTCCACATAACATAGTTTTACCACCAGTCTTATATAGAGGAGATACAGATACTAGTATGTTAATAAGACTGAATTAGGATTGCATGGATCAGTGATTAATCCTCAACCAGAGGTCAGGTGTAGCAGAAGGGTACACAGTGCTTTCCAATTACCCTCACACAAGACCTGACCTCCAAATCAAGACTCCCTACGGCACATACATTGTCTGTCTTGTTCTGTAAGAAGATCAGGTTGAAAGAATATGTGCAATGTTTTGATAACTCTGTATAATGTCATGTGCCACTTCGTAACAGTGGCACAGTTCCATATGCCTTTACACAATGGTATGCACACACAAACACACACACACATACAGTTCTTATTAATTATACAGATATAAATCTCACCTCTCCAGTCTGTCCCCCAAATAATCAGAACGATGTTCAGCAAGTGTGGTGTACATGTCATCTATTTCTAAGTCCTTCTTAAAACCTTTCTTGAAGGTACCCAACAGCCAACTGAGAATAAAAGTAATAATGCACCATTTTATAAGAAGTTCTTACGTTGGTGATTAAGCCTTTGAAGTATGAAGTTCATCTACAAAATTTAACAGTTCTCTTCCTACCACAAAGAAAACACAAAGCACATCCATTAAGAATATCCAAGATATTCTTGCTCTTCAGGGAAACACGTGTCATATATTCCCAAAATCATACTTTATACATAAGCACACTCAGAGGGCAAGATGCAGAGGTTTAATATAAAGCAGGCGGCACATCCAGTTATCACTGTTTTAAATGGACAAACATGAACAGCAGCATTTAACTTGCTATAGAAATACAAGATGCACAGTGCACCACATTGCACTCTCTCACCACAACTGAAAATTATTAGGGAGGCAGCAGCAGACATACAGACCATAAAACTGTCTATTCTTCAGTATGGCAGACAAGGTAAAATAAGGATTAATTAAAGACAGTTTCCTGAATATTAAGATTAATAATAACAACTGGCTAAGAGAGTGCCAAGATGAATATTCATGTAAATAAATAATGCAACATAAATAATAAAATTATTATTATAATAATACCCTTCATTCAGCAAATACCAGAATATTACAAATTTAACTTACTAGAATGTGATGGCTGACAGTGGATTTGCACAGGCCCTGGGATGAGGAATCTCTCTCCTCTTGATGCCAGCATCCATCTTTGAAATTTGTTCCTCATACGCACTTTCTTAGGAGTACAATACCTATGAGAAGGCATTCCAAACACATCAAATTAAGCATGTGAAAACATCACACTACAGTTATCCCTTAAATGGCAGTTGCCCAGAACTCACATAATGCAGTCTGCCAGAGTGCTTGCAGGTTTTGATACAAAAGAACTGTTTGCCAAACATATATATATCATGTGCATGCATGTGAGCATGCGTGTTTGGAAATCATTCAGCTAATTCTTTACTCAGGAGGATCAGGTTTTCTGAGACATTATGCCGTGCCAGTTGGTAAACAGTTATTGACATTGCAGAGTGGCTCACTGCATCCCTCTGCAGGAGTTAAGCAGTCCACATACCTAGAAGATTGAGCAGCTAGTTCCTTTGAAATGTCCATAATTATTAGTTAACATGGTGTCATATCCCACCAGACTTGTGCCTTCTTTAAAATGACTGTGAAAAATTCTAACATTACAAATTATTTACACGTAATGATTACGAAAAAGTAATTTAAATTATAAAATCAATCATCCTATAAGAGTCTTTGCAGAATTTCTTAGCAGGATTCAAGCAAATTGGATGCTGCAAAGTGATGCAGGGATATTGTCTTCCCCTTTAATTTGGGGGGGGGGGGCAGGTATAGCACATTTTATGGTCATTAGATGGGCAGTCAGCAACACATGTTGCTTCTTTATCAGTTCCATGTGCTCTTCTGATTGTAAACCTTAATTTTTTAGGTACACATGTGTGTTCAAAAATCTTCTGTATTTTATGTATTCCATGAGTTACTCTCCTATATGTTTCATGCTTAATGCGTTTGCAGTGCTGACATCTCTTACCATACAAATACTGCCTTAAGCCATTTTTTTGTGCATCTGGACACTTCTAGGCTGTAAACACCATATTTTGTGAGGTTATAAAAATTTACAATTTCTAGTCTTCCAGTTTCAGGATCATCTCCAGTACAATGACACACTGATGATATCCCACAATGCCTTGGATTTTTTGGTTCTGTATGACAACTGCATGTCTTCACTAAATCCATACTCTGAATAGTTTACTTCTGAAGATGGAGAAGGTGGATATTTGAAAGGAATTCCTAGTTTGTTTTTCTTTGGGTTTCCAGAGTAAGAAATACCTACTTTCTGATGCTCTTTAACAGTACAGAGTGTACTAAACTAAAGCAACTGTCGGCCATGACATGCTGACTGGTCTTTGATATAGGTTGCCATAAACATCTTCTTGAATGTGCAAGTCAACAATCCTGCAAGATGCTAACAGAATATAGTTCTGGTGACAGATGAATGAGTCTGTACAAAAGATTGGTGGAATGATGCTGTCAAGGAAAAACCAAAGTACTTAGAGAAAACCCTGTCCTAGTCCCAGCTTGTCCACCATACATCCCACATGGACTGGTCTCATGAAGCTCATGACAGCCTGAGACGGAACAAGTTTTTTTCTTCAGTGGACTGGGTGTGCCTGTCTGATCCTGTTCTGGTGCCCACGCAGCCATAAAGTAGATGGCTGCTCCTTCGATCAGTGAGACATAAAACCCTCAAATCAAATTAATTTAGATGGTCACTTGGGCATGCAAACTTTCTACTACAGTGACCTTTACAAGCAACAAACACTTCATCAACGCATAGTATTGCAGCAAGTAAAAATATCTTTTAGAGTTTTCGATTAGTACACTCAGTACTTCAGAAATAACTGTACAGGCATCATCTCTTCTTTTGTCCATGATGGTGCTGTTGTCCAATCACAAACATATAGTCAAAATAAGCAAACAGTTTTGTCTTGGTCAGGTCCATTAGTTGCAAAAAAAGCTTACTACACTTTCAAGACCAGACTTGAAAATAGAGGTAGCTAGTAGGGTTCATAAAACACAACTAGATATGCTTTCTGAATAAGTGAAATGTCTTTGCTAGTGTATTGAGACCTGATTTTGCAAACTTTCTTATTTTACCAGAGAACAATCTCCAGCAGCATGCTGTCAGTAAACAATTGGTTTCAAACATCAGAAACTTCAGGATTTCTCCAACAACCTTATTTGAGACATACAAACCAAGAAGATGTAAACCTATGAAGGCACTCCGTATACATTTTAAGGCAGAGGGAGTTACCTCCGCCAGAAATTATTTCAAACATAGTATACTCGTATAATAATCTTCAGACTGTGTAACTGCAGTGAAGATGTTCTTTGATTTTGAAGAGCTAGCACCTGCTGTCATCCAGTATCATCATGCAGAATTTAAATCACAGTCATCCACTTGTCACCAATCCAAAGTCAAACAATAAAATTCCCTATAATTGAGGTTACAGGTCGTGTAAAACAGTAATTTAATTTCACACCACTAAAAATACAGCAATATATTTAAATAAAAATGATGAAATAAAACCGAGCTGAACATAAATATAATTGTGTACCTAATACAGTAGGGTCTACTAGAATGCTGAAAGATTTCTTTGCAGAGTAAGTCACATATAACAAGCTTCTGTGAATTCACAATACTCAATAACTCAGCCCACACAAAGACCAAAAGGTAAGCAGTAGGATGACTCAATTAAACAGGAAGAGGATGTTCACGGCAAGCAGGAAATTCCAGCAGTCTGACAGACCACACCACACTATTCAAAGGTTAAGCAAAAAATACATTTTGTATAATTACTTGCTTCCATATCTGGTTCCCATATGATAAAAAGGTGATGTATTTGCACAAAATTGCAATTGTCATGCTGATATTTAAATTACAAACAGGAGATAAAACTCCTTTGCTTGAACAGTTGCATAAGCCAAGCAACCTTGAAAATCTCTACTGTAATCTTATACAAGCAACACTATCTTCCAACTACAAACTCGCGGCTTTGTTAGATGGCATCTTGGAACAGAAAATTTGCATGCTACATGCAACACACAGTAATGTGCAATCTATGTATTGTAACTGAAATATCTGAGCATGAGTGGTTGAATATAATTCAGATGCACATATTTATGTATCTTTTATTTACTTTTTATATTTAAGGAATCTACTTCAACATTATGCCTGACCATGCCTGTAGGCAATACCTTAGTTCATAATAACGAACAGTTACCTGAATCTCAATAAGCACTAAACATTAACATTAAAATGTAAAACTCTGTTGGAAGATTTCCCTGTCATTCCCTGGAAAAGGGAGTCTTTAATGGACCTCTCCACAAGGCCTCTTTATCCATGACCTTTCCCGCATTTAAGCAAGATGCAAGGATGATGAGCATGTTATCTTACATCCTAGAAACCGAAAACAAACGACAGTTGTGAAAGCAAAGCAATGTTAATAAAATGACAGTTTACTGGGTTTAGATCAAATTTCCCCCTGAAGGTATGCACACTTTGATGCAGTGATGGGGCTTCTGTGGTCAAATGATGCTTAGAGCTATGCTGGGGAAAGTTGTGCTACTGGTAGGGCCTCCCATGCCAGAAATGTTAAAGGTGATGACCCAGACAGAAAGGGGTACTCTGGTCCTCCAGGTTGTGGGGTGGGCATGAAGCTAACAACCCCATCCCACACAACATAAGTATTATGAAACTTCAACCAAAGTCTCGGAAATGGAATCAAATGGCTATGAAGACTGGCTACAGAATTTGCATTTCGAACATGGAATATTAGAACAATGCTCAGACCAGGATCGATAATAGAATTAATACCACATACAAAACAGTACAACTCACATATATTCACCAACACATGCACACTTTTTAATGACACTATAAAACTTTAATTTGTTAAAATAGTTGAAATTTCTGACATGTTTCGGTTTACATTTAAACCATCTTCAGGGAGCTATCAGTTCATGCTAAAGTTACTTATATCACTTGTTGCTATGATGGCATTGTAGCAGAATGACTGAAATAGAATATAATATATTGCAGTAGTAAGGATATCCGTCATTCAAGGTGTAATA
>Ga0136643_10003185_pt1 | contig 21931 bp, 6 predicted proteins | sample TergutLab28metaG_FD_96883 | JGI IMG/M metagenome (GOLD analysis project Ga0136643, IMG submission 96883) | Labiotermes labralis P1 segment gut microbial communities from Petit-Saut dam, French Guiana - Lab288 P1 (version 3) (version 3) | ecosystem: Host-associated > Arthropoda: Insects >...
TGAAGGGTTAGGCGTGTTTCCTGTTCCTTGATCCTCAAGATGAAGTTGGTCCATCCATCTCTTCCTCGGTCGTCCTATGTTCCTTCGTCCTTTTGGTTTATATTGTAGTGCCTGTTTCGGTAGTCTGTCTGTGTCCATCCTCTCGACATGTTGTAGCCACTTTTTCTGGTACTGTTTTATTTCCTTTACTATGTTACCTGCTCCCGTTTTTTGCCTAATACATTGATTCTTTTCTTTATCTAGTTTTGTTATTCCAAGTAAGTGTCTCAAAAATTTCATCTGTGTTGCTTCTAAACGTTGTTCCTCTCTTTTCTTCAGTGCCCAAGCTTCACTTCCAAATTTCAATGCTGCTTTAACTGTAATGTTGTGAATTCTTAACTTTGTTTCTTTATTTATTTGTTTTCCGAAATGTCTCCGTATAGCTCCGTTTATTTTGTTATATGTTTACAATTTATCTTCTAAATCACTTCCGTATTCTGATATGCGATACCCCAAGTATTTAAAATATGTTACTTGTTTCATAATATTGTCGTCTATCACAATTTTTACCCTTATATTCTAATTGTACAATCAGAAATTTGTATATTGTTATATATTGTTGCTAATTTTAAAATATGTATATAAGCGTTAAAATGTTAAAAACATTAAAAACTATGCAGTAATGTTGCGCTTGTTAAGTGATATCTTCCCTATGTTGATATTATAAGCTTGACGAACGTTTAGGCTCTTATCTACAGTGTTGAGTGTGGTCATTACAGAAATCCAACCACTCAACACTGTAGATAAGACCCTAAATGTTCAAGCTTATAATATCAACACAGGGAAAATATCACTTAACAAGCGCAATATTACAGCATAGTTTTCAGTGTTTTTAACATTTTAACGCTTAGGTACATATTTTATAATTAGCAACAATATATAACAATAACCAAATTTATGATTGTATAATAAGCGTATAATGACACATGCATTTTATACACAGTTATATCAAGAATGCAAGCGTTTGGGATCCCACAGCTCATTTTAAACATTGTTAGTAAGGATCTGTATTCTTAGAAGGGCCTGAAGGTGATTCTATAAGAATCGAAACATGGTGCCCTAATACAATAATGAATATAATAATGTTTCCTTGTGTTTGACTGATACAGCATTGGATATTTATACGCGTGTTAAACACTTTGGGATGGCAAACATTAAAAAAAATATATATGCAACCTATGCAACAGAACCAGTAAAAATTTCCCGTTTACACAGAGCACAATGACCTAAAATAAAGGACAAGATCCATGATCGATCAAGAACGGTATTGGATGCTTGCGTATAATGGCGAAATCTACAACGATATACCAAGCTTACAAATTTTTGACCACATTTTACGAGTTCTTAAGTTTCTTAACTCAGCTGCAGAATTCGTTGAATATGTTACTGTACTGCATTATACTCTAAATAGCTTTTAAACATTGGCGAAATGGACTCCCTGAAGATGGCAATGTTCCGCCATAACACGCAGGAGTAAACAAAAGATTGTTTTGCGAACTACGTTCTTCTGGTCTATTACGCAGCGTGTATTGGTAATCGCTTACCGACGTTTCGGGACATCCTTTCGGTCCCATCTGCAAAGGTCAAGAATTGAATTCCTTCTTGGATTCTTGACCCTTGAAGATGGGACCGATAAGTTTTACCAAAACGTCGATAAGGAAGTACCAATACACGCTGCGTAATAGACTAAGTGAAAGAAAGTGTTCATCTATCTCCCGGCGGATGCTCGAAATCTCGCAAGAGATTGTACTGTTGTGTATGACAGGTGTGAATATATCGGCTTTATAAACGCCAGGTTTGGTCACAATGCACGGAATGAATAGGGTTAAAATATTAATAGAAAATATTAAGAAAACTTGCTCGTGGGAATCCCGTCCGTCAATCTCGGAGCCTCTACTGTACGAGGCAGACATATAGCGACTGATTGATGCACTTGATAAGAAGATGATGTAAAGAAAAACTTAGGTCAAAACACAGCTAGTTTATTAGCTGGGTGTAGCTACGGTGTTAACAAAACAACATGTTTCGGCCTACTAGGAGGTCATCATCAGGTTTACAAATGTTAGCTATAAGGGATTAATAAAAATGCGTGATATGTGGCGGATGTTGTGATTTCGTCATCTATGCCTTATAAAACATATAGGAGAAAAACCTGCATGTGGGAGGGTACAGAAGGTGTTAACTGGATTGTATTACATACACAACGGGGATGCCTCAACTTAATCTTGATAAGAAGAGTTTCGCCCTTCATGGAACTTAGAATTTTCTTAACCTGTTCGTGACAACCCACACAGACTCATAACAAACCACACGGACTCATACCAACCCACACAGACTCATACCAACCCACACGGACTCATACCAACCCACACAGACTCACACCAACCCACACAGACTCATACTAACTCTGTCCACATCCTACTATTAAATTCCCTTAGAACTCATTTTAATATTATCCTACGCTTAGGACAGTCAAATGGTCACACTTTCCCAAGTGCCTGTCTAAATGCAGGCCTCTATATGTATCATATCACCTATGCCTGCTACACATTCCATTCATCTAGTCTTCGATTTCAACGTACACTACATTACCAATACTCACCCCCTTCTAGTGCCGCAGTAATGGACGAGTAGAGCTATACCTCTACCCACCCTCTGAGCCACACCGGGCCTGTAACGGGATCACTTTACCTTTTTTACCTTTCTACTATATTACAAATCGTATGACAAATACAAACTGACCGTGACTGTTAACAAAGTGCTGAAGAAATTCTTACTGGGCCCAGTATCCCCATGCAGTAGTCAAGTTACAGTGGAAGAAATGGCTTCCAGATATGGAGGTCTCCTGCAAACATATACAGAAAACGCAACTGCGAACTGGTCCAAGAAGGTCGTCGAGCTTTGACAAAGGTCAGAGGGTTAAGAGTTCCTTAGCGTAGAAAAATCATGTACGATATATTAAAAAGGGCTACAAAGAGACCTGTTAATGACGCGTAAAACATAAAATAAAAACTGCTTATTACGAAGTATAATGATTTAAAATAATTGTCATTTACTATCACCATGATCGAATCAAGAAGAATGAGATACGCGAGTGATCTGGCAAACATGCTGTTCTTCGGTGGGAAAACCTGAAAGCAAAAGACAGTTTGGAAACCTGGCATAAATGGGAAGATAATATTAGAGTGCAACACACATCACCAAGACGGAAGATCTTAGACTGGGCAGAGGTGGGAGGATAAAATGGATTTCAAATGAATAGGAGTGGGGGAGTGGATTGTATGCACGTGGCTCAGGTTGAAAACGACCTGGCAGGCTGTTGTGAATAAGCCGATTAACCTTCGAGTAGTGATGTTAATTTCTTGAGCAGCTTGGGGAATATCAGCGTCTCAAGAAGGATTGTGCTCCACAAAGTTAATAAGTTCATTACGTATTTAATTAGTTAGTTAAAAAGGCAGAGTCAAGAGACAGAGAAAATTACGCAATAAAGAGCTTCATAATTTTCAATTTTGGAAACGTTTGAATTATTCTTCAAATACGTAAAGCCTTCCCTGTGGACGCGATGAGGACTGTGGGTGGATGCGTGTTCGAAATTCTACCCCTTCTTCTCCTTGGCTTTAGATAGGGGTAAATAGGGTATTTTTATCAGCTGGGCGCCGAAAAACTTCCCAAAAGGATTAGGCTTTATGCAGGTAATTCGAACGTGTATAGGTGTAAAAAATTATCACTTGTCTTTATGGTAAGATACAACGTGTACCATGCAAATTATGTTTTCGCTTACACTGGAGGCCAGTCGCTAGTTTTTCAGAAGATACCCTATGAAACCGAAATAAAGTACATGCAGGGTGGCCACCAAGTGTAAACAGATAACGTGAAACATTAAAACATTGGTAAATCACCTCTAGGCGCCTTTATGTATGTGTATTCTAACCGTGTCTGGATAAAAATTTCCGAAAATTTATCTGCTTACTACAACATTTAAAATCATGAACAATCACCCAGTCCTCTAGTACAACCCTTAACATATATTTAGAATATGTGTAATAAATTACTGTAGTAAACACAACTTTCCATTTTTTATAAACATATCCAATTACTGGTAAAAAAGCCATTCACTACATAAACAGTAGCTTTAATACCTGACCAGTAGATCATACAAGAAACCTGAGGTACATTACAGTTACTTTTCTGCATATCTATCCGTCACGCAATTTATACCAGTCCTAAAATACTTCATTCCAAGCCACGTAGTTTCACTAGTTGATGCACATTCTTGCAGTAACCGAATATACATTAAAAAGGTAAAGTGTTCCCGTTACAGGCCCGGTGTGGTCCAGAGGGTGGGTAGAGGTATAGCTCTACTCCTCCATGACCGCGACACTAGAAAGGGGTGAGTGGTCAGCAGCACACCCTGGCCACACTCATTTTATAGGAGGCTAGGTGGGCTTGGTGGGCCCCAGGGCCGGTCTGGACGGGGAAAATTCTCGTCCTCACCGGGATTAGATCCCGTACCGTCCAGCTCGTAGTCAGTCGCTATACCGACTGAGCTACCCGAGCCACAACCGAAGATATATTGAAGTTTTGAAATTTCCTTTCTATGTCTTTATTTATTTGGGGGCTGAATATTCTTGCAAGTTAAGTCTATGTGTGATATGGCAGCTTTAAACGTGTGTTGTTAGGTGAGTGGCTTCTCCCGACGGTTCTGAATACAGTAGTGCCTTCGGAAGATAGGGACTGTACCAGAATTGTTTGATTTTGAACTGGAGGACAATACGATCCTTCGAAATGTCTGCAAGTACTCGCCCAAAAACACAGTGTCACACGCCAGAAGACTCGGTTCTTCAGCAACGCCACTTTAAGGAATTCTAATTTAGCGTCGTTAAACTTCTTAAGATTAAGATTCATAGACATTCTTAGTGCTAAAATAGTTAATTTACTGGTCCTCACTCAGAAGATTAATTTTACTTTCAAACACAAATACAAGCCATATATTTCTTCTGTCATTACAAAATTTCGACATATTACCGACATTTTTAAAGAGCACCCCACTTGCTGGAATTTGTTACAAAAAGATGAATCGCTTTTTTTTTAGTTCTTCAAGGTTTCTATTTTCTCTGCTTCTGTCAGTTAAACATTGAAGTTATTTTTATATTTTTCCTGGAAGAAACGCTTTAACAATAAATATTGACAGCACAACCTGTATTCTTTATTTTTGGTACCAAACATTAGGAGGTGTCAAAATTTTATTTTAGGGTATCCTGTCTCATAAAACACATATTTATATAATGCGAAACAACGATTTTCGATAGAATATACAGAGCAATAAATATCCATACATCATTTAGCAAGCAGGCAAGAAGACGAACCTGACTAAAAGTGCATAAAGTGGCGGTAACACCATCGCCGCTTTATTGATCCGAAACTTGGTAGCGGGCAAGAATGGAGACAGAAAGAAGAAAGGATACTGCATCAGACTTGAGATTTCTGTCATTAGTAGCAGCACCAGTATACCGTCACGGCGAAAGGGAACTGAACGCTTTCAGACAGGAAACAAACAGGAAAAATTAAACCTTTGTGTGTGTGTATGTATGTATGTACGTATACAGGCCTACATCCATAGAAATATAATGAACTATAATTTTTTTTTGCGAAATTCGATCGCTGGCATTGAGAAAAGTACGTCGGCTGAGTGTTCGAGAACAGGATGCTAAGAAAGGTACTTGAGCCTAAGAGGAACGAGGTAAGAGGGGAATGGAGAAGACTACCTGACGAGGAGTATTACGAACTGCATTTCTCTCCAAATGTTATTCTGGTGAAAAAGTAAAGAATAATTTTGTCGGCTGGGCATATGCCACATATGGGAAAGAGGCGAGGTAAATAGAAGGGTTAGGTAACGTAACCGGAGGGAACGAAAACACTTGGAAGAACTAGGCGTAGAAGGAACTGTTCATTTTTCAAGAAGTGCGATCCAGGGTCAAGCACTGGAATTTATCTGACTCAGGAAACAAGCAGGCGGGGGGCTATTTTGAGTGCTGTAATGAACTTCGAAGTTCCGTAAAATGCGGGAAATTCTTGGTATAACTGAGGACCTAATATATTCTCAAGACGGATTGTACAATGTGGAATTGTATTACGTATTACATATTATATACACATGTTATATAATATATATTAATATTATATATTTTGTATTATATACATAGTGTTTTGTTGAAGAAATATCTTAGCTACTCCATGATAGTGAGTAAAGATGACAATATAATTGCCGTCAACACAGCCCTTTATTAATAAAAGCATTATATTCTTACTTAATACAGAAACAGCAGTAGGTCATCTGCAGGCCCATATTTTACACAAAATAAATTACAATTACATACTTAACAGATATTACACTACTGAGACCTCAATCCGTACTTGGGCGATAACACATGTGGCAAATGTGTAATGCAGTTTTCAAATGTTGGAATGTGTGATAATTCAATATAGTGTTAAAATAGTTCAAATATTGACGAGTCATGATTTATTGGACTACAAGTGTATTATCTTTGTATTATTAAATATCAAAAACATTTCTGTTCATATTTTCCATATTGTGATACTACTTGTCAGAAAAAGAACGACAAATATAATTTATTTCCACCTCCTCCCCAAGGTCTTTATTTATAGCACTTGCCTACTGCATCGCTGTCAATAAATGTCTTATTATGTATACAGTTGTGGATCGTCACAAATAAACACTACACATCTGTACGATAGCACAAAATTTTGTCCTTTCAATTTTATCCCCCCTTTCTCAATTGGTAGTAAACATCTCCGATTTAGTGTAGAATGAATATTTTGTTTACCGTTCAATTTTTTGTTTACCGTATCCTCATAGCTTTAAGGGTTTAATGCATGAAAAATTGCAGTGCCTCTTCATACAAGTGGGCAGAAGCAGAGAGTGTTATGGTCTGAGAGCCTCCAGTGAATGGTTGAGCGCCATGCTTCCAAACCGTCCATATGGTTGGACAAGTGATTAGTAACCGTAGCTCTTCTGATACGTTACACAGGTTAGATTTGTAGTTAGTTACGGACGTTTCGGAATACCTTACCGTTCCCATCTTCAACAGTCAAGTAGTGGACTGCTTGACCCTTGAAAATGGGAACCAAAATTTGTACTGAAACGTCGGTAACTAATTACCCTTGTTGATGGGACCGTTAGGTTGTCCGGACAAGTCGGTAAATAACTAACTAACTAACAATCTACGCTGCATAACATCTCAGAAGAGCCAAGATCTCAGTTACACGGTGGCAGAATTTGGACGATTTGCTGGCAGTTCCCAGATGATCGCTCTGTGTATTCTTCAGAGTTACATTAGACAAGATTATTATTTCGGCACAGCTTAATTTATCGAAACGTCTGCCGAGTGACGGCCACTTTCTGTGCTGTTAGTAGTCAACACGCCTGAAGAGGAATCGCATTACGGTGTGGAGATTAACTCTTCTACCTATAACTGTGTTCGAATATCGGTACATATAAATGGTAAAGGTAAAGTGATCCCGTTACAGGCCCGGTGTGGCCCATATGGTGGGTAGAGGTATAGCTCTACTCTTCCATGACCGCGGCACTAGAAGGGGGTGAGTGGTCAGCAGCACGCCCTGTCCGCACTTCACCCCCGGGAAACACTCGGTATCTATTTTACAGGAGGCTGGGTTGGCCCCAGCGCCAATCTCGTCCCCAACGGGATTCAATCCCGGACCGTCCAGCCCGTAGTCAGTCGCTATACCGAATGAGCTACCTGGCCCACCAGTATATATATATATATATATATATATATATATGGGCTAATCTTACCACTTTTTTCGCGTTGCTTTTCGAGTCCTGTAAACAGAGTCGCCGGTCTCGTACCGAAGTACAGAATGCATGTAATTTTATCCGCGTGCCCGATATATCGCTCATTTGCGACAAGAGCGTCACGACTCAAAATTTGGCATTTTTTAGTTATTGGTATAGAAAGAAACAATTGCAGATGCACTTTTAACAGTTATAGTGTCATAACGCAGTTTGCAAAACTCGCCACTGGAGAGCAGTTGTGTCGTGGTTGCACTCATAGAAAATTATTGCACTTCAAAAACGTTTAAAAAATTTCCCCTGAAAAATGACAAATTTTGAGTTGTGACCCTATTGTCGTAAATGAGCGGTATGTCCTCTACAGCATGGTGCTTAGCACGCCTTCGAGTGGTATGCCTTTCCAGTATGAAATACATATACGTTCAGCCATAGTGTCAGGGTTTGTGTCTGTTTGCTGTGAACAACACAGCATTAAAATATTCCCATTATTAGATAATTGAGTTGATTTTTAATCAATTAGATATGTGGATCATGAAAATTACATTAATAATTCTGTAACACAAAGCTTCATTACCTCTCTTAATCTATTATCTGTTTGTCTAATACATGAAAGGGTAATTACTACTGATACAACTGGTATTTATTTATTTATTTGAAACAAAAAATAAAATGTTCTTTCTTCGTGTTATGTCACAACCTCCAATCCCCCATGACACACGCGCTTTATCTACACCTGTGCCTAATTTTTTTAATAGATTCTTATCCTGAAATGCCTGTATGAATATTTGTCTTAAAGTTCCAAACTGTGGTGCCATGCGAACTTTTTGACTCCAGATTTGGAATAAACGTATGAAATTGCATCTACAGCCAGTTTTCTTTCACATTTCCTTAATGATTTTCACACCTGTAAACTTTAAACCAACAGACAGAATTTCCTGAAAGGAGACACCACACGAAAAATCATGTCGTTGAGGGGCAACCTAGCCCCCACTTCCTTCAATTTGTTAATGGTCAGTGAGGAAACTTTGACGTTGGAGCGACACAATTTGTTTTTAGCCTTTGTCTTGAAACTGAATTTGAATAAAATATCTTACAAAAATGTGCAACATTTTTTAAATTTACCATTAAATAATTATTTTCTAAACATGGCATTACTTTCATCGAGATATTTGAAAAGGTTATTGTCCGTGTCTCTGTCGATTTGCCTTTCGCTTCTATTAGAAAGTTCGAAATCTCAGTATCTAACACAGCATCAACAGATGGTAGTTACAAAGGATAATGGAAAGTTTGGAATAACGTTACAGTGAGATCTGTGTTCTTCTGACATATTAGGCAGCGTATTGTAGTAATTCCTTACCGACGTTTCGGGACAACATATCAGTTCCACTTTCATGGGACAAGAAAAACAAAGAGAGAGCCAATATTAGAAGGGTGTTATTTTGTCGAATCTGTCTGGAAAAAATGACGCCCGGACTGCGGAAAACACTGTTTGTTCTATCGAAATGTCTCTACGCCGCTTTAATAGGACGTATGCTGGATTACATACGATCAATTCTCATGTAGAGTTCCATAAGAAAATTAACTGGGATCGCGTACATTGTGTTGTGTCTTAATACACATAGCTAGATAATTAATATTAATTTACTACTGCAAGTACTAGTAGTAGTAGTAGTAGTAGTAGTAGTAGTAGTAGTAGTATGTTAGTTGCAGTAGTAATATGTTAGTTGTGGTGGTTGTGGTAGTATGTGAGGAATGGTTGTGGTAATGGCAGTACAATGTAAGCAGTTGTAATAGTAGTAGTAGTAGTTGTTGTTGTTGTTGTTGTAGAAATAGTATTTTCGTAAATTTTCTTTTTTATTTGTCTGCATTCATAAGATTCCCGTTTACTGTCCTTTGTCGTTTTTGTTCCTGTTGTGCTGTTCCTGTTTTTGCCCATTTAGCTGTAGACTCAGCATGACAATAAGTCGAAAAAGATTTCAATTATTACTATTATTATTATTATTATTATTATTAGTTGTAGTAGTAGCAATAGTAATATTAGTAGTGGTAGCAGTAGTATGTTAGTTGTAGTGATTGTAGTAGTAGTATTTGTTGCTGTTATTGTTGTGGTAGTTGTTCTTGTCATCACAGTCGTCTTTTCAACCTGTCTTTTCAGAACCTTTCAAGTTCAGAGCCTCTACATTCAGTGTTGTTGTCCTATTAAAGTGTCTTGTAAAGGCCTATAAGACGTAAAAGTGTATCTATGAAAGGGCTGTCTGTGGTAACCCTACCTGGACACCCGATATGTAAAGTTTTCCTATTGAATTCCCAACGGATATTCCATTGCTAAGAAAGCCACGTGAAATTCCGTTCCATCTTTTCGCTTAATGGCTTTAAATTACAAACAGTATAATTAGACATACTATAAAGAGAGACGTCGTAAATATACGAAACAATATCAAGTTCAAGAGTTTGGTGTATTAACAACTACAACCGCCTCTACAAGGCAAAATATTGAAGTTTCATCTGGCGAATTTCTCGACCATTTAGTCACTTCTAGATACATTATGCTCATACACCATTAATTTGGCTACACAATTATTGTCAACTCCATTGTTCCTCAGTATTTTGATTGTGAAACTGAAAGTATGTAAGCATTTTATGATTCTCTAAGAGCTGATAAGTACTTTTTTAGAAAATTAGTAACACTGAATTGAATACATTGTTGCCCCTTTCTTACAATATCCGGTCATCTCTACGTCCAGTTACAAGTACGTCAATAAGCACCATACGTTTTATGAACACGCGTTTTTCATTAACATTTCTCTTTCCTACAACGTTTCCTGAAACATTAGCTGCAGTTTCGCTTGAGAAGTATTCTCTCTGACGTCACTGCTCACTTTAGGACCTAGTTTTTTTCGTTCGTGGCTTCTTGAAAGAGGCCACATTTGTTTCTTTTTCAGTCTATATACGTGTTCAAGGGTTTCAAAAATATAAGCCAGGCAACAAAATTATATTGCCAAATGTTAAAGTTACATGTTATTCTCTATTTAGCAGATTATTTTAGGGTCATTTCACGTCTTTACAGTAATTTCCCCTAGAGTTCATTTAATTTCCGAATGAATAGTTTTGTATGACCGTAACAATTATATTTACATCAAAGATCCTACATAAATCAGATCTTGTGAATTATTTTAAAAGTATGTACAGAGTCTGATGTTTATTGGACCATGCATCTTTGTGGTAACTGAAGAATAAAAAACCAAATACATGCCACTTATTATTTTATTGTATTTCTTATAGGCTCAACATGTTTCGGGCATTACTATGCCCATCATCAGGAGCTCGCGACTATGATGTTGATTACCACATTGGTCGTTTCGTTCTTGCTTTGTTGTGTGTTGGAGGTTAGGTGCGGTTAGGCTGGAGTAGCGTCTGGGCTGCAGCCTGCAACCCGGCCACTACTCCAGCCTACCCGCAACTAACCTTCAACATACAGCAAACCAAGAACGAAACGACCAATGTGGTAATCAACATCATAGTCGCAAGATCCTGATGATGGGCATAGTAATGCCCGAAACATGTTGAGTCTATACGAAGTGCAATAAAACAATAAGTGGCATCTAGTTGGTTTTTTATTCTTCAGTTATGTACAGAGTCCTTAGTATTCTTACATAATAATAGATTTTGTTTTTATTGGTGTTAAATAAGTTTTCTTATATCAAGGAAGGAATATCAATTGAAGGTGGGTGGGAAAAGGTTCCGAGAATATCTGTACTTAAGATACAGAATACAGCTACAGAATTGAAAAAAATGCCTAATAAGAGAGAAATCGTTAAAAGTTTTTTTTTCACCAATACCAATAACGTAATTAAAGTAGGAAAAGTGATAAGGATGGTAAGGATGTAAAAATTGAGCTAACAGATATGAGTTGAGAATTTAATGTGGAAACAATGAAATGATCCGAACACTGTGTACAGTTATTTATAGATATGAACCTATTATAGATTATGTTTACAATCCGCTCTAATACAAAGTGACAGATAACCATACAGATAGGCGCCAAATTTCTTTTTAACTCCATAGATTTTACAAAACTCTTGGAATAACTGAAAAAGAGGAAGGAAGTTGCCTTGGCCCACTTCAGTGTAATATCCCAGTAACTACCTTAACGGAATCAGGAAAACCATGCAATATCTCACCGGGATTCTAGCCTAGATTCAATCCAGATACTGTAAAACATGTGGGAGACTCCTTATCAGGCGCCTGTTACTTAGGAAGATATTCCGTCAGTTTGCGTCGTTGCGCATCTGCTCAAATGCTCTGTCAGAGACGCATGATTCTGGAACATGTCTAGAGGAATTCGGAAGTTTGGTCAGAATTTTCTGTCAGGGATCGAATTGTTTGGGGGACAACAAAGAAGTCACGATATGCTGTGAAAGCTATCGGTGGAATAGCTTTTCTGGTAAATGTCACGAGAAATAATTTGGCAACTCTTTGCAAGCAGGTTTTATTATACGAACTTCTGTACTTTGAAAAATTTATTGGGTCAACTTTATTAAATAAAGGTAAAGGACTCTTTTAGTTAATATTTTTCGGAACAAAATGCAAGTTTCCATTAAATTAACTAGCTTAGTGAACAGTCTCCCTGTTTTCTTCATACAAGTTTCTTCACATGTAATTTAGAAGAAGAATGTCCTAAAAGTTGTCCGTAAGTTAGAGATGGCTCACACGTAATTCGCACTTTCCGAAAGTATTAGTCGGTTCACGTATTCTTACTGCTTATTAGCCTCCATGCCTAATCACCCTCTTTTTCGAAAGTTTAACGCTTTTCTTGCTTTAGTATCTGTGTCGAAATATCCTGGAAGCATGATTATACTTCGTACAACCGAATGAATTCCTCGCTTCTTCCTGTTTCTGGTTGCAAGATAGCACGCTTCATTCCGTAAGATTTTCTTGAACGCCTTCTCACTTTTCTTTACATAGTTTTCTAACATGAAGTTCTGTCGCTTAATTAGTGTCTCTTTTCTTAACTGTTTCGCCTAAGTTACTTTCGAAATTTTCTTCCGAAATTACCGAGAAGGTAATTAAATTAAGCGCCTGTGAATTAAGAATGTATATTTATGCAACGTTAACTCCAGCGTGAGCAGTAGTAGACAAACCAATAGGGATGGGGAACGGTAGGACAAAACAAATATTTTAATTAAAAAATGATAAAATTTGAAACTATTGAGCCAAATGAAGGAAATCCAATAATGTTTGCATATTTTAATGTTCATAATTTATGTTCGCAGTAAATTATGATTTCTCGACCTGGGTGTCAAAAAAACCAGCTACGCCACTGAATTTACCATTAAATTACACAATACTCTTATTGTATAGCTGTTACATACTTCGGCCGCAGTTGAACGTCTTCAGAGAGAATCTTCTTGAATATTATCGGAAGGCACTCATTTTAATTTAAACAGATTACAGTGTATCTTTGTGTGGATAAATTTGTGAACATCTTAGTTAAGCCAAAACATGCATAAAAGGGTGGTACAATTCACAAAGTTAAAACCGCTAAAACAAATAATAATACCACCGAATATTTCCTTAATCTGATACAAGAAGTCGCGTACACTGGTATGTAGATTAAAACCACTCCGCAGGAATTTACTGCCCCCATCTAAAGGGTAATGCGTGAAAGTTTCCTCTTAAACTACCCAGAAGTGAGAAGCAGCGAGCTCCTACGAAACATTGGTATTTACACACCAATCTACACGAGAAGAAGAAAATTTTCATCCACATTTCTCGAGGAACTTATATCTCGAATATAAAGCACTTCAAAACACAATTTCAAAATCCTCCGTCACTTGTCTTTCTCAAGGCGAAATACGTTGAAATTATATCGAAATGTGAAAGACGACGGTTCCTCCGTCTAGCATCACGATCACCGATCTATCAAGTTACTTGGCACCCCGCGAATTGCGATAAAGGGAATGAATGAACAAAGCTCGATGGGGGATGAAGGTAGACCCTTCTTTATATACACAGTAACTGAAGAATCGTTGGAATTCTTCTCTCGAGATGTTATTCTGAGAAGTTTTCTCTATGTGTTTCGCCGTAAGGAAAGTTCAAAACCTTGACAGAGGCAACGTCTCCTCTCTTCTCTCTCATCCTAGCCATTCTCTCCCCACACTGCTAAGATTATGCAAAATCTCAAGAGAAGGTAAAATAAAAGTTCTTCTTGGCACAAAAAATGAAAACGGCTTATGAGATAACCGTGATTTCCCACAATCTGTTCGCAATGAAATTTTATATGAGTGATGATGCGCCTTCCATTGTCACACTAACTCTTCTAAAGGTAATTGTAATACGTACACAGAAAAACAAACTATTGTTCTTTGTTAGGTATTTACGTAATAAAACTTTGGGTAGTACATAAAGACGTCTTTAGTTCAATGTTGTAACAAGAACTATCGTGTGGCTCGACAGGGCGTCATTAGTTCAGTATCCGCGAGATAATTTCATGTTGTTCATATTAACAGGCAAGAAAGATAGACGTTTCTATCTCATTTCTTTTATAAAAGCCAAGGAACAAAAAAATAGTTGTAAAGTTGTTACGTGCCGGAACATCACAGTGGTATGGCAGATAGGGAAACAGTACAAGTTTCAGTAGTCGGCTTTATGCTCCAGATTACTGTTCTTCTTGAGACAACACTAGATGAAATTTTAATCTCATGGATCAGTTTGATGTTTGTGTGACCGTACATCATTGACACAATAATATAAACAGAAAACTACATGCAACAATAATAATTTTATTAACAATTTCAATCAGCTCAACAAGATTTCGCCCACCCTCAGGAGCACTAGACTGTGTTTACAGCTTGTGATATAAAGCACCGACGATGCTGCCTGCAGGCAGCATCGCCTGAAACATGTTGAGCTGATTGAAATTGTTAATAAAATTATTATTGTTGCATCTAGTTAGCTGTTTATATTATTGTACTCATGGATGAGTATTTCTGTAGTCATGGATTACGTAACTATTGTTCCGATTTTCATAATTCTAAACTTCACGAAGTATTGTTACTCATAAAATCAACGAGAATAAAATTGTAGAACATCTATCAAATATTTGACAGACGACAGTCTTATATGTACTTGCCTATATGCATATAAATATATATATGTGTGTGTATATATATATAAATTATAGTAAGATTATTGCAGGGTATAATTTTCAGTACCTTGGAAACATTCTCAGCTATATGATATTTCAAATGTTTAAAATCGAATATTATTTCAAAAGAAATGTAATTTACAATAAAGAAATTATCTGCATAAGAAAAAAGAACCACATATGTAATACAAGGACGAGTAAATGGTGGGTTAAAAAATTTATCATTGACGACAAAATTTTGTTAAGGAAGAGATCTCTTGAAAACAAAAAACTGTTCTCCTTTTCCTTTTTACCACTTTCTATGTTGAAAAGTGTAGCAAGCTATCGTAAAATAAGACATGTTTACCATAGAAGTAGTTGTGTTTGAGTTGTCTTGTAGTAACTGAAACATCGGTTCTTTGAAGAAAAGGTACTCCTTCTCCTGTACAGTGGTTAAGGTACTTTTGTATATTTTGTTGTCAGATAAATTTCCTTAGCAGTCTTAAACCTTCAGTTAAACACAAATTAATCCAGGTTTCGTATAGGGCAGATATTTGTTGGCATCTCAATATCGAGCCCAGAGTCTGCTCGCAGCAACATATACACGGCATCCGCGATAAACCAAGTGGTACTGAAATGGGTTTTTCTCTGAGCACTTTCTTTTCTTTCTGTTAACATTCAACCCGAGTTTCACACTCAGTAAGCCATATTTGGGAGATGAAACATAAGTACCCTATTTAAAAGTACAGTTGCAAGAGACAGAGTACCATAGCATCACAAGATAATAATAACGAAGCTAATAATAGTAATAATAATAATAATAATAATAAACCTCCTAATTAACGGGAAAAGACAATGTAGTAGTTAAAGCCAAGTATTTTTCTAACCTGGACTCATGAAACCACACAATTTTCTTCGCAAACTTTCATTATGACTAATAAATAAAAAAGAGAGATATGAAATATTACTGCACGTAAACAAGTTGTGACATGTGTCACCGTATCTTACAACAAATTTAGTGTTTAAGGCCGGATTCTCCTTAGAAGGCTAATAGAATATCACTTGAATATTTAACCTATGTTTAACCAGTTACCTAAACCCATAGGGGTATTCCTTGAAAAATTATAGTAAGTTAGGTAGTCAAATAAGGAAACACATTTAAATGACAGCGTTAGGAAAATCCTCTCACAGTCCCTACCTCAAAATACATTATCTCGTTTAATTACTCTACGATTAATATTATTAACATTCAACTCCTCACGTTCTGAGAATATAATATTGTGTGGATTTTCCACTACACCTGCATTATGTGTGCCTCACCCATCCCATCTTGACTTTATTACCATATTAACCCTTATCCTGCTAACGTGGAGAATACGGTGAGCTCCTAATAATGCCAGCAGATGGCAGATGGAATTTAACTTGACGTTTAAAGGGTTAATGTTGGAAGAAAAGCGAAATATGTTCGTATGCCCTTCATACCCCATACTTCACTACAAATTGATACCGCTTTTCACTTCAGTCATTTTTAATCTTCAGGTCAAAGAGACTTTCGTCCATTTATTTAAGTAAAACACCAACAAATGCACACATATATAGTCTTTAATAAGGTAAAATTTTCATTAAAACACTCAAAACGCCCCTACATGTTTCGATCATACGATCATCCTCAGGGAGCATACTTTGTTCCTTGCTAAAGTTACAGTTTAAAATACTCAGTGATTTATTTAGTTATGATTAATTTGGTGCTGTGGCAGCATGTCGTGTGTTATGTGTGATTGGGACGTTGTTCAGTTGAGACAGGCTGTCGGTGTGCTTGTTGTGTCATATAGCGTGCATTCGTCCCTTCTCTTTATGCTAAAATTTCAATCCAAATGCATATGTTTAAATAATTTATTACGGTATTGTATTGAAAAGTTTATAATCCCACACGCTCACTCAGACAACATTTATACAAATTACACAGAAAATTCTCGGAAATCACTTAACATTTTTGAACCTGATTGGTATAACATAGCATAGAACAAAACAGGACAATGGTTAAGGAGGCAAACTGAAGCAGTTTGTTAAAAACCAAGCAGCGCCGTGGCAGCGGAATATTAATTTTCCTGACGGAATGTTTACAGAATGAAAATGACTTCAAACAGAGTTTCTACCTTACGTTTATTGCGTTTCCAGTTCCTCTAATTTTCTCCTAACAGCAATATTAGATACCTAATTTAGTATTCGATTAGACGCTAAATAAATTCTAGGGCGTGAAGTAAATGTAAGAGTTTACACCATTCAAATTTAATTAAAATTACATTGAGTACACATAGAAGCTTCACTGACCCACTTTCTATTCCTTAAAGGAAACCTAACCTTCATATTAAAGATGACCTACAATTAAAACAGGAAACTCAACAGTGCTTTAAATTTACATTAATGTTGTAAACAAAATATCTACGTCTGGTCGATATAAAGTTTTCGTTCACAAACCAAACTCTCATCGTAAAACTAATATACGTTTACAACTCCAGAGGTCTCTTATAATACCCAGAGAAGATTAAAAAGTAAAATATTTTCACTGCGCTTAATTTCAAGCCATGGCACGAAAAGTGTGAATACTTCGGTTAGAGCTCTACGCATTTTAAAACTTGGCGCTAGATGAATGTGTGAATTGGCTTCACCAGTGGGCTCAGTATGTATCCGATAGGAGGCTAAGCTGTTACCAGAAAAGACGCGGATAATGTAGAAAATAAAAAAAGAAATCTTTGGTCTCTTTCTATGCAAAACCCAGATTTCTTGATCGTAAATTTCGTAGTCTAGTCACTGTTTGACTCTGCTTTCATTTGTACTGTTAATTCATATTAATTTGTGAATAATTCTGCTAAACGTCTATCTGATACAACCCCAAAGCCTCGCGTAACTTATCTTCTGGTAGCTGTTCTGCTACAGACAATTCATAACTCTACTCATTGTTTACAGTGAAAGGAAAAGGGTAACCCATAATATACAGGCACAGAGGGTAAATGCAGGTGTAGGTCCTACCCATTCGAAACACGGCACTAGAAGGGGGTGGGAAGTCAGCAAAACGTTCCGGCCACTTCATCCCCCGGAGAGACCCGGTATTCAGTGTTGGCCAACAGGAGGCTGGGCGGGCCTGGGATCCGTCTGAACGATACCGTATACTATATATGAAAATTGCTTCCTTCAATTCCACTGATAATTGCAAGTACCACCAATCGTAACACAAAAACTGAATTATTTTCACGGAACGTGTATATGTTTTACGCGACAATCAAAATAAATAAACATATTAATCAGAACGGCATTAACACTTTTGTCTGTATATTGGACATAAGAAAATTTGATGTGTATTGAATCGTGCATCATCTTGATAACTGAAGAATAAAATCCAACTAGATGCCACTTATTACTTTATTATGCTTATGTTAAGCTCAACATGTTTCGGGTACCATTATGCCCATCATCAGGAACTCACGACGATAGCGTTGGTTACCACATAGGCCGTCTGATTCTCGAGTTGCTGCTGGTTGGAATTTAAGTGCAGGCAGGATGGATGAGTGTCCGGACCGAAGTCTGTTATAGCCTTCGGTCCGGACACTCATCCATCCTGCTTGCACTTAAATTCCAACCAGCAGCAACTCGAGAACCAGACGGCCTATGTGGTAACCAACGCTATCGTCGTGAGTTCCTAATGATGGGCATAATGGTACCCGAAACATATTGAGCTTAACATAAGCACAATAAAGTTATAAGTGGCATCTAGTTGGATTTTATTCTTCAGTTATTTGTACATAAGCTCTGTTCTGCCTGAGGTAACAAATGAAGTTTCGTATAGAATGCATTAATCTTAGTCTTAAAAATTTTAATTAATTCTCGCAGTAAACGTATCATATTATTACAGAAATGTACTGTACTAATAAGACATCATTCTTCCTGATTACTTAAATTTGGGCCTATTAATTGTTTGCTATGTAACAAATTCGCAGTTTAGTTGAATTCACTTGCAGATCACAACAACACAGCACAGCTCATCAAGTGATACATGATTTTGTCCCGTCTTTGCACACAGTTGCTAGTTACGTCTGTAACCGATATTCGTACTAAATTCAAAATACATAATTCAGACTTTTTCCAGTCGTTTTTGCTATCGTACTGAGAAGAGCACTTCGACAGTCCTCCAGTTGTTTTGGATTATAGCAATGGTTAACGTGATATAAACCGCATATTTTATTACGTGCCTCAGAATGTCGCATGTTACGTCACTCACACGTTGTCATGACAGAATGCGTACTGCAACTTTTAACATATCGAATAAGCAAGGGGTTGTCCTACTGATACGTCTAATTTCAAACGAATATCTAGGAACAAGAATTCACGTATAATACGGGCGTTAATCATAATAATTTCGCCACATCAAAAACCTAATTTTTAAGTGCGTTTCGTTCTCATTGCACGGTCCAAAAATGCTCTTAAAAGCCACCCAAATGCAAAGATGCAAGGACTTATCTCGTCTCGAGAGATATAGAACAGTACTCAATTAAAAAATGCCGTCTGATATTTAGAGCTGAGAGTTCCACTAATCACACCCTTCAATCTGGAAAATCTAGGGACAGACTGTCGGTAAGTCAACGAGAAGCATAGTGGTTGTAAAACGAAGGTTTTGTTTTCAAGAAAATCATTAGCCTAAAGAAAGCAAGCTGATGTACAATAATTCAGATTTAAAGAAAATTAATGAATATATTATTATCTTAAAAGCCATTATTTTATACATTTGCTTTAAAGTAAGATACAAATACATTCATTATGTTACAGTTATTTTCACGTTTCCAAGTGGCAGACGGGATGTGTCGAAAACTATAAAATGAATAGAATGAAACATTCTCCCTTAAAATCTGCTTTTAATTGCTGTGTTAATATAAGTTATATTAAATACAAGACGTTTGAAATTTGCTAAATTTTGAGAGTTTTCTTTACCGGATAACAACTTGTAGAAAAAGCCTTTTATTTGTCCATGCCGTGACGGTGTATGTCTATAGGAGAGGCCAAGCTGTAAATCCCACACAAACGTAAAACCTGCAATATGAAGTTATTGATAAACTTGGCACTCCCCTTCCTTTCATCCCTTCTGAGAAATACCGCCCCTCCGAATTGGAGAGGAATATTACTGGAGCTAACGCCAAAATCTCCTGCACGAAATATAGTCGACAACCCGCTCGGCATGAAGCGAACACAGCTCGTCTTAATAATGCGGTTCCAATTTCAATATTTTCCTTGCATTTTCTTCCGATATTTGCACCAGCTGTGTCCCACGTTAGTGTGACTCAAGAAAGGCGCTTGGTAAATCTGGCTTATTTTTCCACCAATGTTGGTACAGGATCGCATTTCCCAAGGGAAGGTTTGCTTACCATCCTCGTCCTGGCAATTTCTGTCATTCTCCAGGTACTGCCTTTCCTTAATACATGGCTGAGTGTGTTCTCAGATGTGAAATGGGTGTCTTTTCCTCTTCTGTAGGTTTCGGCTAGCAAAAAGTCGAATAGCTATTTTTTTCGTCTTTGATATTGCTTGTAGTTTAAGTTAGTAAGAGGATGGTTATGGAATTCTGACATGAAATTAACAGAGCTGTTTCCAGAAAACGTTGAACTCCGTTCTAGTTCACAAGCCCTCAAGAAATTAACACGTCATTCATAAGGCAGAATTTAAAATTTAATATTAAAAAACGGTCTAACACAACACATACACAATTTTTCAAGGGTTACTATTTGCAGATTTGTTAATAAGCCGTCATCAAATCTTTTTTAACAACAATTGTCCAGTGAAACATACCCTTGGCTGTAGGATTGATAACCTAGATAGGTTTCACCCTTTTTATGGCCACGAAGGCCCTTAGGGTGAGTAGAGGTATAGCTCTACTCTTTCTAGGACCTTGGCACTAGATGGGGTTGGGGGATCAGCCCCACTCCCCGGCTGCCTCTACCCCCGGGAAAGACCCGATACCCCTTGTACAGGAAGCTGGGTGGTCTCCACGGCCGGGCTGGACAAGTGCGAAAAATCTCACCCCCACCGGGATTCGATCCCCGGACCGTCCAGCCTGTAGCCAGTCGCTATACCGACTGAGCTTCCCGGACCAGGATTGATAACCTCATTCCTTATAGATATTCTTCACGATTTTATTGAAATAAATACATAATATCTGGATACAATTAGAGAATATAGAAATGTTTTTGTGTTGTAGATCTAAACATAAATAACAATGGTAGGCCTTACACATGATGTGTTGAAACACGTCTGTCTTACGTGATTTCAGTATCCCGCTGGGGAGTACCCAAGAACCGCCCTCTTCTGGGTTATTAATCAGAGAGTAGTGACAATTCCTACTCGTTGCGTAGTACTCAGAAGAGGGTGGTTCCCACACGCCTGTAGTATTCTTCCAAACATCACGCATCTCTCATTTTACAGAAGTAAGTTACCCCGGTTTCAGAATAATTCCAGTTTTAACGCGTGTTATTTCTTAAAACTCTTGTAGTTGGTATATTTGTATTCTTCGTATTGGTAATTATGACCCGTAAGTTCTGTAATGTGTAAAATATTTAAATTTTATCGTAATTTATTATTAATTTAAAAAATTGTCATTTTAGTGATTGATGATGTGAGGTATTACGATTTATCTAAATAACAAAATAACTAATAAACAAACCGACTAACTTACAGTGATTCATCCCATTGTGTTGCAGATATTAAAGTACTACAATCAACTACTTACTTACTTACTTACTCCATGGTGCAGAGTCCTTCTTGAGAAGCTAACTGGTTTGCAGCTAGTCAAGAAATTCCCCGCATTTCACGGAACCCGAAGCTTCATTACCGCACTCACAAGCATCCGCCACCTATCTCTATCCTGGGCCAACCCAATCCAGTCCACATACCCA
>Ga0136643_10003186_pt1 | contig 21926 bp, 8 predicted proteins | sample TergutLab28metaG_FD_96883 | JGI IMG/M metagenome (GOLD analysis project Ga0136643, IMG submission 96883) | Labiotermes labralis P1 segment gut microbial communities from Petit-Saut dam, French Guiana - Lab288 P1 (version 3) (version 3) | ecosystem: Host-associated > Arthropoda: Insects >...
CACACACACACACACACACACACACACAAACACTACAATTTGACGTCAAACACGCATAAAATATCCAATAAATGTTCTTATAAGTATATAATTTACAGTTAAGTGATTGATTCATGCACCATTTAATAAAAAGTACTCAAATGAACAAGTAATTTACCGTCAAATGGTAAAATGGTTAAAAGTTCTCAATATAATAATAATAATTTAAAACTAAACAGCCTCCTTTTAGCAACGTGCTTTTCTTGAGGTCTGTGGAAGCAGAACGTGTCACTGAACTGGGAAATTAAGACAATTTTGGGTATTCGCGTAATATAAAACCAACACTAAATTCATGCTTACGTCATTGCTGCTAGTTGTCAGTAGACTGGCGGGAACGATGACCTAAGGATGTTCGCTGTTACTACAAACCCAAAGTGTGTAGTAAAGTATATCTGTAGTTTGTTTACGTCAAAGTCGTATTGTGACAGACCATTACGTTAAATTATTAAACTAAATTTATTAGACTAGTATGACTACACCGCAGCGTAAACTCACTCAGAATTTTATTTATAATATTTACTTTTTTATTTTAGTGAATATGCTGTTCATTGTTTAATGTAATTTCGGAAATGTACGTATAGCGTCCAATTTCCCCCCAAAATCTTAAGACTCGTTGAAACAAATGTAGAATAGAACACTTGAAACAAATGTAGAATAGAACACGCTTTTTAGGCGCGTTCGCAAAATTGCGAAAAGCGACTATTAGCTTCGTCATATCTCTCTGTTCGTCCGTTCGCCTGTCCGTCTGTTCGCATGGAACAACTCGGCTCCCATTGGACGGATTTTCATGGAATTTGATGTTTGAGAATTTTTCGAAAATCTGTCGAGAAAATTAAAGATTAATTAATATCGGACAAGAATAACGGGTACTTTCTGTGAGGATCAATATACATTTCCGATCATATATCCCGCAGTTCTTCTCAGAATTATGAATATTTCAAACGAAAGTTGTGGAGAAACTAGAAACAAACATTTTATGCTTAATAATTTTTTTTTAGAAAATCGTGCCGTGTATGAGACAATGTGGAAAACTGTTGTAGAGCAGAGCAGGCCACAGATGGCAATACGACAATACGTATGGCGCCTGCGCATTGCATTCTGGATACTTTAGGCTACAAATATACACACACAGACTGTGTAACACTCCTTGCTTTTCCGCTGCAACAATGTTTGCACGAACGCTTATCAGTGTTAGGTTTTACGTATATTGCCTGTCTTATTAACTTTTTTCAACTTATTTTTCCAAATGAATTTTTCTCCCTAATAGATGTTAATCAATTTAGGCTCAAAAATGGGCACAGAAATTAATGCGCATATTCATGTTATCCATCCTAAGTGAGTGCAATCTAAATCAGACTATTAATGCCTCCACAGGTTTTCGCGAAAATCTCCAGATTAAGCCTACGTGTGTTCGAGCAGACAAAATGGCTGGAAGAGGCACGGCGATTCGCGTACTCGATCCGCAGGGATGCAAAGGAGCCTAAAATGGAAAATGAATTTATTTGTTTAAGAAAGGAAGTCAAGTAGTTTGCAAGTGTTCGTAGTACACGCCTGTAGATTCGATGTTCGTGTCATTGTTTTATACTCCGCGATTCTTAGAAATTTCGTCTCAATTACGCAAGCTGAGTGGTAATGAAAATTATTACATTATAATAACCATTTCTCACCGGATGTGTGTGCTTTCAGAGAAACAGTTATGAAATTCAAGACACCTGCACTACATCCGAGTGGAGAAGGAGAAACAGCTCTATTTTGCTTCCCTTTTTTATAAACGGTAACGAATGCGTCCACTATTGTTTCAGGGCTTTCTTAATGAAAGGTGGCGAAAGAACGGAATGCTTAGGTTGTTCATTATAGCGATATCATATATGTATATATGTATATGTATGTATGTATGTATGTACGAATGTGTGTATGTATGTATGTATGTACGTACGTATGTGTGTATGTATGTATGTATGTACGTATGTGTGTATGTATGTATGTATGCATGTATGTATGCATGTATGCATATATGTATGTATGTATGTATTTATGTTTGTACGTATCTATATACCCCCATTGCCGCAGAATCAATTTATCGAAAACGTTCAATTGTCACCCGGTTTTATCTTAAAATAAACGGCAGTCGAATACATTGCTTAATTATAGCAGAATCTAATCAGTCCCAGTTTTGAACCATATATAGCAATAATTAATCAATCACACGAGTGGTAGTAACAAGATAAAGTCAGTTTTATAACTAAAGCATTTGCAGTAGATGTGATTATATCAAGGAAATCATCTCCGAGTGACTGTTTCTTTTTCCAACGTCAAAGCCAAATCTTGGCGGCTATAGATTTAAAGAAGTTTGTGAGGCTGAAACATTTGTGACACGAAGTCTGATAAAACGTCACGGACTTGCATCAACAGGAAGTAGAAACCTCGTGCAAAGATGGGATAAACGCGTCATTTTTTGGCAAGAACTGTGGAGAAAACTAGTGGGTCGGAAGTACAATTGAATCTCATCTGTTCTTGCCAGAGTTTAAAATAAACAACAAAAAATAATGCATTTTTAACTTACCGACTTTCCATACTGGATTTCATATTAAAATGATAAGCAATTTTCTTTTGCAATGGGGCTGTACTAAAGCACCTAGTATTACACTTGTTAAGAATACTAATCCAGTATTACGGTATATGTAATTTGAAACTGTGCGCATATAGTAATAGTTCTTACGATTTTCCTCTATTTTTTAAACATATTAACCGACATTAAATTAAGATAACAACATTTTAAGGCACTAATGCTTCAATACATTATTCGCAGTATTGTAGCAGAGTACTGCATTAAAGGAATAAAACAAAGCTTATTAGATGCAGTTTCAACTAAATCGATAGTTCACGTTTTTATTTCTTAATTGTGAAAGGAATACAAAAAAGATTATTTAAATGCGGTTTAATCTAAATCAACATTTTGTGTTACTATTTCTTAATTGTTAGTAATAGTATGAGGTTAAATATCTTCGAATATTATCGGAGGACCGTTGTTAATTGCTCAACTTAGAACGTTAGGAACTGTACGCATTGTGTATTGCATAATCATGAAAAATTGAATGATGTGTCGGAAATATTATTGTATTAGACCTGAAGTGTATACTGGTTTTCCTTGGAGTATACTTTGAAGACATTCGTGTCAAAGATAAGTACTATATTATTAATATACATGAACGACATACACTTATGTAATTTGTTCAACATTAACAAACGTCTACAATAGTACACGCAATTTTCCTGCACTGCAGCAGCGCATTAGAATACAAACTGGTACACACACTGCAGATCGACACTGTGGAGACACTTTGCATACTGTATATCCAGGAATTAGAAGGCTCCCAGAATGGCTAGACCAAGCAACAACGAGTGACCAAGTATACGAGATCAGAAAAGCGTGCAATGAAGACAGTTAATTTAGTGGTATGGCAAGTATGTTGACAGGAAGCACCGACAAGTTTAACGGCGTTAAGAGTACAAGTGATTCGATCGATTTACTTATTGTCCCTTATACAGAGTCCCATAAAAGTCGCTTCACCTTTATTTTACTCGCGTTGCAGAAGAACGCTTTATTTGCAACCAACCAACAGCAGAATGTGGCAACGTGGAACTAGAGAAATTGTTCAAATTGTTGCCAACCGTTGCAAATAAGAAAAAAAAAACGCAAGTGAAAGTTATTATAAATCAGTAAAACATTATTTCCACAAAGCGACATTTAGGACATCCCGTATATTTGCACGACAAAATGGCGACCGTTAATGTTACTATAGGTTAGCGGTGACCATGATATCATAAATCGGTATCAGTATATTATAATGTTAATCAAGTTCCTGCTAGCCTTCACGTATGGATTAAAAAATAAATTTAGCTTCGTAAGGAGAACTTCTTGCTCTGCCCTACACACACACACACAGGCATTAAGTATCTTGATTACGTTCATCGTTCATACTGGTCATTGCCGTATTCACCGAAACAAAGGACTGATATTTCTTATGAAGCTGACTGTTACACAGAGAACAAAATAATCGGTGTCAAGGAATATGACGGCGATGAACAGGACAGTAACACATCACGTGAGAACATGACAAAAAAGTTTTGGATAGCCCGCACGTTTATACGTATTCCAAGTAAATTTTGAATTAATCGAAACTTTTTAGTGAAATTCGGACACAAAATTAAATGCTTAATCACTGTCAACGGGTGCACCAGGTGAGACAAAATGGAAAGCAAGCAATGTCAGAAACGAGCAAAACAAACCATAGGTCAACGGGAGGATAAAAACCATATTACTTCGAATTGCAGACGCACCCCACTTTTACAAAGGGATTTTCAGGGTATAAATTTTTGCAAGATAATACATTTGAGTGTCCGTAAAATTTACTACTCTTTCAGCAAAGCCACTTGTTCTTCGAGACTCTTGAAGAGTGAATAACAGCCCCTCAAATTTAAGAAGTTTCCTAATTTTTATTTCGGAAAAACGTGCAGAACGATGAGTATTTAGTTCGAAGTAATATTTTATGTACAAAAATAACGTGATGGACATGCCTAACTAAAACTGACTACGACACTCATGGACCGTGTACCATCTACTTGTAAATCAAATGAATTAGGAGGTGCTAGTGACCATTGTAAGGACAGCCATGGCGTCGAAACAGGCCTGAGCCAAGGTCCGTTTCCATATGACTGTTTGTCGAAAGCGGTGATAAATGTGCCGTGCGGATCGTCACTCACAGATAACAATATGCTTTGCCAGACAGACTAACCTCACCGAAATGCTTGTTCGCTATCAGTTGCTTTCCCTACGTCATTTCCGGTGAATGCGGTGCCGGAGTAGATTAGTTCTACACGTCGCTTCAAAATCGGTGTGCGTGCTTTGAAACATAAACGGATTTGACCTTAGCTTTATGTTTGAAGGGCAGAAGAAAGCGCGCCCTGAACTAATGCAAATCTAAGTTCTGTTGGTTATATAGTGCGCTAATTTGTTACGTATAATAGGAGTTTTCCCGTCAAACATCGCACAGGATTCAATAAAATATTCTCGGGCTAGCAACTGCGTTAGGTGTTTGAATCGAAAGTAAACCAGTATGATCCTTGAAACGTAGGTTTGCTCGCCATTGAACCACCTGACGCAGTTGCTAGTCCAAAAATATATTATTGAATTTAGTCGCCATGAAAACTTTAAATTATATCTGGCACAGGATCACACAGTCTACGGCTTGTTTACTAAAGGCAACGTGAAGTCGGCAGACTACGGCATCTGGGATTACGACACGCCCACACACTGACGAATCTGTCTACGAGAGAGCCAGAGCTACTTGAGATGCGCCGATCCTGTTTGTTTCAATGCACGCGCTTGTCATTCCGCAAGGCATCCACCTTCTGCAGCCCTTCATTCTGACATGTCCGAGGGCAAAACACTCAGTTCTTACAGATAAGCAGAATAAAGTGGCATCGCCGTCGGGTCGTGGTTCAAGAAATATCACTGCCAAAGGAGACGTAAAGTATTGTGGACAAACACACACAGAAATATAAAATGGGAATGAAACGGTGAGGAACACAAGAAAGGAAAGAAAGAAATTCATAGAGAAGAAGAGGAAATGACGCAAGAAACTTCAGGATGTGACAGGAATCAAAATCGGATTTGCTCGATAACTTTCTATGTGAACCTAACCATAACTAGCGGCATGTCAATGGCATTCTTCACAAGCTGATGCTCGTTTAGATAATAGAGAAGTTACCCGACTTTTACGAGCCCTGAGCTCATTACGTGTTAACAACAGCCCGCCGCTCGTCCGTAAACTTGGCGAAGTAAATGAAGTCCACATCCGCCAAATATCGTCGTAACTTTAACGTTAGTGGTCAATATTTTTCAATTTAATCTGGTGTTAAACGTATATGCCGATTCTGGCCGCGCGGTCTAATGCACGGTCTGCAGCCGCTCCCTTGCTGGGATTGTCAGTTCGAATCCTGGCGGGAGCAAATGACAGTCTATCGTGAATGTTGTGTTCTGACAGGTAGAGGTCTCTGCGACAGGCTGTTCATTCGTCCAAACGAGTCCTACCGATTGTGATGTGTCTGAGAGTGGTCGTTAAGCCTCGATAATGAGGAGGCCCTGGCCATCTAAAAGAAATAAATACGTGCGGTAACATTTTCACATTTTCCTCAAACTTATGAAGTTCCGAATTCGCAGTTGCCTGTAGTTTTCTGTGACTTCTTTTCACCTCTGTTCAAGCATTTTTCTTGTCATTCTCTAATAAAATGCTGCAAATTCGAATAACGGATTGACTATAAATATGCCCAGTAATTTCGGAGATGCAATATTGGAGCGGACAGGCGCGGAGAAAAGAGACTATCTCCTGATTATGCGTCCATCTTATGTACAATATTTCTTCCTATTTACGTTTCTGTGTTCAGCCTGATGATGACTATATATAGCCGAAACTTGTAGCTGGTTGGCACACAGATGAAGTTGTGTTAAGAATGTGATTTTGCATCGTTTCTTTTCTCCTTATATATGAATAATTCTTATGAGTTCCAACAGTCTGGTCCAAATTAATTTTCCAGGAAATCTCCAATTATCAAGGCTCAGAAGCGGCGACTAGATGAAAAGGCCTTACGGAAAATCAACATACGACACTGAACAATTACCTGTCAAACTGAGCTCGACACTGGATCTGGTACAGCGGTAAGCGCTGTCGAATTTAACCCGACACTGGACAGTAAGGTTTAAGGTTGTATATCACGTGACTTGGTCGTCAGATGTAAGAGTTTGGGTTAAGTGCAATATGAAGTATAATTATATTAGCAGCAGTGAAGGGTCTACGCGGTGTGAATGAAGATGTTTCAGGTTATTAATGAAATAGAATTACTACGCAGCAAATTAATTTCTAGAAAACATGGCAGCTACCAGCACACACCCATCCATCTTGCGGCTTAGCAGTGCCCAAGGTAGATCAGCTTATATGGGCTTAAAGTACTTTTTTTTTAATTTAACCCGGGTTTATTTAAACTTAAACTTTACTGAAACAATAATTTATCAGAAGAACTCCAAACACGAATATAATATTCCTATTGGCCAATTTGCCTATTGTTACCTCTGTCTGGTCATAGCACTCGCTTTATGAACTGAAACTGTTTACAAGCAACAAAGTATTTGCGCACATAAGCCCATTTTGCACCACGAAAATGGATATGATCTTCCAAGTAGAAAATGATAGAAGGAAATGAAGAAGGCTGTTCGTAAAGATTTTGATTAAGCTTTTAAATACTTTATTTCCTGATAATACATATAAGTGTCTTAGAGTGCCTAGAAGTTTTTAAGTAGTTACCCAAGGCTGTAAGTACCAGCAGATATTGAAATTAGTAAAATGGTTTAAGGTAAAATTATGTATTTTTTATTAAACATAAACAGCTGTCAAGTATAGCGTAAGTTTGACGTACAACATGTCCACACGCCCTTCGTTAATGTAATTCTTGTAATGCTACGACTAAGAAGACATAAGCAGCTACTAAATGACCTTAATGAAAATGGAATATACTAAAATTTGAAAGCGGACGCACCAGACTGTTCTTTCTGTAGAACTCACTTGGAAGAGGCTACAAACCTCTCGCAAGAAAAACACATTAAATGACTACAAGATCGCAAGGCTTGTTATTTCTCATGGCATAACATGAAGATGGCGTGCCGTTCTATGGCATGGTTTCTTTTATTAATTTCGTTAAGAACCCGTGAATTAGTTATAAGAAGTGATGACAGGCATATTGGTAGTATTTCACCTGACACCAGTCTGGAAACTTTGCTTCAGAGAGGGTTATCTCTACCACTAGGTCACGTGACTCTGAAAGTTATAGTCTATCTCGAAAGTCACCTCGTGATACAGGAATAAAGGAAACACGGCCTTGGTATTTTAAAGTAAGAAAAAATGAGCAGCTAAAGTAGGCCTATACCTATGTATAATTAGGCACGCTACAGTTCGAGAAAGTGTTCAGATGGGGTACAAAGCCTCACACTCTAAGCTCCTATACCAGACGTGTATGAAAGGATAGCCTCACACTCCACCCACTTTATCTTCGCAGAAGAATTCTCCGGTAGCATTGGGACAAGAGACTGGATGGTCCTAAGGGCCGGTATGGATGCTGCGAAGAAGCGGAAAATCTCTGCTCCTCCCGGGAATCGAACCCCGATTTCTCTATCTTCCAGCACTTCGTCTTCCACTATACTGAGCTAATCCCTGTCCCATTATTTGAATGTGTTGTAATGACATTCTTCCGGAAGTTGCTGTAAAAACCCATTATCATTTTTTTTCTTTCCCCTCTCTCGCAGGTCACAGTCAAGCCATAAAGCAGTGACTTCGCAGTAGTTGCATAATAATGAGGAAAGGCGCACGAAGTGACACGTCAGGTTTTGTATGAGAAGAAAGAGAAATATTAAGTAATATCTTCAGCATAATTGAACAAAAACACCTATAGACAAAGAAAATTCCACGGAGAACATTAAAGTATTATTCCTTGTACCTTGTCAGCAGCGTGGACCTGTATATGAATTCATTATTACTTACGTAAAGATCTAGAAGACAGTGGAACACGTTACATTGACTGCTTGTGAATAATAGGGATGTTATTAGACCCAGAATTAAGTGTGCATACTTACATTTATGTTTCAAATTAACAATTTAGCGGTATACATTTTGGACTTTGTGAGGGAGATATAAGTTATTTATGGCGTAAAATTTTGAATCAGACATAAGACATACATAAGATAATTAATTAAGTTTTAATTACGCCACCCAGTGTAGTGCGAGTTTTGGTTTCTAAAAACGATGATCTTATGATAAAAGACTTATGAAGGCATTATAGTCTTTCAAAACATCGGTAATTCTCTTCCACCTGGCACGAAGTGACACTAATTGAAGCTGTAGGATGCTATGGAATGGAAATGAATGTGGAAGAAACTAAGGTAATAATAATAATAATAATATCAAGACAGACATCCCCAATACAGACTATGAGATATAAAAAGTAACCGGAATATGTGGAATATGATGATAGCATGATAACAAATGATGCAGCATGCACACGTGAAATTAAATTGAGAATTACCATGGCAAGAGCAGCATTCAGCAAGAAGAATATTCTTTTCACTAGGAAATTGGACTTCAATTTAAAGAAGAAACTTGTAAGGTGATACATTTGGAACACAGCTTTGTACGGTGCTGAAACTTGAGCACTTCGTAAGGTAGATCAGAAATGCCTGGAAAGTTTGCACGGTGGTGCTGGAGAAAGATGGATACGATCAGTTGGACCGAACGTGTGAGAAAAGAAGAAGTGTCACAAGAGTTAAGGAGGAGAGGAACACGCTACAAACAATAACAAGCAGGAAGAATTACTGGATTTTTCATATCTTGAGTAGGAAGTGCCTTCTAAAATATGTTATTGAAGGAAAGATAGAGAGCTTGATAACAGTGGCGGAAGGACGAAAAAGAAGATATAAGCAGCTACTAGATGACCTTACGGGATAGAAGGAACACTGGAAATTGAAGGAGGAAACATTATGTCACAGTATATGGAGAACTCACCTTGGAAGAGGCTGTGAACCTGCCGTATGACAGACTGCATGCAATGAATGACGGCTTAACATCCAAGAAAACCTGAATACTGAAATCGGGTTTTCTAAAGCGAATGTAAGAATAGCTGTTTACACCTATGTAAAAAAGAAGTAACAATGGAGCTAATATGTCGATTGAGAAATTTTCGTTCAGTTCAACAGAACTTTCTGTCTGTATTTAGACAATAAGAATAGTTCTTTACATGTCATAGAAAATTGTGCTGACGTTTAACAAACTTTTCATATTTGACAAATTAGTTTTTACAAACACACACACACACACACACACCACAATAATGATGCTGAACCTATACTAACGATAAAACTGAAAAAAATGCATTGTGAGGACTTTCATGATGTATTCACTTCAGCAGATGTTAGTGTGATCAAATGAAGGAAGTGATGAGCCCTTCTTGGGAAGGGTCACACAACTAGTCAAGAAGTAATCGTGTTTGAAAGAACCCGCAACTGCTCTCTTTCCTGGACCAAGACAGAAACAAGGACACACATTCCCATATACAACTTTCACATGTTTCAGTGCCTTCTACTCCTAGATCTTCCAATTGGTCTCACCCTTTTAAGGTTTTCAGACCAAAATTATCTATGACCTTCACATGTTTGCCTTTTGCGCTGCGTGACAAAACTACACTGTGTCTGGATTTCGTAATCTTAATAATATATGCTGAAGTGTGTCAAATATGAAACTCTTCACGGAATTGTCTCCAGCCTCGCACTTCTTACACTGTCGTGGATCCATGTGTCTTCCTAGGCTTGCGGCTTTCAATCTCTTAGTCGTTATAAACCGCGCACTAATTGTGCAAGTGAAATGACTGCTATTATAATGTATAGTGATGGTATATTGTTGATTACAGTTAGTCACAACCTATTGGAGGCGCCAAGTTTTACACCTACACACAAAAAAGAGGTGGAATTATAGTTTTGATAATTTCAGCCAATTCGTGTTTATAAAACAAAAGGGAGGAGAAGATGCTGAACTGAATTGTAGTTAGCTTACCGAGTATTTTACTGCCATTTTCTTCATAAAATGTTAATTTTTTAGTTCACAAGTATTTTGTACTTTTCGACGTATTTATTGTCTATTACAGATTTGTGACGAAATGGTATGACATAAACTCCATAGCAATTGATTCCATGCTTACTTCCAGATCAACGTTCCAAGTAACGTCTAACGTCACCAGTACATACAGTCTTCGTTGTGCCAGTCTGTTGTGTTGTCGCTTTAAAAGAGGATTGACGTCGACGGTGTATACAGAAATTTTATGTGTTACTTGCTGTTATAGCCACTCCTGGTTTTCCTGAACTTCCCTAATTGCATTTTCTACAAATATACCACTAGCCGGGGGGTACGCGGTGACATAATCCTCCCGGCCGCACTATGGCCCTGGGGTCGACTCAGCCTCTAACAGAAATGAGTACCAGGAATATTTCATTGTGCGTAAAGGCTGCCAGTGCGTAGGGCTGACAACCTTACCACCTTCATGTGCCAGTTCTCATGAAATATGGGAGCCTCAGCCTCCTGGAACCCTCAGGTCATGTCCAGGCCGGTGCAGGGATTGCTTTACCTTTCTTTACCTTACTACAAGCCAGCCTAGTGCAGCCGTTATAACGTCCCTCTGTGGACACTCAGCAATCACGAGCTGTTCGAAACAACCTCCCTAAATTACCCAAATATATTACTGTCATTGTCAGTAGATGAAACAGAAACCGAAGACAGACGTATATGTACCCTCGCACCATCAGCATTTATATATACGAGTAGCACAGCAAATTCTGGAAAATTCCGGAACTGTTCTAATTTCGATTCCATTCATTGGTATTGTTAGTTTTTTATACCTCTGAAGTAACTATCTTTTACTTTGTATACAAGCCCTTGGAAAATTACATCAAGTTCACAGTGTACACAGATGACGCGTCATTGTAAAGGAAACTTTCTGATTGGTATAACTGCCAACTGAGTGTGAAAATAAACATTCATACAGAAAGTATTTCTACTAGTAACAGTTAAAAGTGACTTAGGTATTAGTAGTTCATAACGTCAATTTTGACTTAAAAATTTGCTTGTTACGGAAATATTCTTTTCCGAGACTTTCTACTAGAAGTCGATGTAAATCAATACCGCATTCAAGAAAGTAGCCATGAATTTACGTAGGGCTCCATTTTAAAATTAAAATAACACCAAGCCATTTTTTAACGCGCTAGTTGCGTTCGTTGAAACCTACGCGTATCTTAAAGCATGCGTGAATTAAAAGTGATACTAACCGTAAGAAAAAAAAGAGCTCCAATGGATGCAAATAAACCAGCCAAAGCGCGTTAATCCAAAAATGAGGAAACTTCATTAATAAGTGGTGTAAATTGGTAAGTGGCATTAAAGCAAAAGGCGTAAAACAAGGTCTTTCGTAAAAATAAACACTTCCTTATTTAAATAACAGCGTGGTTTATTTTAAGGAAACGAGTGGAAAATGGGGGGGTTCTCTTAGTTCTTCGTGCGTAAGGAAAATATGTGCGAAGCGGGCATCGGATCGTTCAGATTTGAGTTGTTGTAGTTCATCTGGAGGTATCCGGTCACGTGGATAAGGACAGCGATTGTGTTTGCGCTGAAGCACGGAATAGCGTAAAGTTGCTGCCAGGAAGAGAAATAAATAATTGTCAAAGGAGGTCACTGGAGACACACAATTATTTGCGACCTTAGACACATCTCCAATTAGCATGAACATCAACCAGAAACTCCGCAGCATGGCAGCTCTCCAGAATAATCCACTCACTGCCTAAGTACACCTTTTGTTCTCGAGTTAACATGCGCCCACGTTTTCGTGGCGTTTCTTTATTTCTGTCGTCATTCCTGTAAGTTTAATTACAGACGCTGGAACCTGTACCACTATGGGTAAACAGATAGTTGATCCGACGTCAATAAAAACGCCGTCAGTAAAGTGTTCCCCTGTCATAGTTTACATTTCTCCAGCATTTTCACAGATAATCATGTCGTCTCCAAACTCAGCTTCTCCATATGCCGTATACAAAGAACATCAGCCATGCTAGTGTGTGTGCCATATTCACAATGATTACAATCCCCGAGGTTTTTTTTTGTGCTTTTACTCGAGGCAGAAAGCCTGTCGCAATGGTCGAACTTATACGGAGAATTTATACTTCGTGTTCGCTTGGTCCGATTTCAGACCTGGGACCGGAAGCCGTTTATCCTGAATTATATTTGTGATATTGCTCCAAATTCCGGAAAAATTCAGGTGTACTTCTTTAAAATAGTCCTGTCAGTCTGCCTTGCGTATTTTTTCCAGTTATTATTTATCCATTCATCCTACGGCACTACAGCCCACAGTCGAGCCTTGACCTCCCATTTTGTTAGGTTTCGTAATAATTGGGTTTTACGATGTGGGGTTATTATCCGCAATACGGAGGACCGAAAGGTTGCTTCGTCGTCTGACTCCTCCACACCAACTTGCCCGGCAAGGGAAACTGTACCAATAGCAAGCAACCGGCATTTTACCTAGTTCGATTTATTATCTATAAGTATTTCAGTATCTGATAATATTATTACATGTACTGCCGTCGAGCATAACAGTCCTTTATTGTTTATGTCAATAATGTTACATGTTTCGGTCCTTCTCATGGACCTTTATCAGGGATAAAAATATATATCTATAACACAAGTATGGTTCATGATGAGGACAGAAACATGCACCATTTTTTATACAAGCAATAAGGGACTGTTTTGCTCAACGGCAGTACATTTAGTAATATTAAAATATCGTGACGTAACAGGATAAGGCCATTAAAATTGTCAATTTATGTAAGTAATAAGCCATGAAACTGAAAAAATTATTGTCGGATAAGCTAGGAAACAATATTGAGCAATTTAAATTAATTTAAAGTCACATTTGAGAAGTGGATTCTGCAAGATTGAAGAAGACTTCGTCACCTTTAGTCCTGAGCGCGATGACGTGTTTCGTTATTAATTTTCTTCCCATTTTTGCATCTAAACAAGCAATCCTCGTTCTTTCCTGATTCACATAACGATAAACTGCAATGAGTCCGACACTGCACAGTTTAAATACGAGTAATAGGTCTTTGCCATGTACTGGGCACTACCTCTCAACCGAAAGGCCCGGCTTCTCGCCCAGTTAAGTCCATGTGGGATATGTGGTAACTGGAGAGGTCTTTCTCCTAGTACTCCGGGTTTTCCTCACAGTATTACTTTACCAAAGCCCCTTACACACCCATACATCTACTACCCACCCTATAGGGAATGGCATTAAAAACGGACAGTTTTAAAAATTGGCTAACCGGCATACTCTTTGAAATTAACGGAATTTTTCAATAAAAACTTTAAAGTACATATAAGATTCTGCACACCTGGTTGCTGCAAGCAAGCTTCAACTTCTTTCTTACAATACAAAAATTTACGCGTGTGATTGTGACGTTGAAACTTGAACACTCTCACTCAACCACAATGAGCTGAACATTATACTCCTATATTAATTGTGCACCAGATGAAATAATAGAGTTATTTGTCGGATGTTAGTTTTCCCTCACCCACGTAACTCTGTGTTTTTTTTACCGAGGTTCCCTCTCCCCCTCTTATGACAGAAGCTGCGACGAACAGAACAATGCTGCCACAATTTTGTAGACAACAAACATGGAAGCAGGGGAGAACGATAATATTTTACTGAAATGAATAAATAACACTGACGAACAGTCCAACATAACTTTTCATTATATTAATAAGCAAGTTGTCGCATTACTTCTAGCAATATATTTCTACTAATTTAGTCATTCTCAGTCAAATCCGGTAAAAGTAAAGAATAAATTAAAGATGTTTAAATTTTTGTGAAATACAAAATATCGTGTATCTGCACTGGAACGAGATCTCACTTACTTACTAGAATTTTATAAATAATAATGAAAATTTGTTTTGCAAAATGTACAAGTACTATATATTAATACGGGTACCACGAGGGAATTCCATTCGTCGAAGTCATCTTAAATCTTTTTAGTCGCTAAAAGTAACAAAACACAAAAAATGTCGCTCGCTTATAAGAATTGTATTGCTATATGTGTAGCACAGTACGTGTACAAGTCTACGTCATACAATGCTGTTCACAGGCCACAATGTGCGACCAGAATTTAATCCATTTATGGTCACCTAAAAACGGTAAATTGTCTAAATCTGGGTTTCATTTTACGACGTTAAGTTTCTCTTTCATGATCATGGCAGCGTGAAATGACTATGGTATAGTGAATGAATGACCGAGTTCTCATGGACAGCTACTCGTTCCGTGAAATGTGTTGTGTTTAGATGAAGAGACCTATTTCTTGAAAACTGAGAGAAAGCCAAGTGTTCGTGCGAAAGTATTGTATATGAACAGAAAATTGCTAATACTTCGGTGAATGTACCCTGCTGAGTCTAGAGAAAGAAGTCCCATGGATCAAACCCTTCCACGTCTCCCTGGAGATTGTACGCTCCCCTCCCCCCTGCATATTTAATTGTATTTCCTTCTAGTCTTCTAGCCATTATGTTCATGCGAATGTTGCTAGTAATAACAGTGTCCTAAACGTCGGTAGTGACCACCACCTTGGGGGTGGTTGACATAGCCAAAAGACGTGCAAAAAATGCAGAAAGGGCAGAAAGTACGTAGCTTAGACGATTGTTATTCCACCATGCGTGGAGTCCTTTCCGACGACCGAGTACAAAATACAGAAATTTAACTGGTGCCACTTCCGGTGTTTGAAGTGTTATATTTAACAATGGTGTCAGCTGCTTTATTTAACGTCGGTGTTGGGTGAATAAAATATGATTATGGAGCACTGATGGAATGTGATGATGATAGGAAGAAACCAATATAATGGGGGCGGGGGCGGTGTTGGTGGAGGAATCTGTTCCTGTGCCATTTTCACAACGAATTCTACCTTAGCCAGACCCGAGATATAGATCAAGCCCGACTTTTCGCAGTGATATACAGCCGACATGTCTTTTTTAAAAAAAAAAAAAAAAACTCCCAAACTAATCTGCGGACAGACTGACTCAAATTTTTATATTTTTATTCTTGTACATTTTATGTGTAGGCTTTACTGACGTCTGTAGTGAAACTTCGAATTTCGTAATAGGCAGGAAATTTATGGAACCGCTAAGGGTCTGTTAGCTTCTCAAGAAAGATTTTTCTTTAGAGTTAATGGATATTATATTCATCTTTCAAAGTTTATCTTAATCCACACTTCCCGTAAAGAATACAGTCCAACTAATGCCATACGATATTGCGTGATTAAATTTTATTTATTTTTAGTTCCTGTGGGTTTATGTTTATATTTCAAGTAGGCCATATTTGAAATTTGATTAACACTCATTTTCCTATGCATATGCGCCGTCCTGTGTTCCACTAGTTCTGTTTGAAAAAGGGTGACGTTCGCTTGCACGTTCCGACGGCATATGGGGGAGTAGAGATATAGCTGTACTCATCTTTTATCCTTGGCGTTAGCTGAGGATGATTGGCTATATTCACGCGCCCTCCTCTCTAACCCCGTAGAAAGAAACCCTATGCCCTATGAGCCTGCCTAGGCCCCAGAAATTTAGAGAGGGGAAGCCTATTTCTCCCTGTCTACAATCGAACTACGAGTCGTCGGTTGTCAAGCCTTTAGTCTAGTCACTGTACAGAATGGGTTATCACGGCGCTTGTCCGTGTAATATTTTTGTCGTATTTAGTTGTTCTAACGTTGTCCCTGTTGGTAAGTGCCAGAAGATCATAGGATACTGGCGAGAACAGATGCACATCCACGCATTCTTAACCTCGGCACTAGATAGCGATAAGTTGTCAGATTCACCCTCCGGCCACCTTGTCACTGGGGAAGGCAACTCTTGTATGCGTCGACCAGAGAAAAATCCAGCCCCAGAACTGAGAAGTCATGTTCTCGTACTAAACCTGACATTTGATATAGCATGCCTTCGTGTTCTTCTGACTGAAGGATCACCGCTCAATGCAGTAAGACGCGCGTCTTTTTACGACATTTGGGATAAGTCTTAGTCGATAGGCGAAGATTCCTTTTGGGCGTATATTTTACCCAAGCTCTTTCAAGATTTTAAAATCTCTTTCCCTTTTTAACAGAGTTATTGGAAACGTGTTCCAAAATCGCATATGAAAGTTTCCTAATAGCTTGTAACTATTTAACAAGTCTATTACAATCGAGTCTTTTGCAGCTGCGAATATGACAATAATGAACACATCTGCTGTCCCAAAATTAGAGTATTCAAATATTTATTTTCATTTTCAAATTGAGGGATGCCTCTTTTGTGGATGTGAATCTCTCCGTTGTCATATATTGTGTTGGTAATAGATGGTACAGTAAATAACACTTCAAAGCTTAAGTGGTCAGTCTAATTGTGGTCCAAACAAATCACTTCGCAGTTCCTCTCTCTACACCTTCCCACACGCAAACACATAAGGGGAGCCAACCTACAGTTTAAGAAGGGAGGTGTAAAAATGTAACTTAAGTTCGGCTTTGATTGCTCCCTCTCTCCAGCCAGAGCCAGCAGGCAAGTGTAGAATTACTGCAATTACAGCGCTCATCACCGTGACGTCTGGCCTCGCATCGGGACGCTGATAATACGCTGAGGGCTGCTCACCACACGTTGCACTCGGATATGTCAGAGCTGCATTTGTTTATTTTCTATGTCGTCACGTTGAAAACTGGTTATGTCATTATTTCATCCACGACTATAAAACTTGCATCTCGTGCCAGATGATCCAGCCAGGCAGCAATTTTTGCTACAGGCTTCATATTACGTAATAAGTTACTTTCACGAAGAGTTTCACTTTATGCTCTGCAATTTTGAAACAATCCCAGAAAAAAAACACCTTATTTTTCCGACATAAATCTTACAATACACTGAATTATTTTGTTCTGTTTAGTTGTTCGCCACTCTTAACACTGCAAGTGTGCTGTGTTTTGCAACGACACATTTCAGTTTTCACTAATAGCACGCAAATATCGGCTCAGAAAATTTTACGGCTAATTAAATGTGTCGTTTTTTGTTTAACGACCCTACATTTCCGCCACTCTCTTTTACGATGTGTAAACGTTGTTACTGTCTAATTGTCAAGAAGAGGCTGCATTTTTTGGTCAGTCGCTCTTTCGGTCGGTTGCGGCATCCCTCAAATTTAAAACAAAGGCAAAACAACACAACAAACACTGACTAAACCACATGCGCACACCTTTCTCTCCGCTCCGTGTTGCATATAACGATGCCTGCTGCTACTTCACGCACCCATCTACTTCGTGTTGCAGACCATGAAGCTTGCTCCCACTTCATATACTTCGCCACTTCACGTTACAGGCAATGAGACCAACAACCATTTCACATACTCTTTCTAACTGTATCAACGTCTTCTTTGGTCTCAGCCTTCTTTTTATTTATAACATGCAATATTTTTAGGTATTCTTTTATCATTCATTCTATAACATTTTTTATCTCACTTTGCCTGAGTTCGTATCTTTTTTCACGCAGCTAATGGGCGCAGGAGGGTCGATCAGGAAGTGATTTAAAAAAACATATATTCGTATAAAGAATCTACAATCTTTACTGTTATATTAGGGCAGTTCGTTGCCGAGCGATTGTCATGTGTCCAAATCAAAATCTTGGCTGCCTCAGGTATAATCACGAAGTGAAAAGGAAAGGGATAATAATATAAAATAGCAAACATCACTGCACAGTAGGAAAAGTGCCTCGAATTTGCCGGGGACCAATAGGAAAAGTAGTGGGTTATCAGTATGGTTAAATCCGAATTGTTCATATTACAGCTGACAGTAAATAACCCAAAATACGTGCATTGTAAGCTTATTTTCTGGCCGACTTTCCCTTCCCATTTGCTATTATATTCTCATATAGCCATTAAATTGTCACGTGGACCGTGCACCCTCGTATAATATCTAATACCTAATATTAGTGTTAATAATTAATGAATCTGTTGGATATTTGACTACATTAGGGTGATGATTTTTAAATCGTAATAAATAAGTTTTTATGTAGTAATAACAATTTTACGTGTAGACTATTACTGTTTTTGTAGCTCTGAAGGCGGGTATTTAGCAGGTAGCCGTTTTCTGAGCTTTTGACGCCATGTATATAGTGGGTTGATCCAGAAAATTCAGAGGGACGTCGGTGTTAACACACAATTCTACACGGTGTCCAAACCCAGCAGGCTTATCACCTGATCACTTTATCAGCGCCTTCAAACTTTTTCAACTTTAAGGACCTCTGCTTAACGTCGAGGAAACCCACATATTAATGGTTGTAGTTCTAGGCACTGTTAATTAAGGAAATGTGTAATTAAAAAACTAATATAATTTCAGAATTGTAAATTAATTCACGTTTTATTCGTAGCGCTAATAATAATAATAATAATAGAAACTAAGCGCTGGCTCTAGTAGCAACATCTGTCGCATATTTATGAGAATTACCTAGGAATAATCTAGCGGATCCGTTTGTGATTATCCTGTGATCCCCAACTAGGGGGTCCGTGGCCTGTAGGTTTGGACCTACTGTCGTACATTATTAGATGTAGCGTACATGGTGAAGCAGATAACAGTGCCTGTCCACTGGACACCCACGGCTACTGTCAGCGGCCGGTTTAGTCAGACACTTTTAAGAATCTGTCCTGAGCCCTCCCTTGACCTCTCAGCTTTTACATGACTGTCTCTACGAAAATTCAGTTTACATACCAGAATTCTTTGTGCTGCATCTTAAGACCACAGTGTTATTGGTCATTGCACCCTTCAGAATTAAAATACGTAGCATTACTTTTTTTTGTTTTCTTCAAGGCAGTAAAAGGTAGCAGTTTCCTTCGAAACGCTAAAACCCCCCTACCAGACTACACGATAACATAACCTGGAAAACCAACATATGAATCTCACCAAATCAAATTTGTGCTCTGTTTTGACTATAACTGTCGTTGTAGCGGTGGCTATGTAGTTCACATCAACTAACCAAATAACTCCATGGAGCACAGTACTTCTTGAAAAATCTAACAATTCTCAACTGGCCATGATGTTTCCCCCATTGCTTAGAATCCGAAGGTTCATTTTCCCTTTTACTAGCGCACGCCACTTGTTCCTCCCCTGAACTATATGGATCAAACCCAATTTTGATATTATCCTGCCATCTACGCCTGGGTTTTGGGGTTTTCTTTCCAATCTGTGTATGTATTTATCTTTACACTTTATGTTTGATAACCAGTATTTCTCTTACATGTACTAAATCAATCGTGAATAAGTTTCGCATTTTTTTGGAGCACAATGCTATCCGCAACTCTTAGATTTTTAGGACTCACATTTTATACCCTTCTCTTACTTACAAGAATACTGCTAATCCTTGCGTAGATATGACGTTTACTATTCACATAGAATTCTCCTTTGTCTGACGTTTAGACCTGAAACAGTCGAATATGTGATAATATGCCTACTATTTTTAATTTCTGAACCTTGCAATAGGCTAAATCCTGCATAAGACGGACAATACCAGTCGCCATTCTTGGTCCTGAGATTCGCTAGCCTGAAAAGATGTTTGCAGTGTTCTTTTTTCCTGAGGTAAATACTGGAATATTGCCTTAAAGAGGCCAGGATTTCTTTCATACTCTTTCCAATTCAACATCAGCAATCGTCCTATCATTGACCTCTACGATGCAGCTGGATTGCGATGAATTTATAATGTGAAGACTGGCGGAAGATAATCATATCTATTCTGCCTGTCAAATCTTACATATTCTAACTTCAAAAGCCCTAAAACTGTCTTCTCTAAAGGCTTTTTTAAAACAACGCAGTATCAATAATTGCAGTGAACCACACTGAACAAGTTTATCATCATCACTTTTCCTACTAGCAACTACTGAGGACGGTTGCTTGTTGACAATGTAAGTTCATAGATTGCACTGGTCTTTAATTAATTACATAAATACTTTCGGCAGTTTCTCAATGCACACCAGAAGGTAGGAGGTAGTTTATTAAAAAGGCGTCTAAAACCATGTTTGTTTGTTTATTTTTATAAAACAATTAAGCCTTTTTTATTTTTTCATTTTGCAGTTTTTTAATTAACTCCTCTTAAGTTCCGAATTTTTTACTCCTATTTCCGATTTTTTTACTCCTATTTCGTCATTATGTTTACATCCCCTAATGCATATAACAAATGAATCAGTAAATGAAAACAAAAGAACAAGTAAATGTAGGCGTAGTTCCTATTTCTGGGTCGTAGTACACAACCTTAAATAAGCACAGCATTAAGTTCAGTAAAACAGAACTATACTGTAATAGATGTATTCAAATTCTGCGACGTTCTGCACTAAGTCCTGGTTAAAGTACTTAGTAACCTAGCAGCACATGTCACTTGAGGGTTAACTTACTGTCGTGGCCCGGTGTCGTAGCAGTGTCTCGCGCCGTATGAATTACAGTGAACGACTAGCTTGTTCACAGACCTGCCCACTGCAGTGCGCCCTTCTCTCGCGCCAGACCTTGTAGCTGATGCCTCTTCCTACGAACAATTATTGGACTCTAGCTTTGTTTCTCTTTCTATTTATACCTCCCTCTATCCCCTTCCTTCTTCCCCTTTCCAGCGACTGTCAAATCTCCATCGTCCGTTTTCTCTCTTATCTTGCACTAGTTTGTGTTAAGATAAACGCACTTCCAGGATAATGCGGAAGCCGGCAGCATTAGCGTCCTCTGTGCATAATACTTTGATCCTTAGTCAGGTGTGCGGATCTTTGAAAAAAAGAAGCTAATTGTGGCTGAATTAAGGATTACGCGAACCTGCTGACAGTGAGAAAACATAAACTGTAGATCATAAATGTTATTGTAGCATCGTGCATTTTTGTAGAATCACAAAAAATTTATCAACCAACGAATGCACATATAATTTCACATAAAACACTTTTAAAACACTTTAAAACCCTCCGACATGTTTCGAGCTTGTCAAATCATCATCAGGGAGCTTAGTTCCTTGCTAAAGTTATGTTACAGTATTCACAATTCAATTGGTATTTGCAAAGGAGGTGTTGTGGCAGCATATCTGTAAATAATTATACTATTAAGTATATTGTCAAAACAACTATGTGAGTAAGTTATATAATAATAGTTTTTTATATATACAAATAGTTAGGCTAAATGGATTGTGCGGCAGTTTACTTACCATGTTGTGTAGGAATGTGTTGTGGAGCAGTGGCTAGGTGTGCGTCTTATG
>Ga0136643_10003196_pt1 | contig 21899 bp, 20 predicted proteins | sample TergutLab28metaG_FD_96883 | JGI IMG/M metagenome (GOLD analysis project Ga0136643, IMG submission 96883) | Labiotermes labralis P1 segment gut microbial communities from Petit-Saut dam, French Guiana - Lab288 P1 (version 3) (version 3) | ecosystem: Host-associated > Arthropoda: Insects >...
GTTTCATAGAACTCGTCTACTATTTCATCCTCGGTATCTTCAGTCGGTGCATATACATTGACAAATGTAATATTATGTAATTTACCTTTAATTCGCAAGGTACATATTCTTTCACAGATAGGCGAGAATCCCAGTACCAATTTATTAACTTTCTTGGAGAAAATAAAGCCTACTCCTCTGTTGCCTTGTCTATCTTCATTTCCAGAGTAATACATAGTAAATTTCGATTTCCTGATTGTTCCTTTACCTTTCCAACATATTTCTTGTAGAGCTACTGCATCCATCTTATATCTTTCAGCTTCCTCTGCTATTGCATTCATGTTTCCTGCCTGTAGAAGGGTGCGCACATTCCAGGTTCCAAATCGCATTACCGTATTCATTTCCTTGCTTTGCATCATAAGTCGTTTCCGTGAGGGCGGTCCAGTTTCATTCACTGAGTTCTTCAAAACGTTTTGGTTTTTACAGGACAGGGTTGTCAGCCCTGCGCCCAACCCCCAACCTGGAGGACCAGGGTATCCCTTTTTGTCTGGGTCATCGCCTTTGACCTGTCTGGCATGGGAGACCCTACTGGTAGCATACGCTACTGCCAGTATAGCTCTCAGGTTCATTTGACCACGCAAGCCTCACCACTACATCAAAGTAGGGATACCTTCAGTGAGAATGTGGGTATTCAATCATATCATATAATATCATTTATTTTCCTTCTGTAAATCTGTACCAGATTACACAATCCATATGGATAAGGAAATTGTCATATTTGTCATATTAAGGGGTGAAATCAGCACAAGTGTGTACAACAGTCACATTGTTATTTAGTATGATAAATTTAATAAGATAGGACAGTACAGATTGTGTAGTGTAATAAAATAAAATAAGGATAAAAGTAAAAGTAAAAATAAAAATAGAGGGGTAAGTTAGAAGCAATTAGTCGTACTCTTTAAGTCAGAAATTTTCCTTCGTTACAGATAGTTGTTGGATATATACTGACGTATTTATAATACAAACTTGTAAGTAAAGAGAAGGAACAAGTGTCCCAAAGCCCTCCTGTGTCAATTCAGATCATATGTAAAAATTTAACTTGGTGTTCAAAATATTCATCCAGGGAATAAAAGGCATTTTCACGTAAGTATTTTTATAACAATGCTTTAAATTTTTTTGGATTATCAGACTCTGCTTTTATGTAAAAGAGAAGCATGGTAAACACCTTAATACCTATACAGTGCACTCCCTTCTGGTATTTTGTCGCTTTTACAGAGGGTTGGTGTAAGGTTGCATGCTGTCTGGTGTTAATTTGATGTATCTCGAAATTTACCTGGAATTGGTTCTTGTTTCTTATCGTGAACAATAGAAGGGAAAGAATATATTCAGAAGGGAGGGATAAGATTTTCAAGTTAGGAAACAATTTTCTGTATGAGTCTCTACTTCTGCAGCCCATCATGATTCTGATAATCTTCTTTTGTAATCTGAAAATCTTATTAATACTGTCTGGGGAGTTCCCCTGGAATATTAAACCATAGGTCATTATAGAGTGAAAGTAGGAATAATAAACCACTTTAGAAGTATGTGCTGTTACATATGGTTTAACTAACCTCATAACATAACAAGCCGAGCTTAGTTTATTCTTAATACTTTCAATGTGTGTTTTCCAGGAAAGATTATTATTAATATATAGCCCTAGAAATTTTGTTTCATTTGCTATACAATTCAATTCAATTATGGATAAACATGGTATCAGCATCATACGGGTGTTTTATTACAATATGACAGTGTAAATAGTTCTTAAATAGCAAAGTTTCGAAGTTATTCATTGGAATATTCTGATTTTCAGCGGTCGGCGAGTGGCGAAAAAAATTTAGTCGAATAGCCGACTAAGCTATCGCTACCACCCACGAAGATGGTATGATCATATCTCATAGATGGCAGAGAAGTGCTATCGACAGCATGGCACAGTATGTCACGGATTGGATATGCAATGAGCCAGGAGTGGAGAAGGAATTTGAAATCGAGTTTTCGCTGAACTGTGCGATAGAGAGCAATTTTAGTGGCCATGTTTGGAAATTCGTAGTGGTGTATTTATTGATGTTTTAGTTCTATTCGTGTTCTACGGAAACATACAGTATGCAGTGAATGGCTAACAACTGGTCCATGATCTCTAGGCATATTGAAACCAAAAAACGTACGCTAACTGATACTGGAAATAAGCTGTTATGACATCCTCCAGTGTGCTGAAATAGTATTTCACATTGGAATGTTTTTTATTTTTGTTATGGTTGCCGTTTGATTGGTGTGTCATATTAGAGTGGGTATTTAACATTGGAATGTTTTTAATTTTGATTACGATTGGCGTTTGAATGGCAAGTGTGTCATTTTGCAGTGCTGTGACACAAACAAGTTCGTGTAGGTTGACGTTTGTTGGAATGCATTTGCCGTTAAGGACAAGAAATTTCTCGCTTCCCAACATACAGTCTACCCAGCCACCTATTAGGTGCGTACTGGGGTTTTCTCCGCGAGTAAAGCGACGGGATAGACACGGACCACATTTTTGTACTGCATTGGTTAAGAATGTGTGGAAGTTTATCTCCATTACTCCGTGTACCTTCATGGCATTGTACTTAATTAAGGGTATGGGCGAGTTTGCGTCGTATCTTCTTGGTTTAACTCATGTAGTCGCTGTGTGTATCTTATAATATTCTTTGCATATGAATTTTAGAGCTGCTTTTCTTTTGGTAGAGGGAAGTAACTGATTAAATAATCTACCAGAACTGTTTACATTATGTGACCATGCCTCATTACTACACACCTGTGTGACACCTATCCTGTTATGTGCTACAATTGTATTTTGTTTATGGTACTGTGCTCAAACATACTGTAAAGAAAACAATATGTAACTAAACTGCCCTGCCCTAATGTTGTATGCATGCTTTATAGGCTGTGCATGGGCACAATGCAAAGAAAATTAAATTAAAGTAGGCTTGTCCAACCCATCCCATCACAGCATATGGATCTTTTGGGAAAATATAAAACTATCCAGGCATTAAGAAGTACTTGTTTAAATATCATTAGTGCAATTACAGAAGTTTGTTGGTAAACTCTTGTAAGAATAAGATACGTATGTGACCAGTAATTGTATTCCAGTGATGCCCAGTGTATGCATAATTACTTCATCTCCCATTCAGCATGAAGAATTAGTGATATATTATGTCAATCACTTTGGTTCACTGAAATCTGTATTCCATACTTAGGCATTGGGAAACATTGTACACGTTTTGTTCAATTTTAGGTACACTGTGCAAGTTTAGAAGCTGTAGCTGTGAAACTTATGTAAGTGAAGATGGATGTGAAGTCTGATGACCCACGTGATGTTCGACTTGAAGAATCAGAAACACATAAAATTTCCATACCTGGTGAAGATGAAAAGAATTCTTCACATTCATTTCAGATAAGGCCTGAATTTGATGAAAGGTAAATTCTCTCTTTCTAGCTTGGTTTACTGTTAGTAAAGAACAACATATCCATTGGGCATATTAATTATTAGCCACCATGGGCAGAATTTGTACATATCAACCTAATTTTTGTCTAAGGTGATACATTTTTGCTTTTTTTATGGGATTGTTTCTGTTGATATTGTTTGTAACACACAGCAGAGTGACTGCATTCATTACACCGAAATCTATAACCTTTAGTGCAGAACACTGTGGAATGTGCTTCACACCTATTTCGTCAGCTTCCAGTGGAGACCCATGCATGTGTTCATTCCCTGTGCATTACAGAGCTTTCTTTGGTGTGTGTTCTGGTAATTAATTTCATAAATATTATGATGTCAAGAATTACACTTGTATATATATCCAAACTTTACTGTGTGTGTTTGTGTGAGAGAGAGAGAGAGAGGGAATATGTGTGTGTGTGTGCGCACGTATGTGCACACACACATACATAGTTAACCCTTTGGGGCCAGAATTAAGTGCCCAATATACTCGACCAAAGACCCAGAATTTAAATAGCTGCCCATTACTTTACATGTTCCCAGCAAATCACTTTAGTGGATTTTCAGTTTTTACAGCATCACACTGCACATTGACTGTAGTTGACTTTTGGTGCCAAAGGGTTGAGGAAATATGTACTCGTTAAGAGAATGAAATATGAAATGTTTTTTACATGTAGGTGTATTTTATTGTTATGCACTCTTTGAGCAAAATATTAGGTTATCATGACTGTCATTACCCTATATTTTATCTCTGTAACTATGAAATTAATTTTGGTGGAATTTTGCACTGAAAAGTTATTGGGTTAATTTAGTGTTTGTTCACATTTGACTCTTTCTAAAATGTTTTATTCAGTGATGCTGTTGGTTGCTGAGATTGTACAGCATTGGTGATGAATGAATGAATGAATATGGAGTGTTGGTGGAATGATACTATCAGAGGAAAATTGATGTACTTGAAGAAAAATCTGTCCCATTGCCCCTGGCAACTGCAGCATAACTGAAGCCTCACAGAATTTTGCCAGACTCCATACAATATATGTAACTAGACTGACCTATGCATGCTGAGGAAATAGCAATGTGATTACATCGCAACTTGAGGAAGACTAAGAAACTCAACTTCCTGGAAACTCAGCATGCCCTTTTACTGACAGGTGCATTGCACATTGTTATTATCATTATAGTGATGTGGTTTTTCCAGACTGGAATTTTAATTGCAGTTTGCAGGGATTTGTGCCACCAGTATCTCCATCTTCCTTAATTCAGACAGAGCAGATACACAGACTTTTTTTTTTGCCATGTAAGAAAGTATAGAAACAAAACCATATTCATTACTGTTTGTAGATTCCAAGAAATGACAGTGAAGGAACTAATCCATGGTGTGATGAATGATGAGTTGGGAGGGAAAAAGTACACAGAGGAATCAGCTGAAGTTTGGACACAAAATATTGCAGCTGCTGTACAAAACAAGGTAAAAGGTATGTGGACAGAAATGTGAAACCAGTTTATTCTGGAGACCATATAGGTTTGGTTGTGAGAAGGAAGACTTTATGTGGGGGAAAGGGGGGAATCTCTTACCTCTGCTCCAAATAGAACCCCTGATTGTCCAAACCATCACCTAGTTGCTATACCGACTGTGCTATCCTGGCTCCCCCCAGAATTGAGTTTTCAGGTTCTACCAGTTAAATGTTCATCAGCCAGTGATATATTTTTAGTTGAGTGTCGGAGTACTAAAGTGTGCTGTGTGATGTTGCAGAGCTAGGTTTCAAGAAGTACAAGTATGTGGTGCAAGTTGTGCTTAATGAACAGCATGGAGCTGGCATCAAAATTGGGTCCCGCTGCCTGTGGGATGCTGATACAGATAATTTTGTCAGTGATATATTCATCAATGTGAGTAATCATGGTATCATTATAACGGTTTAACTGTGTTGATGGAATGGGCAGTGTTACTTATTTCTGATCTTGTGAAAGAGTGCATTTGAAGTTTATGTGTATGTTCCTTACAGACACTCATAACTGTAAGCTAAATGTTGGATATAGAAATGTAAACACTGTAAACCTCATTGGTTCAAACTGCTTGGTGTCAAAATGTGTTAACTGGGAAGCACTTAATTTGAATTTAGCCAATTATTATAATGGACATTGCTTTCAGTGAATCACCAATGAAGTATTTTGTGAAAGATTGCAGGAGAGATTGAAGGGATTGTGTTGAAAAAAGAAGTTCTGGTAAAATCTGAGAAATACTACAAAATGTTGGAACTTTGAATGTTTCTAATAGAACATGAAAACTGTGTTTTATGATATCCAAAATAAGTAACTAGGTCTAATACCAGGAAGAATTGTGGTTTATTAACATTATTGATCTATATTCCAGGAATCCATAGTATGCATGACAGTTGTGTTTGCCATCTACTTCTACTGAAGGATCATTTAGGTATGTTACATTCAAGTTGGCTTTCATGAATTAACATTGGCTGGATGTTAATTTTTGAATATAATATACACAGTGTTTAGCTGTGCATTATATCTGTTATTCAGTCTCTGGCAGAACTCTGGATATTGAATATTCTGAATGAGGTTTTGTGTTTAATTTTTATAGACGAAGTTGTGTGCATGTATTCACAGGAAGAGGGTGCCTATGCTGTTTATCGTTATTATCTAACAGAGCTTTTCTTTGTTCAGTGAGCCCCTCATTTTGTCAGAAAATTCCCAGCTTTTTTATGGTGCCATGTGTTGACTACTGTGTTCACAAGAACTGTCTTGAGTCACCTGTGTCAATCCTGCACCTACACATTCACAGTCCTTTGAAACCCATTTTATTGTTCCTGGGTGATAGGCACTTTTTTTTTTACATTCATAGGACTGTGCATCATAATATTAATCCTATAGTAAAACCAACTAGATGCACCAAGGTATCAAATTTATTTATTTTAGAAAGGCACTATACATGTTTTGGACGGTCTTTCAGTCCATCATCAGCAGTTCAAGACTGTACATACAGCAACAGGCTTTTGTCAAACAGATACTGCTGTCTGCTTGCTAGCAGGTAGCCACTAGCAAGCGGACAGCAGTATCTTTTTGACAAATGCCTGTTGCTGTATGTACAGTCTTGAACTGCTGATGATGGACTGAAAGACCGTCCAAAACATGTATAGTGCCTTTCTAAAATAAATAAATTTGATATACTGGTGCATCTGGTTGGTTTTACTGTAGGAATGATCTGTGCATGTTTTCACAAGTAGTCCCTTCAGGGTCAGTTTTAAAACATTTCTGGGCACAATGCACAAAAAAAATAAATAATTGTGAGGGCTGTGCCTACTTGTAGCCCTTAAGTGACAATGCAGATAGAACAGTATAAGAATTAGCATACACAATAAGTTCAGCACAAAATTAGCAATACAGCCTGCCCTTTCAGAGTTCCTTACAGCTGCATAGATTGTGACAGCCTTTAAACCAGCCTTGTATCTCTTCCCTTCAGATGTTCCAATTCAAATCATTCTACAGATTTCTTATTTATCTATGCGAGGGGTGCACAAATCCTGGGCACCAGGCTGTGATGGCAGCTAAATTTTGTTCATTGGCACCTAATATTTGTGGGTCCTCAGTATGGAACTTGCTGTAGGTCACCCTTCTGTCACTTCGAACTTTGGAATGGCTGCTAGATTTTTGTAAAATCTGTGCACCCCTGCCTTATGCATTTTTATTTCCTGTCCATCTGCAGTTAATAATACATTATCAAGAGTACAAGTTATGCATCTTCTTTATTTCTTCTCTAGGCACTTCACTGTGGATTTTGGTTAAACACTTTTTAAGTGATTTATCAGAACCTTTATTTTCCATACTGTAGTTATAGTTCATGACATCACTCTTATAATGCCACTGCATGTTTCAGTGTTGGTTACTGAAATGTTTCCTTATATACTCTGTTTGTACTGATGACTTGAAGCTTCTGTTGTAAGTAAAAGTGCATATTATCTGGTTTCAGCAATATTTTGTTGTGGCAAATTTTATGGATAGCCTCACCGATGAAGATCATGTGGTCAGTAAATAGAACACTGGGCACTGACAAAAATGTAACATTGTGAGCTGTAAATAAGACACTGGGCATTGATGAGAATGTGACATTAGTTGTGAATCATAGTTGTGTGTCACTCTGTTATACTGAAATATGTAATGAATTGCATACGCAATGAGCCTGTCTGTACTAGAAAACTTGGGGTAGTGTGTACCGCAGATGGTTTCTATTTCACACTTGGGTTGTAATGTAAAAAAGAACATTTTGAACTGCTGACAGTGAGATAATGATGTTTGTTAGGGTTCCAGAGATATTTTGTTTCTTGTGATGTATGTTACCAGTCCTGAAAGCCAAGTCATTTATTTTGATAACTTCTTCACTAGTCAGAATCTTTTGCATCACATAAAAAAATTTAAGATACACAGTAACCAGTACTGCTAGAGAAAATTGAATGTGGAATTCTTGTAAGCCTTCAAAGCAACTGTAACAGGAAACTCTGGGCATGAGTTTGACAGTTTAAATGTAAAGGGTTGCTTTGTTGGATGGAGTAGGGCATGTAGAAACAAGTGGACCAAACTTTGAAGATTCAAGTCTTCTGGGATGTTGTGCCATATCAACCAGTCCAATTGGACCACCCAACTTTGAAGATGAAGGCACCCTTACCATTTGACATGTCAGTCACTGTTTACTTGTTGACACAGTGTAACATCCCTAAAGACTTTAATCTTAATCTCCTCATTATTTATACTCTATTCACTTTTACTAGGATGGATAGTAGAGGTAGTAATGCTCAGGTACTTTGAGGAATTTCATTCTCCTGCTAGCATCCTAATATAACTCCACATTTCACAGTTGGTAGAGTGTGCAGATTGGGAGGTGATTTTGAGTCATTATGAAGTAATCTTTACACATGACAGACTGTGGGTGGATAAATCAACAACTTCCATAAATGACCCACTAAACAATTGTAGCTGGTGATTAGTCATAAAACTGGCACTGCATCTCCTCTTGGAAAATCAGGAATTATGTTTCTGTTTTTCACAGTTTTGTTCACGGGTTTTTGTTGACTTTCAGTGGCATAGTATCTTGAGGTATCAACTGGAATGTTCCTTTTTATACTTATTTTGGCAGAATGAAGTTATAGTTTAAATTAAGATGTTTGGTTGATTGTTTTCCCCTTATTTGCTAAGTAATGAGCCATTTCATTACACACACAACACCACAAATGGTTGGGAACCACTGGAATTGTATCTTTTTGAAGACCTTTGACACTTTAAGGGATGAATGAATTTCACTTACCCTTTTACTTGGAAGTGCGTCAGACCAGGAACTTCACTATAATACAATACAATAAAGTTATAAATATAACAATTTATTATTTTAAAATCTGACTTTATGATCATGTAAATCAGTATTACTCCGAGGTGTACATTCTTCTGGGATGTGGTGGAACATTACCAGGTGATTGGTGCTGTGTGTTCTGAGATCACTGTGTTGTCTCAGAACATCAAGCACCCAGTGACACAGCACCACATCCAGAGAATAGAGGCCTGAAATGCACTGCTGTGAAACTTATGCAGTGTTACTTTTACTGGATGGTAGTACAGCATATCATAAGCAGCTGTAGTGCTCTTTCAAATCAGAGATTTATCCTTTTTTGTTGGAAGCATATCCGTTGCTGAAAGTATCTCATAAAGTTGCTTGATGTTGACATGCTGTACTATTTTCACATTTTTTACAGATGATGAAGTGCTTGTAGTCTGGATCTGGGAATTCTGACATTGAATACTGGATTATATGTGGTTAGATAAATTGTGTGTGTATGTGTTTGTGTGTTGGGGGAAGAGGGGGTGCAGCATTGGCTCCAACTTTTGACGTCTGTCTCACAGCTGAGACTTTTTTCATCGGAAATCTCAGCACTTAACACCAGATCTCTCTCTTTAATAATATTTCTGATATCTAGTGTATCAAAATAATCTTTCCCTTTATTATGATGACATGGCCTAAAATTGATGTTATTCTAACATGTTTTTCATAATTTTAGAGGTCTTTTTTATGCACCTTGATGTGTTATCACTTTTCAGGAAGATCTTTTATTTCTTGTGTAAAATATATGTACAGTATATGTTTCATACTCTGTTGCCTTAAGTAATGTATTTTATTTTGGGAAATCACATAGTCCAGTAGTGTTATGGCTGGTAAATGTATAAAATTGAAAAAAATGTGTTCTCAAACTTATTCCTCTGCAGAGGAAAGGTAATGCAAATACAAGTACATACACATGTAATAGCATAGGGTTCCTTTATACATTTTCAGTTAATGAGAATTAAGGGTTTAGTTTCTGTATATAAGACATTGCCTTTATTCTTTGACATGAGATGAATTGAAGCATATTTCAGTTTCATTTTAGCAATATCCCTGCACTGGAGTGGTTAGTGTTGCAGCAGGGGCAGATAAGAGTCACTGTGTTAAAAGTGAACATTTCTGGCAGGGTTCAGTAGCCTGCTTGTTAGTACTTAATTTGTGAAACAGTAATTACATGTCACAGGTTATTTTAACCTTCATTTCTATAGCACTTAGAAGACCAGTTTTCTGCAGATTTGGAATGTTTCCCCTATGTCTCCTTGCCATGGCTTCAAACTGTAACCTATATCAACAGATGAGAATAGTCCTAGAACTACAAAATGCAGTACTTACTAGTGAAACAAGGACACAACACATTATTCTGTGAAGTCTCCATAGGCTCAAGATGCTTAACTCAACCAGTATAGTGACTGAGCTGTGGACTGGATGTCTGGAGTTTGATGCCTGGCTGAGGCACAAATTTTTCATGTTGCCAGAACTTCCAGATCTGCCCTGGGGCCCACCCATCTCCTATCCAATGGATACTGGGAGTTCTTTCCTTGGGGGTAGAACAGCCGAGGCATGAATCTGGCCACATCCATATATGCAGGATTTCAGGCTTCTGCTGCAAAGTAGATGAGACCTGCACTCTACTGGGTTTTTATGCTACCAGCAGTGGTAATTTCTTACAGATGTTTGGGACCAGTAGGTTGTCCCAAAACCTCAGTAAGGAATTACCACTCCTCGCTGCATAATAAATCGGCAGAATGCGGTCACATCCATATATCATGGAGGTTAAGAATGCATGGATCTATACCTCAGTTTTCCTGTTTATACTTAATTGACCACAAGACTGCTTTGTTTTTTCTTTTACATTTTCTGATTAAAATTTGGTCTTTTCAGAAGTTCTTTTTTGCATCATTATGCGTTTAAAGACTGTTGGTGTCGGAGCACTTAGTCCTACTTGTTGGAGGGATTACATAAGGCAGAAATACATTTTTTCAGAGGTTCTAAGTCTAACTTTGATAATTTTGAAACAGGCCTTATTCATTAATGCTGCCAAAACTGTGAAGAGTGACTTTTATATAACACCTGGACCTCGATTCCAGAGAGCTCCATCACAAATTAAGTGTTGCATGTAAATGTTCTAAGAAGCTTGGATCTTGATTAAAGGTGTTAAAAACAGCAACACCCAGCACCTTATATGCTGCAAGGTTACCTCTCTTCTGGAAATGTAAGGTTAACTTGTGTGTTAATATTGTCATTGCACATGGATATATATGATGCCAGACTAATTATATTTATGTGCTTGTGATCACATGATGACACAAGGCATGGCACAGCACAAGGGCAAGCACACTGGCACAACAGCTGCGCCTCCTGAGCTGTTGCTCTTACTCTTGCTCTCCTTTGAATATTCATGTTCGTATCGACCACTTTCCTTCTTTCCCTGCAACAGGGAAATAAACATAATTTTGTAGGCTTTTGTGGTGATCATATTTAAAGACATGTTACAATTATGGATTGAGGGAGAACACAATGCTAAGAAGAACTCTTGGACAAAGGACAGACAGAGTAAGCGGAATGTGGGTAAAAATTACATACTAGAGGCAGCAATACTATGCTCATGGCAGTTTGAAGATGCTGTGGAATGGAAATGAATTTAGAAACAGCTAAGGTAATGAGAATATCAAGACCCCTGTCTTCACTTCACATTATTATAGATCAAAACCAACTTGAGACTGTGGAATATTTCAACTGCCTGGATAGCTTGATAACAAATGATACAAGTTGTATGCATGAAATTAAAAATCAGGATTTCTGTGGCAAAAGCAGCATTCAACAAGAAGAAGGCTCTGCTGCCAACAAACTGGACCTAAATTGAAGAAAGAAATTAGTGAAATGCTACATTTGGAACATAGTTGTGAATTGTGGTCCTAGAGAAGAATGGAGAAGATTGATTGGATCACTTGTGTGCAGAATGAAATTTTACATACGTACATAGAGTCTAGGAGGAATGAACATCCCACATACCATAAAATGATGGAAGGGTAAGGGCATCATCATCTGTTGCGTAGGAACTGCCTTCTAGAACACCTTAGTGACAGAGATGGAAGGGATGGGAAGATTACGAAGAAGATATAAACAGCTGCTCGATGGTCATAAGGAAAAGGGAAGATCCTGGAACTTGAAAGAAGCAGTAGCTGCACTCTGTAGAGAACTCATTTCGGAAGAGACTATGGACTTGTCACAAGACAGACTAGGTAATGAATAAAGAATTGAGAATCTCAACAATTTGTACATTTTATTGTGATTATTTTGAAATGAAGGAATGTGAGATGGGTGGGATACATAGCATGCATGGGGTGAAAAATAAATCATACAAAATATATGGAAAACCTCACTTTTGAGGGATATGCATAGTTTGGAGAATGATATTAATATGCACCTTAAGACATATGATAATTCTGTTGGCTTTGAACTAGTGAGGAAAGTGTCCAATGATGGACTAGTATGTACCAGTTTTATTCCTTACGCCTTGTCTAATAATTATAAACGGTGGACAGAAGACCCTATGTCATGGAGTGAGTTGGTTAATACACATAAATTTGACATATCTGCTATGATTATTGGCTTAATTAATGTAGTTGTACCATATTATGAGATAAAATATTTTGCAATATTTTGGTTGAAATACCAAATTTTTTATGAGCTCTGAACTGGTACATAGTGTGGTTATAGCATTACATTTTTTGATGCAGCATATTTCACCAATTTTGTCAACTTAATTATATTCCTTGAAAGTGGAATCTTTTTCCTTCTCCTCATGAAAACATTAACTGAGAAGTATGCTTAGTATGAGAGCATATAACAGAACCCACATCTCCCATTACTTAAAATTGTAACTGCCCTCAATCTGCCAAGTTTAACTATGCGAGGTATTGTGTTTGGACAGCAGTGTCAATAAAAGCTGCCAAACAAAAAACATGGGTAGAACTGTATAAACTTGGTGCCGCTTGGTAGATTAACTCTTTTTAACTTCATGGTGCTGAATTTCCCATGAGCAGTGACCTTATTCTTGTCAAGAAATTCTCTTCATAATTTTTTTTTAATATAACCCTCTCTTCAACACTGAGACCTTATGAATAATAATTTGTTTTGAAACTTACTGTACCGTATGTAATCACACTTAACAATCTTTGACTGTATACAACAGTGAAGTGCAGATATGTGAACATATGTACCTTAAAATTAAGTACCAAATAAGTTTTAATTTCCTTCTTAGTACTAGTGCTGACCTGCATTGCCATTGATTCCTCTTTCTTTGCAAACATTTCAACCCCTGGTGGGTAGTAGACAGGTGGCCCTGCGATATTCTTCGTCATTGGCCTTTCCTTGGCTGCTGATGCTGTGACTGCAGCTTTTGTGGCAGTGTCAGCAGTAGCAGTTGATGCTGGTTTCACCACGGCAACCCCATTACTAGCTTCTGAATAAGGAGGTGGTGATGGATATGTATGTTTCTCAGGGGGGAAATGGTGTGTTGACTGCAACAGGAACCATGAACTTTTTTTACTTATTATGTGCACTTAAGTACAGACTTCATAGATTAGGCTGTGGCTCACAGTGTTTTAGGTTTGAAGTTTCCAGTGTGGTGAAGAGTTAACTTCTAATCTGCTGGGTTGCAACAGTGTGCGATTTTGTATGTTTTTTCAGGAACTTTCATCTTTTTCCTAAAGACAAAGGCATTTTGTTCCTCCTAAACATTGGTAACTGTGTACAAGGCTATGTGGTGTCTTAGTTCAGGAGACTACAGTCTGTACTTTGTCCTCTCTGTGGTCACAAATCTTGTCAAACCATGTCTTTCTTGGCTACTGGTCTCTTCTTCCTAACAGTTTATAGTTTCAGGCAAGTGTGGTGTTTCTTTTTTTACTTTAACCCCACTCCCGTTGTATTTCACAATTTATTACTTCATCTTTTATATTAAATATTTATAATTCTCTTCTGATGTCCCCATCTGTCCCCTTACTAAGTAACCTGTGTATTTCACAGAGACGCTGTTCCTGTGAAATACACAGGTTTACAGACCATTCAAGAATACTTAACACTTCAGTGATCACATAATCTGTGTCATTTAAACACTGGAGTAACAAGCAGAAAGAATGCCATTGTTTTATCTTACAGGTATTTCTTGTCACTTCCTTGTGGCTTGCTTATCATACAAATCACAGCTGCTGAGTGGCCCACTCAAACACATGTTGGAATAGTGGTAGGAAGTGACATGATTTTAGTCAGATAAAATAATGATTCCATATACAACTATATTCTAAAAATGTTGCAATTCTACTTTCTTTCCAAAAATTTACACTTTATTTTCTCTCATATACTAGCTGATACACAAGTATTACCTAACTTTATTAGATAAATTTGGCTCACCTCTGTGTCTGAGAAGGAGGCCATAAGGTCATCAAGTCTCTTGGGTGGCTGGCTATCGGTGTTCGGTGTTGGGGTGGGTGAAGGAGTGGGGAAGGGTCGTGGTAGTAAGGGTTGCTGTTCATCTGGGTGTGTCGGAAACTTGGAGCTGGTACTGTGTGATGAATGGCTGGAGTATTTGTAGGTGATGACTGTTGGTGGAGGTGGTTCTACCAGGGGCTCCTTCTCTCGAGGTGACACTTGGTATGTCAATGTACGCTCCATGGGAGGGTCTGTAGTGCTATAATTTGGAGGGTGTAAGTGGATTGCTCCAAGTTGGTATGGTTGAGTTGTTCCTGGTGGATGCGATTGGTTTGTGCCAGGTGGATATGCTGGACCTGGATGCTCATATGTGTATGTCCTTACTGTTGTTGTAACCTTTGTTCCTGATGATGGGGATTGTGGTGATGAGCTATAGGTTATTACAGGAGAAGGTGATGGAGACAGCTCTACAACTTGAGTGGTGTGGTCAGTATATCGAGGGCTAGGAGACTGAGATGGTACACTAGAATGTGATAAAGAGGATACTGGAGGAGGACCAGAATTTCCAGGTGTGCTGTAATTATATGTGCGAACAGTTGTGATCTTGCTGGATGACCCAGCTGCCTGGCTTGTGTTTGGATCTGGCAGATTTTGGTTCAGAGGTCTCAGTGGTGAACCACCTCTCCTTTGTGAAGAGGGAGAAGTGTCTCTGTAGCGATCATGTTGTGGAGATGGAGGGACAGGTTTGGAAGATTTGGAGGACTCGTAGTACAGTTCCTTTTGTAGACGACGATTAGATGGTGATTTGTCTCGGTAGCGTTCTGTTTTAGGGGTGGTGTTGCTCTTTGTTTCATAATAAGTGTCCTTCTGTACCATAGTGCGATGGGGTACCCGAGGGGAAGGGTCAGGGTGTCTCCGTGGGGAGGGAGAGCGAGTGGTGCGATGCTGGGTCTCAGCAGTGCCATACATGAGTTCACGTTGGGCAGATGAAGAACGCTTTGGTTGGAGCCGAGGACTGGATGGTGACTCAGTCTGATAACGAATTGGAGAGGGACTGGTGCCTCCCACATCTGTGTAAGTTCGTTGCTGTACAACACGTGTAACTTGCTGGTGTTGCTGGAGTGTTGGTGTGCTGTGCCCAGCAGGCTCTCTGTGGGATATTAAGTGAAGCAAAACCTTACAAAGTAGGGTGAGAGATGAATTGAATACACGGCCTATCTTACAGATTCTTAAAACAAGATTACCAGCCAAAGTAACAGGGTTGCAGTATAGTGGAACAAAAGTAAATATCTTTGAATTAACACATTAGGGCAGCAGAAAAGCCATTTCACCTCTGTTTTCTAGTTCACATCTGTGTACAGAGTAGCTAATTTTCTTATGGTTTACTCATGCCCCTGTTAAAATCCAATAAGTGGAATGTACCATAGCAACTGGTTTCAGTACTCACATAAATCCTGGATCTATGTTTTGGATACTGGCTACACTTGTAGAAACACTGCCTCCTGTTAGAAGAACAAACAGTGAATTTTGCATAGACATGTAGATATCATTTGTTTGATGTTATTTGCAGTGATAACATAATGCTACATATTTGGTAAATTGGCATACTTGCTCATTTCATTTGGGAAATTTCATGTATCTTCTTTGTCTTGTCTGCTTTACAAAATAATAAGGTGTAAAGTGCAGTAGAACAATTATCTTGCCAGATTTTTATTTTATGAGATATGAGCTAGGCCAGGGGTGCACAAATTTTCCCAAAATTTAGGGATCACCTCAAAATTCTAGGTGAAAGATGGATGACATGAAGCAAGCTCCATACTGAGGATACACAAATATTAGGCACAACCGTACATGTCTGGGTGACCTGGCGCCCAGGATTTGTGCACCTCTGATCTAGGCTGTATAAGCCGAAAGGAGGATCATAAATTTTACATCAGTGTTAAGAAAAATAATTGGTCTTAGACTAACCAAGACGTAATTATTTAACAGTAATCGTTTTGAGTTATACTCTTCAATGTTTTATGTATTGGCACTGTCAGCTGCTAATATTATTTAGTAGCAATGGTAGACTAATGAAATATGAGTGTGGAGAATTGCTGGAAGGATACTGACATAGGAAAGCCTAATTACTCAGAGTTAAATCCTATCTTATTGCCATTTTGTCCAACGTAAGTCCAACATCGACTGCCCTAGGACAGAACCTGGCACAGTCCATGTGGGTAGTAATAATAGTAAGTTACTGAGGTTCTGAAGGGCTGTTCTTGCACATGGCATGAGAGTAACAAAAATACAATTCAGTGGGAAGGAAGCATCTTGGAGAATAACCACATGATACCTCAGAATTATGTAGTAGAGATCCAAGTTTTGGTAATAAGCCTTACAGTTACCTGGTTCAGAAGTGTATCTGAATGCATACTTATATGTTGAGGAGTATTGGAATTTTGGAACCAGTGACAGTTTAGTTTTAATGACAAACAGATCCACAATATACTATGGTTGCTGTATGCCAGTGTGTAGTTGTCATTCAGTTTCCTGTTTTGCTAGTAGCTTAATATTTGTAGTAACACCTAATACCTTGGTGTGTGCTGAAGCCTGCTTTCTGTGCTTCATGCAAATTAACCAGCAGACTGTCCAGTTCATTGAGGTTCTGCTGTAATCTAGCGTCAGATGTAGGGTCTGATGTTGACACACTGCTGCCATCTACAAGCAGCCCTGAGACTAACAGAAAAATCAAAAGACAACATCAGAGCAGACAATGTATTGACAGAAAATATTAGTTTTGGTTTTCAAGCATTACCACCAGTGATACCCAATTAATTGGCTCTCATTACTGAGGTTTTTAATGATTCTTCTCAGTACCTCAACAGAGATTCTAATATGATAGTATGAAATCACTAACAGTCATGTCCATGTTTTACAAGCCATCATTAGCCCTTGTGTGCCAAAATTAAATGGTTGGTTGCAGCTGCAGAAGACCAGAATTTTAGTGAGATGTGCATAAGGAAGGTCATCAAATGCTGTGAGATTAACCTTATGTTACATTTTGAGCGTCATGCTGTGCGACAGGTATACCTGATGTTAGGTGGCCGACGGTTGATAATTATGTCGTTTCACTTTGAAGACATTGGAACTAACACACGACAAACCACTGTTAAAATAAGTGAATAGATCACCTTACTTCTGTTGGAATTTCTGATTTCAGCATTTGTTAATGGATGTGGTGACACTCATTACATTGAGTTTGTGGCAGTGTTCTCTGAGTAGCACACTTCCTTTGCATTTAGAATTTGTAATGTTTCAGTAATTTCACTTTAAGAGCAGGCACACATCTGTACCCTCACCAGGACCATCAGCAAACCTCTTCAGGGTATTTCATTGTTTCCCACATTCACTGCAGGTGAATTCATTTAAATAGGCCTTGTTTCCCATTATTTTCAATTAGTCATACATAACTAACTTTTCATCTTGCAGAGTGCAATGTAAGTGGAGCCATTAATGCAGTATTGTCATTTAACCCACAAACAGACTGCAAATAGATAATGAACTAAGTCTGTAGTAGCAGAAAATAAAGGTTCAGTGACATTAATAATAAAGCATTCCATTAGCCCCAAACCTGAGGGAGTTTCTTCCGGTTTATGTGGCCACATCCTTTTTGCGTACTTAAATACTACCTGTATTTTTACAAACTCCATATTACTGTTAGCCTCCCATTCTTTGTTTTCCATGTGGCTGCTTTTGAAGAGATGTGCCTACCAAAACTTTTGTTTTTACATTGTTGTCTCCCCAGACCAAGATAAGTGTACAATCCATCCCAGCTGAGTTGATTTCAGTGCCATAAAAATACTAGTTCAACTCCATAAATCAGTGTAAACTTCTGTGTACCACATAAATTTGTTTTAGTAGGTTGGCATGCAAAGTACAAGTAGCTGAGTCTAGATTTCTGTAACCTGATTACTTCCAGTTTTGGGATGACAGTATTTCAAACCATATACAAGAGTATGTGGACATTTGCTTCTTCTGATACTCACTTGGTTGGGAAGTGCTGCTACTTGTGTTATACTTGTATGCCACAGTCTTGTATGTTGTGCTGCCTCCACCTTGCTGCTGTTGCTGAAATGGTTGTAACAATTGCTAGTACTGCTGTGATTGCAGTTCAGAACAAGGCACTAAGGAATGTGTTTGGGTCTAAGTGGTGGAAATAATAGGAGAATGGAACAAACTGCATAATGAAGAGCTCATGATCATACTCCTGACCAAATATTATTACGTGTGGTCACACCAAGGAGGATAAGATGGGCAGGGCATGTGGCACTTATGGAGGAGGAGAGATGCATACATGATTTTGGTGGAAAAACCTGAAGAAAAGAGGTCACTTGGAAGTTTTAGGGATAGGTAGGTGAACAATATTAAAATATATCTTAAAGAAATAGTATAAGAGGGCACAAACTAGACTAATCTGGCTCAGGTTAGGGATAAGTGTCAGGCTGTGAGGAAGCTTGCTCCCCAGATAGTATGATCTGTACCAGAGGCTGCATCTACAGTTTTATGTACTCCTGATGATGGGCGCGATGGACGCCCGAAACATGTAGAGTAATTTAGCGGTAAATAAATATCTGCATACTGCTGCATCTTGTTGGATTTCTTCAACCTAGAATTACGATGCATGGAACCACAAATATAAAAAAAAATGATAATGAATGTTTGGGTTACACAGGATGTGGCAATTGCTTGACTAGCTGTTGAATTTTAGCTCCTCAAGAAGGCCTGTGCTCCAGGGAGTTAGTGTTGATATCAGTTCTCTATTATTGTGCCAAAATTTCTCAAGTTGAATTTAAAACACAACTGCTGATGGTATCAGTGCCACCAAAAGTGCAAATTTTCATTTAAAATGGCTCTAACAAGACACAGATGTTACATTCTTTTATTTACACAGACCTGGTGTGCATTTGGTAATGAAGCAAACTATTCAAGAGTTCAGAATGCATCAGAAATAGTCCATTATTCAGTAGGAACTGCAAGCAAGGCTTGAGCACTCACCAGCACATCCACTCTAGGACTGGAAGCTCTTTCAGAAACAACAGTCGTTGGGTTAGCGGCAGACAAGTATTGCACATGATATCCAGGAGCTTCATCATGTTGAATGGTTCTCGTAGTAACTTCACGATATGCTCGCGTGCTTCCAGGAGTTGTGATGCCATTCATTGCTGCAGATGAAGATGGCCGTGACACACTGGTCTGTAAGTCTTCCAACAGAGCATCTAGTAACAGATTAAATGAACTATTACATACATACACTTACAAAGTAGACATAAACTTGATCAAAATGGGATCTTTGATAATAGAAATGTTGTGTTGTTACAAAATTAGGTAGGTAATTCACAATACAGTATAAATTATGACAGTCACATCACAAGAATGCATGCAACACTCCATCTGCTTGCAAGAGGTAACATTCATTCTGTGTATGTACTTTAACATTACCCATCGCTGTGCGCACTTCCTGCACTGTGGCCAAAAGGGTGTGCATATCACCCATAATCAAACTTGACACTAGTGCTGAGCTGTACTGACAGGAAAGTCAAGAGTTAAAATGAGAGGTCTGTATGGACTTGTCAAAGGTTTGACCCATGGTTAATCCTTATATAGTGCAGGCATCAGTAATCTTCATTGTGGAGTCAGTTTAATGATTGTTGTCACTTTCCCAATACAGTAACTTCAGAAGGTGTGGGAAGCTGGCTGGTCAGTGAGACACTGGCACTAGCGTAGTGCTTGTGGGGGATTGGCAGCAGAGTAAACAAGTTCATGATACCTGCCTTGGTTGGAAAGAGCCAAGATTCTCAAAACTTTGGCTCATTGTGCTGTTGTTGGCATGCATCCATTTTATGGCACAGTTTACCAGAACAGTATTCCTGATGTACAGTCTACTAATTACAATTACTGATTGCTAGGATACACTTCATTACTGCCAGGAATGTGCTGTTATTCACTGTGCTATTGTTGTGTAGCTCACATTCATTTGCTTATAGTTTACCAAATTTGTATTAGCAACTTAGCAGCTCACAAAATTTGAGTCTCTTTCTCTGCAATTTGCCAAGTTACAATTTCAAATGCAACATTCCTAACTTCTGACGAATAAACATCAGATTCCTACTTCTGTGTCTAGTGTACAGTCTGGCATTTCAACTGTTTGGTGTTAAGGTATGTTGAAATGTTTCTGATCATGATGTGTTTACTTATTGACTATAGTGGACATTTGTCCATTGTCTTGTCTGTCTTTTCAAAAACAGCAAGTATACCTCAAGATAAGGGCATATCCATTTCCTTTAATGCTTTTAAAAATCCAAGACAAACAGTATCCTGAGAAATAGTCATGTTGATTGTTTTCAGTCATTTATTTATACCAGCAGTGCACATAAAATGTATAAAATTAAAAGTTATCTGTATATGTAATTTCTCCTGCGTGTTTTGGAAAATGTTTGCCATCTTCAGGGAGACAATAATAGGAAGGATTTTATACAAGCTTGTAGAAATTCCTTTGTATTTGTGTCTCCCTGAAGATGATGAACATTCACCAAAACATGTTGGAGAAATTATTTATATAGATAACTTGAAATTTTATACATTTTATTGCAGTTGTTCGTATATACAGGATAATTTATTGCAGTCACAATGCACGGTTCAATAATGTTTAAAATGTTTATTGTTGGTTTTTGCTCATGGGTGTATTTTGTGTGCATTTAGTTGTTAGTGTTTTAAGAACATTTGTATCTCAATTGCGACTGTACAGCCTGTCCAGTTTTATTTGTAAATGTCACGCACCGAATTTGAAGTCTGCCAGATATGAAATGCTTGCGTGCGATCTGCTAAATTAGAAGAAAAAATAGTTGTGTACTTCCTACCATGTTTGAAGGAATATAGTCTGCCAAACTGGACTACTGGTGTACAGTCTCCCAAATCTGACCTCTCAGTAGCCGGTCAGAGAATGTGCAGTGGAGTGATCTGGAGCTGCTCTGCCTTGTGAATAATTACACGAAAATTTGGCCACGTACAGCACACAACGTTGCCGCGAAAATTTATCCTGTTATGCCTGTTAGATACTTGTGTTAAGGAGAACGGCTTTGGGCCGAACGCATAGCATTCATGGAGTTGTAGGATAAACATCACTTAGCTGGAAAACCGCATGGAAGGCCGCATCTCGTGGAACCAGTGCACAGCATCGAAGTGACTTAAAGTAGGGTTTCTTGGCCAACTTTTATGTGACAGCAATGATCCTTCGGGTTTCATAACCACAACGAATTTCTAGAACAGTTGAATGTCGGCGTGGTAGCAGGCAGTTAGAATTCATGTTTCCGAATATGGTACCGTGAAAGTGTTAAAAGTCGAGCGTCAACTTGGTGAGGTGGAGGTGGTGCGAGGTACCACTCTGAGTGTGTGCGTGCGTGCGTGCGGAGGCAATGGTGGGGCGTCACTGCATGGGCTTGATTAGTTAACGTGGAAGGTTAGTGTGTTTATAAGAATGCAACTGTACAAGCAGGGCCGGCTCAAAGCTTTTTACCGCCCTAGGCGAAGCTCTAAAGTTGTCACTCCCACCATGAACCTCATCTTCTA
>Ga0136643_10003197_pt1 | contig 21899 bp, 10 predicted proteins | sample TergutLab28metaG_FD_96883 | JGI IMG/M metagenome (GOLD analysis project Ga0136643, IMG submission 96883) | Labiotermes labralis P1 segment gut microbial communities from Petit-Saut dam, French Guiana - Lab288 P1 (version 3) (version 3) | ecosystem: Host-associated > Arthropoda: Insects >...
AGATGACGGTGCCCTTGCAACAGTGCACTAAGCAAGAGCAGCGAAGTGTTGTGAGATTTTTGTTTAGCGAAGGCGTGAAACCTATAGAGATTCATCGTCGGATGAGAATTCAGTACGGTGACAACTGTATGAGTCGTACACAAGTGTATGAATGGATTGAGAAGTTCAAGAACGGCGTCTCTATTGTGGAGACGAGACGACGATGAGGTTCGGTCGGCGGTGCATGAGTGGCTGCGCACGCATCCGAAAGAATTCATTTTCCCGCGGAATCTACGCGCTTGTCAAGTGCATTGAACTAGAAGGGGACTATGTTGAACAGTAATAATATAATTATTTCAGTGTTTGCAATAAATGCTCTGTAAACAAATAATTCCGGTTTTCCATTGAATCATCTGGTATATTAAGGTTGTCTTCTTAGACAAATCGAAATTGAAACCATTCTCCCGTGTGCCAGAAATAATATTACCTCTGTGTAGGAAATTTTAATAACCGCAGAATCAAGCGAAAACACAAGGAACAAGGATACATATAATCATAGTTCCTCGTTTATTTCATTCTCTGCTAGACTGATAAAGTAATTCGTTATGTCTCTTCCACCTTTGTTCAAACCCACATCTGAACATCGTTCCTTGTTTCCGTCATCTAGCTATGTTAAAGAATTCCCATGTGAGATGACCTGATGGCTTTTTATCTCGAAGGGACAAACCAGAAATAAGAAACTCAGAGTCAAGTTGCTTCTAATCGCCTTTTAGCTTTTGTACTGAAACCCGTCTTGTGTCTTCTTGAGCCATTTACCATTAGGTGGTCTGCCGGTTGCTCCTATTGCTGCTGCTTCCAGCTGTTTCTGCTGCCTGCTTTGGCTTTTATAATCGTATTACCATTAAAGCTAATCGCGCTCACAGCATTCTGTGTTCGCAGCCGTCCAAAACCAAGCTAGACCCAAGGGAAAACCCCAGTCTTTGTGTAGGGATCTGATGTGGATCAAGTAGCCTATGGCTAAGTGAATGTTACCCTAATACCTCACATAAGCTGTGTTATGTACTAAGATTAAGAGCAGATCTGGTGTTATGTTTCGGCAACAGGGACCATCCACCGATGTTGTTTGCAAAAGAACAACCGCTGTACACCGCCGAGGGTTGCTGATATCTAAGTTTGGTTGTTCTGAATCTGACACTAAAATAATACACTAGCCTTGACTCGTTTTGTTAATGTTTTGGTTCGGAGCTGGCTCTAGTTAGTCTTCAGATATCAATGCAATCCAATAAATTTCTTATTTTTATTTAAAAGGAGGCGTTTATTACATTTATTTGATAAGAAGATAATAATCTTCCGAAAAGTTGCGTCTTAACAAAGACCAAGGCTCCTGAATAAATTCAGGTACATATCGGTTTAACAATACACCTTAGTCACAGACATTCAGACTTACTGTACTGTTATAAGAATTACTTACCGAATTGCGAAACTCAGAATTTACAATGTAGAAATTAAACACAACTTGTTCTTTTCCTCAGTCTTTTTGTTTGTCTCTGGTTTATTTATTATGCCGTGACTTCATGAACGTTTATTGTTTCTGGTATCATGTGGCATTCAGTGAGGTAAGGCTGTATGACTGAGTGTTGTGTGCGGGAGTTCATAACTCATTAAACATCTTTTCCCAGTTTTGATCTAACAAAACGATTAATTTCTTGACGTACAAGTAAGAGTAAAGTATACCACTTCTCGACCTGAATTTAACAGTCTGCCGATGCAGATGTCATCTTAAATTCAACGTCACTTAACAAAATTCACATTTGTATAATTTCCCAGTGTTTCTTCTAACAAAGGCATCTTAATGAAATTGCAACACCGGAACATTAATTTCCTCGCATTCCGTCTTTGCCGCTATCCTTAACGAATGCAGCTGGATAGATCGTAGTAAAATATCGCTAGGGTACGTTGCTCCTACACCGTATTGTTAACACTTCAGTTTAAGGTGCTTGTGTAATGACGGTAAAATAATGCTCTGTACGTGGTATTGAATTCTGCTGTAAATAGTTTTATCAAACAAACTTCCCGTTTGGAATAGTGTTATTGCTTTTATTTGGATCGAGTTTCATTGCATGTGTCTCTATATCTTTGAAGTCGATTTGAGAGAATCCAATGTGTGTGTACAGGTTAAATAGAAGAAAAGTGGCCTCCGATGATTAATGGTTGCTGTAAGTGCTTCCATGTTTAAGATTAAAAATTATATTCATTTTGCCTCAAAATATATTTGTGTGTTCCATGTGATTCCTACAATATACGACTCTCCTTCGGTACAGAATTTCTAATACAAATACGATGTGTTCTCTGTGGTGTAGTAACTGAAACTTCGAAGCCTAGAACCATTGTTACGCATAGTTGCTGAGTAATTAACAATGTGGTGTTGAGGAAGGTATTCGTTATATCAATTGACATTTCAATTGTTGTGTTTAAAGGTAACAGATGAGTCACAATACCGGTTTCTCCAAACGAACTAGTTATAGGGTTATGGGTGGAACGTGTTCACCATTAAAAATTAATCTCAAAGATTTGTTTATTTTAAACTGTCCATGTATGAAGGTCTATAGTAGACACCTGCACTCATTAAATAACATAAGAATCATCCAGTTTGGCAAGTAACAAGTGATACAAAATCTACGCTTTATAGCATCCTCTTTATTAAATGTAATTCGAAAAAGAGTAATTAAGAATTTTATTTTTACTTCACAAGAGGTGTAATGTGAATTCATTGCTGACACTTTCGATTGTTTAAATTTACTTTAACTGTAAATTAAAAACAAGTTCAAAATAAATGAACCCAACGGAAAGCATGAACAAATGTCTACTCATAACATCTCTTGTTTATGAATATTTCCATTCTGTATCCATTATGTAGTGGCCAAAATTAATACCGAGCTGACAGCAGCTCCATTAGTTCGGCCAGTAAGCCGCCCCCAAGGTGCTCGATCCCAGGGGAATGTCAGAGGATTTGACAAATTGGGAACGTGATCCGCTTTCAACGCTGTCGGTCGCATTTAAAACGCGGGCAGCATTTAGTTTGAGAGCAGAATACTTTGTGCTCTGGGAAACGATGGAATTTTATGTCCTGTTCGGCCACTCGTATAGGCGTAGGTAATATATTTTTGTGCTCGGTACCGTCACTGTCAACTTTAGAGGGGAGATGTTTTCCTCAGTACTGTTAATTTCGTCTTGAGTCACATCTGGTTAGCTTATTGTGCTAGTACTCAAAAGTCCCAATACTGAGCTAAACAGCAGCCAGTAATATTCAAAAAAAAATTAAAATATCTGTCGGTATAATAACAATGAATGATGGCAGTGGCGCAGACTCCCAATACACTGTATCTAGGCCTATCAGATATATTACATAAAGTGGATTATATTAGTGAATGACTCAAAGGAGTCTGAGAAGAATTTACTGCATTGTGCGTGCGGATCTGAGAGAGAAGTAGCTACAGGCCAGGAGAAAAATACAGTATCATAATTTATTCCAGTTTAAAAGTGCCTTTAAAATCTTAAATCCGTCTTTTTTTTTATATTCGAGGGTGTACCCCAGGAATATACATAATTTCACCCCATAACACATGTTGACTGGCACAGAGAGGACTAGAGGTTTAGCTCTTCTCACTCGTAACTTCGGCGTTAAATAATGGTCGGTGGTCAAGACCACGCCCCGCCCGCTTTACCTTCGGAAAAGACCGCGATGCCTGCTGTGGAGGAGGCTTGATGGACTCCAGGGTCGGTCTATAGGGTAAGGAGAAGAACAAAGTTTTCCTCCCACCGAGGTTTTAACACCGGACCGTTCAGTCTGTAGGGAGTTTCTGTAACATATACACCAATAAATAAATAAATATAAATGAGCACTTCGTTTATATTCCACCTTATATCATAAAGTTCTACTGACTTACGTTTTTAAAATCGTTTCACATTACATGTATCTCAAAGCACGACTGGCATTTCTGGTGTGGCGACTGTATGTGGCTTACACACTGTTGTCTGCGTTGAGTTTAGCTACTTGTAGGATTTATTTTTCTGTCCTTTAAAATATGAATGAGTTGAACTTGGCAGGTCCAGGATTACGTCCCTTTGTATAGTGTTGAAATCAACAGTGTTGAACATTTAATTATGTTAAAATCAGTTGTATTGTTGTGTAGTATAATGCTTTGTATAGAGTCAGACGTTCTTTTATGGCGTAACAGTGACATTTTAGGGCTGCTGTTAAAATTTCGTAAGCACAACCATGTCTTATAATGCTTTTGAAGTTGGTCGAAATCGCCAGACTGTACCATATTTAGGCATTCTTTTCTTTTCGTGTTGAATAATCCACATAATTTGAAGGATTTGTATAAATTTTGGTAAGGAAGGTTTGCTTTAAACTTTGCCTAGCTAACTTGGTTCGAATCATGTTGATGAATGTCAATATTATTATTGTTATCACCATTATCATCATCATGATTGAACTCTGTCATACTTATTATTGGATATGGAAAATATAAAAACATCTGTTAACTGTTTGGAAATTTCGTGTGCATTGAAATGTATTGGGAATTTCTTGGCACCCTATTTTGCTGCGGCCCGGACTGTACGCTCCTAATTGAAGAATTACGGAGCACTGAACGTAATCACTTTTTCGTGGTGTAAATTTTTCCTGCTTATAGAAATCGATTATGGGTTTCATTTAGACTCCTGGAGGAAGCCCAGATCTGCTAAAATTCGTACTGTGCACCCTGCTGCTGACCACTGGACACTTCCAGTTTCACTAATTAAAGTATCGACAAATAGTCAGGCCTCGGTTATGGTTTCTAAATACAACTCAATCCGCCAAGCTATGAGCTTTAAGTAATAAAACGATTCAGGGGTTCACAAACTTAAACACGAATATTACGCATTACCTTATTTTGTTATCTTTGATGGTATGTAAACATCTTTCTCCTCAATTGCTGTAGTCAGATTGTCCTGAAGATTTGTCACTTCTGGGATGTGACGCTGGCAGTTGGTACGTTAGGTATCAAAACTTCTGAGAAAGGCAGTGATTCCATCTTCAAGATGGCGATGTTCCTCCGAAAGGTGGGTATTCTCTATCAGAGGAAGCATCGTAAACCAGACGCTAACAAACCTCATGGTCGTAACACTGAGGACATCAAACATTAATAATAATAATAATAATATTTATTAACTGCAATTGGGTTATCACCCGGTGGCAGTGGATATTTTACATGCATACAAAATATGAAATTGGTTACTAATAAATTTAAGACGGGAGGGCTACATGAGAAGCATGTAATGGCAACTTGAAATCTTGGGAACCATCTCAGCATTTGCTTTTAGGCACAAGGAAACCAAGAAAAATCTGTGTCAAGATGACCGGTCGCAGGACCTTCCGAATACTCACTTCTAGCCAGCAGTCCGGCATCTAAAATAAAAAAAAGCAATTCACACACAGTAAACAAATACACATAAGATGACAACAATACACACAAAGCAACAATACATATTAGAGAGAACTTACCACTATATACAGGTTGTTTCAGGAGGAATAGTAAACATTTTAGGAGGTGGTAGTGTGGACTATTCCGAGTAAATAAGTTCATGTAAACATGCGTCCAATTTTCAATGGGCGTGAAGATACACCTGTTTGAAGTTGGCGCTTACAGATTAGATTTTTGTTTGTGGGGATGGATGAAAAGCGAAGTCTATAAAGAAAAAGTAAACACAAGAGACGAACTGGTCGTTCGCATTATGAATAGTGCTGCCCTCATGAAGCAAGAACGCCAAGACGACCTCAGGAGAGCTACACGTACTATTACCAAGAGGGTTGAAAAGTGCATAGAAGTCGATGGTGGGATTTTTTAACACTTACTTTGAACTGTTGCAATTTATTGAGATCATTTACATAAACAATAAATGCAATAAATACGTCATTTGTCTTTCCTTCATACCTTTTTTGAGGCTTTTTATCCGTAACATTCAAACAGCTGTATCTCCACACACATTGGAAATTGGACACATGTTTATGTTAAATTATTTACTCCGAATTGTCCATAATACCACCTCCTAAAATATTTACTATTCCTCCCGAAACACCCTGTATGTACTTATTTCAGAATATACTCATCTTTCCAATTATTCAAAAAATATTTCTATTTTTCACAATTCTTCAATCACCAGGTGGATTTCCAATAACACAGTATACAAAATATGATATTAAACGTTATTTAATATGAACTCTGATTTAATTTTGTTGTCATTTCTATTTACATTTGCAGTTACTGCGACTAGCGAAGCTTATTTACTTGCCTGAATTTTATCTCGGAAGAACTTGGTTTGACACTTTGGCGGAAGGCTGTAGTTCATAGACATTCTTGTCAGTCTACGCTTACATGTTCGATGTTAAATTACTTGTAAAGTTGGTGGACTGTTGTTAAATATCGAAAATATCTCTGACGTAAGTTATGAGGATAAATATCTCGAAATAATTTGAAGGTAACTTTTCTCGGACTGAAAGGGAAATTCACGAATTCACGTAAGTTGTCTGGAAGGCTGAATTTTTAGTTACTGGCAGGTTGAGAACGAAATTGTCCCTGGCAACCGCAGACAGGCATATGAATGAGGCACAGAAATTTAAGGCATTATAGTTTCGCGCTAATTACGGTTTATCTGCTGCTTAATCTTAGATAGCCCGGCGACGAATGTTGTTACCACATGCTGCAGTATTAAGAAACTGAATTTCTGTCACAGAGTCTATAAAGTTTGTATTTTTCTTCCAATATTATTTTCTTAAACGGAATTATCTGATTGGCCTTTATAATGGACGTGGGTTTTGTTCACTCTGGTGTTGAAACTAAGCTGTTATATAATTTATACAGACTATAGTGTTATGTTCGGTGCAGTCCATAACACATTAAATATAAATATACCTACATAATCTGTGCCAACTAGTCCCATTCAGCAGAAACCAAGATCGAATGTGATAACGTTTTGACTACCCCTGAAATACAATATTCCAGCAAATATTTGGAAAGTTATCTTGTAATGTATGTTGGCTTCCTTATTATGGATCGTTAAAACGCTAGCGTTGTGGTAAATTCTAATTAAAGGGAATTGTTCGTTCTCTCTACATTTAAAACTGTACGAGAAATAACGAAACTGATGAATTTTTATTCCCCCTACAATTTTGGCCGCCAACTTCTTCAAAGAAACAGCCATTACGCTTTATATGAAGTAATATACTTGATGCAGGCTTAATGATTCGACAAACAAATAACAAGAAGCACCGTTTAAATTGCAGCCATTATGTATATGCACTGTATTTTATATGAGAATGCCATTTGTAGGGAATATAGCTTAAAGAGGGCGTTATATTAAAGTCGTCTCTACTTATGTGCTACATGAAAACTGTGTATAGTTTTTCATTTTTATGGGAATTGAATTTAGACATTTTAGGTTGTCACTTTCAGATTATCTTTAAAAGATAAAAGGTAAGATGTCTCTCTCCATTAATTAGGACCAAACCATGAAGGCTTTCGAGGAACTGAGGCAAAGTTCCTTGCATACTTGATCTGGGTGTCAGATAAAAGTGGTCAGTTCTGCATCCCGGCAGCTTCTCTCCCGGAGAAATTATTTCATTTACTTATTAAATATGAGGCTTTGTGGACTCCAAAACTAGTTAGCGTGCTTTGAAGAAGAAAATCTCACCTGCTTCCACTAGGAATCACACCACGACTCCTGTTTATTTGTGCTGTTCTTTGACGTTACGTAGTCCATGTGAGTAGTTTTAAATGGTCAAAATAAGAATCTTTTACACCGTACTAATGACGGCAAATTTAATCCACAAGCTTGATTTTTATACTTTTCAGATATCGTCTACAATCTACGTCCATGTGTATCTCCATGGTGTAAAATCTTACTTAAGAAATTAAGAGTGTTAATTGGTTTAAAAAGTTTCCCTTACTGAGTCGGTTGCTTCCATTTCACGTCCTCAAAGTTTATTTTTGTAACACCAAATTTAATTGCGCATATAACTTAGTTAATCTTCGGCCATACATTTTTAGTGAAATTGTTACTGAAATTTCTTGTTTTTCACGTATATTCTACATCACTAAATTTTATTGGCTTAACTGCATTATTGTTGTCAGCAGAAATTTAAACTCCATATCAGATTTAACGGATAGTATGAGCTCATCCCAGTGAGTTCTACAGATTTTATTTAAGAACATATCTGGATGAAGTGAGAATCTGCAGAAAATATCTATAACGTTGTTTAGAATTTCAAGTGACGTATTGTCTCATTTTCTGTTCTGCAGTATAATGATTAAGCATTTTAGCAAAATTACATCTACAGTGTTTCCGTCATTTTGTATGACAATCTTAAGCGCGAGTTTCACAAACCTTGCGGTCCACCTACGTCACAATATTGTAGCTGTTACGTAAGCAGACGAATACTGCACCTTTACAGCTCTGGCTGTAGAAACACACTGATCTACGCGCACACGACTTTGCGCACCCTCTCGGTTTGTGACAGCCTAGTCTCGCTAACGTTACCTACGCCTTAAGTTGGACACTTCATGGAATTAATCGTACTATAGCATATTATTCAGTCTAAGCCTATGATTCCACTTCATTAGCTCTAACAGAAAGACATGTAAGGCGATAACAAATCTGGCACGTTTACTAAAAGCTCTTTCGTTTTACCAGCGCTATTTCACACACATTCGTGCGATTCTCATGTGTTCTTGAGTTATTTAGTGGCACTGTTGTCAGTTTAAATGGTTGTTAAATTCTAAAAAAACAGAATCTTAAACCTTATTCCATTACTGAGCGTCCTGAAGTTGCGGTCGTGGGAAACGGCCTCCAGATACGAGGACTTGGCAACTCAATTAATAACGAGTAGTTTCAGACTTTATTTGGCATACTAAATCTAAAGAGTGGAAGACATTCATAAGCAGTATGACAGTATTGTCAATTTTTAGCCCGATAAGCAAACTGGGTTCCTCCTACATAAGTCGCATGTGAAAAAATTTGAGTCTTTCTTGGTTTTTAACCTGGTAACTTACATTGTCAATATGTTTGACCACCTACTAACAATTAAACATTTTCCATAAATTTATACATATAAAATGGGGAATGAAATATTTTTAAAGCCCTACAGTAGGTTGAACGATGATCTAACAGTTGATCACACTATTTATCAATTTACGCGCGGACTACGTTCTGAACAGCCCTCTCCGTCACATCAAAAACCATGCAGAATATTACTTACAAGATGCGAATGTTGTCGAAACTCTTTTTCTGGTTTCATCATTTACCGATGATGTCCAAAATATTTCGTCATTATTCACTGTTTTCGTTCTAGATGAAGCTTTCGAAGATGTAACCACAACAAACAAGTAGCTTCCATCTCTCTTCTGTCAACAAAATCGATCCTTCAACCCTCCATAATTTGCGAGATTTCACATAAGCCGTGTGTTATGTGTGAGTTTAGCCTGCGATTGGCATAACATAAGAGCCAACCGTACAGCACTACACCGCAGCATCTCTGAGTACCAACATTCTGTCAGAAAGACCTAGACTCTAGTGGTCCTCAGGAATAAATGCCCAATTAAATCCCGGTTGCTTCCTAATGAAAACTCAAGTACTCTGCCAACCAGTAGAGAACAGCTTCGACAGAACAATGTTGAATCTTGGCTCTATGGCCCGAAGATTTACAGTCCTCCTGTAGGAGGGTAAAGAAGAGCATCAAGAGAGAGAAAGGCAGTGTCGGTTATTCCTGGTACGTCTTTCTTTTAAAGAAATGCTAAAAGAAGATTCGGGGGCGTTTAGTCAGAGAAAGGAAAAGCGGCCAGTAGTGGAAAGAAAGAGAATGCATGAAGGCATCTAGGAAAGCTGAAATTCCTACCGGAATGGGAAAGTGGAGGTGTGGGAGGAGGAAGTAGAAATCTTAATTGTGGAAGAAGTCGGATCCAACAACCACGCCCATTCCTCGTTGCACTCAAAATGGGCTTCCTATCTTCTCATTCTTCTTTTACTTTCAGTTAACTTTAGGTCAGACTCGTACTTCTTCCAGTGCTAACTACCTAAGTTGTCAGAAGGTAAACACTTTGCTAGCTTGTCATAGTAGATTAACAGTTGGTACATTGATAAAACTTCGGCTGGTAAAACATGCGCTGTCACCTCGTCTATGAATCATAAATTTGTGCAGATGTAACACTACGATATTCTTCCTCCGTGTTAATCCTTTGCCGTGAAACTGGCTAAATGTTTTTACACCGCGTGCCGCAAGAAAGCACTATGAATTCGAGGATTGTAACCAGGAAGTTATATTTACACATTAAGGGTTTTATTGATGAAATACTTCAAAACTTTACACTATTTTCATTGCAAATGAGAACATTTTTGTTCCTTTTTCTAATGAAAATAAATTTATTTTCTTTCCGGTAATGACAGTTAACTTAGTAAAGAGGGTTTAAAGGAAATTTAGTAGACACACGGCCAGAAAAAGGTATGTTAGAATCCTGCTGAATATTTATCCAAATGTCCACAGAGACTGAATTACACTGTGCAGACTTTGAACTGAAAAACCGTTTTTAAATTCAAGTACGGTGTATTAATTTTTTGTCTGGATCACACTGTGTTTTCGGCTGGGACACTAGTTGACGTTAATAGTACGTACTATTTAAAAGGAGTTAGGGCTATAAAAATATTCACAGTGAACACAAATTTTCTAAGCGATTCCAGAAATTTATTTTACCAAAACGTAAGGTGAGAACAACTTTGAAAGAAGTTTCAAGAGTGTTTGACATACTATAAGTGAAGTGATTCCAAATATGACTGCTAGGAAAGAAACTATTGATATGGCAGTAGGCTGACGAAGAGGGTCCCATTTCCAGGCCACCATCTTTTGCAGATCTAAGCTCTCGGTTTATTCTTATTGGAGTTTTACACCCGTTTACTGCGTTATCTGTCTGTAGCGCTGTGTCAGCATAGCATGTAAGCTTTCACAAATTCTGTAACGTACTATGACAGGCAATGTGTTTGCGAAACGTCTTGTCAGAACAGTAATATGCATTTTATCATCTATTTCTGAAATATGTATGAATAAAATCTACTGGGACATTAAACCATCACAGTCTACTCAGCCACATTTCTCTTCAGGCAATATTGCTACTGCTATTTTTTAAAGCGTTTAGTTGAAACCCGACATGAAATTTCAACGGATTTTGAAAAGAAAAGTAGCCCGTTAAATTTCACCGTATTTTTCTGAGCGACGTTTTACAAACAATAACGCTGAACGCAATTTTGCATTCTCTTGTAAAGTGTTTTTGCGTTTGGCAGATGCTAATTGAATTTAGAAAATTCTGCAGCCCACAAATAAAAATATTTTATTTTTAAATTTCTGTAATTTGATAAGGAAAACTTCTGTTTTTGCCTCGTCATTTAAATTATAATGTTACATAATTTTGAAAAAGTAGTGTCTTATCACTCCTTCGGAGATCCAAGTAATTACATTCGTCTCCTATTTATATCGTAATTGATCCCTCTATTTATTGTACCTTTTTTCCAATATAAGTTAGTCTGTAATGCATGTCAGCTTCTGTATCGGCTGCTTATTATCATCAGAATTTTCTAATTAGTCTTCAGAATTATAACTCATTTAGTGCCTGCTGTTATGTACGTCATTCTTTCTGCAACGACGTTGTTATCTGTTCTAGGATTGTTAAATTTTATACGTACTTCGGTACGTTCAGCTTTATGATGTTCATAAGCTGAGAGACTTGTGCTAACAGTAGAGATGATGAGACGACGAGATGAGACCAGACTAATTACATCAATTAACACTTGGTTCATTAGTCCCATCCTTTAGGCCTCCAGCGGCGACGAAGGGAAGAGAATATCCGTGTCAATGCTAGATAGTTCCAGTGGAGGCAAGGGAGGAGAACAGACAAAGCAAAAGGAAAAAAGTTTTAATTGAAAGTTTCGCCGCATCAGAAATAAGATTTCCTCCACAGTTTAACAACCACAAAAATTAATACTGTCGCAAATGGAATACTGTTTTTTTTCCAGAGTCCTCCACGCTTAAAATTTGAGAATTGAGAGGAATTTCTTTTTTCTTCTCTTGAATGTGTTTGGATATCTTTTTTAAGCTACTCTGCGACGGAATCTCCTTATCGAATCACCAGGCTTGCCAGCACGTTACTGTTTCCTTAAATATTTCACTCACTGATTTTATTGGAAATTTTCAAGAAGAAGGCGATCTTATAAAGATACGTTCTTCCATATACTGTCTCTTTCATTCGTCAATGTCTAATTGCAATTTAAAAATGTTTGTCATAAATTGTATTATGGCCGTTCTATAGTCTGTAAATAGTTTTTAGCTCGTTTGTCGCTTCATTCTTCAATGTCTAATTGCAATTTAAAAATTTTTGTCATAAATTATATTATGGCCGTTCTATAGTCTGTAAATATTTTTTAGCTCGTTTGTCGCAACTTCTGTGCAAAGAAAGCAGGTCACCAAGCAAATAGAACTCATTATTTCTGTACCTGTAGTGCCGTGCCAAACTGTACACACTACTTTCGACTCTGATAAATGTTTTCGATGTTGGCATGTCACTTACATGGAATATTTCGAAGATGAATGTTTTAGCTTGAACGGTGAAGTTACTAATCAGAGATCCGTTTGCGATAGACGGCTAAGCAAAAGTCGTCGACCCTTTGCTAATCCAAGCAGAACGTTACTCTCCTGTTGCCCTGAGTGACTAAACTCGTCCAACTATATGATTAATGGGGTTGGGTTGTCATAATTTGCACAAAGTTTGAGGTCCTGAAAGTCTTAACCTAATCCTTTGAAGATTAACATTTATCTAAATTTTGTTCCTGTCTCGCAGAAAGGAGGCCTCACGTTCCAAGTCATTTTGATAACCAGCCGGTTACCCCTGTACAAAAACGGTAGCTGATTAGCAGAACTGTGATAATCATATCATACTTAAACACACTGTATGAGTAAAATGCAGAGTTTCTTAATTGTACAGCAGGTGGTGTGTATAGTTACCACAGTTCGGCATACAGTACGCTAAGAATGTTATATTTCAGATGCCTTTGTCATTCGATCTAAAAGTACTTCTTATTTCTTAGTGGTTTTCCATTTTATGAAAATTCAACCTTCATTTTTACTATTTAATGATAAATCTTCTAGTCTCTGAAGGCCTGATCATTGAGATTGTGACACCGAGTTAAGGAAGGGCCAAGAATGAGCCATGAATGGACCTTGTAATGGGCCTTGCAATAGGCCGATTTCCCATAGGAGAGTCCTAAATGTCTAAGGGTTAAACAGATAGGAACATGCACAATGTGAGATCAGAGGTTCTCACAGCAGCTTTAATGAATTGTTAAGTTTGATGATGTTATGCCATATCGTCTGCAAATAATGACGTTTCGGAAGGGTTTCTTAACTAAAGGTTACTAGATTTAGTCAGTTAGTAAAGTCTAAGACATTCCATCCGATTCACTGTAGAGAGGGAATCTAGAGGATAATATCACTTTATGGGAAGTTGTCGTGAGAAAAATGCCAGCATTTATAACCATTGCTTACAAAAGGCACACCTGTAAAGACAATTGCCGATACTTTTATCTTTTAATGTAATCGAATTCCAAAAAAAAGCTAATTATTTACAATGTACACAACACAGCTTCTGTCACATACACACACAGGCACTGGTAATAGTTTTGTCTATCGAATATGAGTTGTTTATCCCTACATTTTCACACGAGGATGGAAACAGATCCGCTTTCCGAAACACTGTCTAATATTCGGAAGAATACATGATCAACAAAGATTTGGAAGCGAATATGGCAAGCCGTTTCCGAAAAAAAACACACATATTTGAGATTTATTTTATGAAATATGTTTTCAGTAATAAAAACTATTCGCCACTTACTTTAATATAAAATTATTGTAAAAATTCAGCACAAAGCAATTAATTGATTAAAGTGCCTGCCTCAGATAGAAAGTCGGTTATAGTCAAGTGCTGAAGGGTAGGAAAAATAAGAAAATGCACATATATTATATAGTGTAGGTACATGTAATGAAAACTGCAGTTAATTTGGTCTAACAGGAGATGTGAGTAAACGTACAAAGTGGGACATAATGATCATGGATAAAAGTTAGGCAGTTTTTTGACACTAAGAATTGTCGGCGGGCGTATTGTGATGTCTGCTTAAGTAGGATGGTGATGATAACTATGATAATGACTTTAGTAAGTGTAAGGTAGAGAATCTTACTGATTTTATAATTTCATGTTCCAACATGTGCCACACACAGTTCCTAGGTAACATTGCTCTTTCAACAGCAAACTTATAAGCATTTATTATTCAACGGAATGAAATTTGCGTGTTTATTCAATGCGTGTATATAGTTTCATCAACTAAAGGATGGGAGGTTATAAGCCATAATATTTTGTCTTTAGAGTTTATTGCTGTTCTGTGTATCATCATTACGCGAGCTATACCCAAACACGTAGACATAAAACACGGAGAGATTTGAATGTGGCGCTGTCACAAGAAGTTTTCATGCCAATATGTACTGTTTATGGGCGACATTTGTTTTCAGTTGTGAGAAACACAGGATCATTAGTGATATTTACATTTAAAGATGTAGTACATATGTTTGTATTAAGAATCCAGAAGAATAAATAAATACCAGACTGCAGCTTTTCACCATTTCTTTCATACCTTCGTATGTTTGACCCGTCAGTTTGCTTTCTATTACTCTAAATGTAATATCTTGGAAAGAAACCAGGCATCTTAAATACATAAAACACTTACTTAGGCTTCAGACTCCCCACGTTCCATGTATGAAATCTCATGTCCCTTTTCCACTACTTAGGTTGTACCAAAGAATCAGTCGAAGCCCGAGGCCTGTAATTATATATGGGTGTGAAACTTGGTCACTTACAGTGAGGGAGTAACGTAAACTGAGAGTAATTGAGAATATGGTGCTGAGGAGAATATTTGTGTCTAAGACGGACGAGGTAACAAGAGAATGGAGACAGGCACATAATGAGGAGCTTAATTTTCTGTACTCCTCACCAAATATTTTTCGGGTTATCAAATCGAGAAGAATGAGATGCGCGGAGCATGCAGCGCGTACTGGGGAGAGGAGATATACATACAGGATTTTGGTGGGGAAACCTGAGGGAAAGAGATCACTTGGAAGACCCAGGAGTAGATGGTATGACAATATTAAAATGGATCTTCAGGAAGTGGGTTGGGGGTGTATGGAGTGGATTGATGTGGCTCAGGAGATGGCTAGGTAGTGGGCACTTTTAAACGCGGTAATGAACCTTCGGATTCCATAAAATGCGAGGAATTTCTTGACTAGCTGAGAATCTGTTAGATTCTCAAGAAGGACTGTGCTCCATGGAGAACAGACTTGGTCTTCGGTGTTTTAAAATTGTGGAGAAATTATAGCTTTATAAACTGGATTTTGGAAACGCCGTAAACCGAACTTACTTTTCTCCTAGTTTCTTCACAACACGCCTACTTATTTGCCGTCATTTGTCCAAGAAGGTAAAAGGCAAACTACTTGGCCAAACGCCATTATGAATAGAGGCATAGATCCATTCAATCTTAACCCTTTACTAGAAAGAGGTGAGTGGTCAGCTTCACATCTTTGCCACTTTACCCCTGGGGAAAACGCCTCCGTTGTCCTTTAAGTGAGATACAGATTCACAAATTACACGTGGGTTTTGTTATGTTACGATTTTGTGGCCGAAAATTCTTGAGAATTTGTAAGCTCTACCCAGAGAGACTTCGCGCTAAGTTGCGTTATCTCGAAGACACTCTACCTATAATATCTCTCTGAATATGTTGTGAAAAGAAACACAAACACACACAATTCTTTATCTGGTTTTCGTTTTCGAGGTGGGATTTTGATGTTTTGATGTGTTAAGGGGCGAGGGGAGTTCCGAGCAAGCGAGGACAAAGATATACACTTTAGTGACATAGCAAAGAGGATTTTATGCGAGCGAGATGAAAGGAAGATGGCGGTCACAATAACAGATGTACGACGCCATCTGCAGCACGCGGACTTGTCTTTTTATTCCGCATTCAGATGTGTCACATAAATGGCTTATTCTAGTACCTTGAATAAGACTTAAATATGTTTAGGTCTGGTCTGGATAACAAAATAGATTGAAAGAACTAAGTATAAAAAGCAAAAAAGATAAAATAAACAGAAAAATAAAGTCCTTTAGGCTCAGTATTAGCGTGATGCAGCTTTTGAGCGACTTTACTTTGTAGAAAATTGTTAAGATTTTGGGACTAAATGTGTAGTATTTGTTACCTGAAGGTTTTAACGAACACCGACTGTCATTATTTATATTTCTCTGTAGCTTAACGATTTAAAACATTTTCTTTGATGTTGTGTGTTAACGGATACCGAGGTCACTTACATGAAGTATGCAAATAGAGCCTGATATTTACCACTCTAATAGGTTCTGACGACATCTGAACTCTTAACTTTATGGACTTTTTCCATTGTGTAATGTACTGAGATAAATATGTGTTTAATACACTGCGGTTTGCCCCTCATTTACATCCAGTTCAGACGTCGAGAATACACGCCTTCTTGGCTTGGTACTTAGACACACAGTCAAAATTACCTAAACAAAAGTGAGCACTCATAATTAATCTCCGTACGTAATCTCCCTTATGGCCTAGGAAACTATAAATAAATAATTTTGATATGTTCCATATTTTGTGGCTTAGATGCATAAAATATGTTAAAAGACCAACTATATTAAAAAGCCACTTTCGTTTTATGGATGTGCTTTTATTGCACAGAGCTCATCAACGTGTTTCGGCCACGCATGTGGCCATCTTCAGGGTGGTGAGAACAATAATACAAATATAACTGCAATTTGTCTAAATCACACCAAAGTTTAAAAATCACGTAACGGTTTAGTTTAGATTTACGGTTCAATAATCAAATAAAATGGCGATGAGTGTAAAATATCAGAAGTTAAATATTTGTGTGTGCAGTATGTGGGATGATGTACATAAAAGATACATGTGGTGAATTGTGATCCAGATTGGTGAGCATGATAATGTACAGTTCATTGTGCAGTACAAACTATATCATAGCTTGTTCTCGCCACCCTGAAGATGGCTACAAAAGTGACCGAAACCTGTTGGTGACCACTGTGAAATAAAATCACATCCATGAAACCAAAGTACATGTTTCGGACATTAATATATCCATCATCAGGAGCTTGCGACTATTCTGTTGAATTACCACATCGGTCTATTGTTCTTAGTTCGATCAGTGTTGCAGGCTGAAGCCTGCAACACGGATACCTCTCCAACCTAACCACACCGTAACTCCAACACACATCGAACCAAGAACAATAGACCAATGTGGTAATTCAACAGCACAGTCGCAAGCTCCTGATTATGGATATAATAATTTCCGAAACATGTTGAGCACATAAGAAGTGAAATAAAATAGCAAGTGACATCAAGTTGGTCTTTTATTCTTCAACTATCACAATGATGCACGGTCCAATAAACATAAGATTCACAAAGTACATTTGTTGGTCTTTTAAAATATTTTATGTGTACGAATATAAGTTTACACTCCGTACATTATATGAACAACGGTTACTTAAAAGAGCAGCACAGCCTTTCTCTGTGAGTTTGATAATCGAAGTTATGCGGCCTTCGATATTCTCGGTACCCTCTGCCTTTAGACCAGGTCGTTGTGTTTTCAACACTTCAACTTTCGCCTAAGTAGTTGCTTTAACTCTGACTTAGTTAAAGGCACCGGGATAAATCTGGTCGCCATTCCACGCTTCTGAAGTTTCGCGGCAAGCTCCCCTTCTCTGAAAATGACCCTCACCTATCGTTCTGTTTTCATGCATTAGTGGCCCCAGAAAATGTACTGGGAACAACGAAAACTTTCCCCCAACATTTTTCAGTGGTGAAAGTTCTTGAAAATCGTTGCCAGTCTTTTAGCGGGTTACCCCTCCAGCTAACCTGACTTGCTTAACACACCGTCCCTTCGAGTCTTCCTAAGTTTCGGTGTTATCGCTGGGTTCGCGCCCATTGAATGGAGTCGCCACAAATTACCGGCCTACTGCACCACCCTTCTTCCTAACGTGATCTTCACCGCTTCAAGAACGCATAATACAGCACTCCTATCCCAGCTCTCATACATTGTCGACTCCTTCACCTTTAACAACCTTCAGCATTTCTTTCCAACTATTCTGGACATTTTACACTGTAAAACTCGATTTCATACGTTATTATTTTCTGGTGTTGTTTCCTTTGTTGAACTGAGCTTATAAGATTTGGCACTGAACAAGAAGGTCCTTCCACCTGCAAATTGGACTTAAATTTGAGGAAGAAACTATTAAAGTACCAAATTTGGAGCATAGCTTTTGTGCACTACTTAACCTTGGACACTTCGGAAAATGAAATGCTGTACGTGAGAAGTTTTGAAACGTGGTGCTGGAGAGGAATGGAGACGATCTGTTACAAAAATCGTGTGAGGAATGAAGTATTACAAAGATTCAGTCAGGAGAAGATTGTCCTACAAACGGTAAATAGAAGGAAGGCTACGTGGACTGATCATATCTCGCTCAGGGTCTGCCTTCTAAAACACGTTATTGAAGGAAAGATAAAGGGAAGGATTGAAGTGGCGACAGGAATAAGAGGAAGAAGACGTAAGAAGCTACTAGACAACTTTAAGTAGAAGAGGTAACTGGAAATTGAAAGAGTAAGCATTAGATCGCACTGTATGGAAAAACCGCTGTGGAAGAGGCTACGTGCCTGTCGTAACATACGAGTGGTGTAACTTTATACATTATTATTCAGTAACTTTTGTCATCGATCGTCGTGTGGTCAGTGGATTTGTAACCAAATAGTTTTTTTTTTTTTTTCTGGATGCATCTCCGAAGGTTTTGTTTCATGTTTTCTGGTGTGCCTGAAGATTCTTAAAACAGACAAACGTGCGTCAGTTGTTGCCAAGTTTCGACAAACTGAATAAACGAACTCCAAACTTACACTTCTGTTGAATTAGATTTTCCTATTATATTTAAATATGATATTGATTTACAACCAGTACCAGTAATTCAATAATTTTCAGGTGCAGTTATCGTCTATGGCCGATCCTAATAGCTGCGCGTTCTAAGGCGTGGGTCTACGGCCGCTCGCTTGCTGGGATTGTGGGTTCGAACCCCGCCGGGTCATGGAGGTTGCCTGCTGTGATTGTTGTTTGTCGTCAGTTAGAGGTCTATGCGACGGACTGATCATTCTTCCGGAGAAGTCATACCGCTTGTATTGTGTCTGTATATGATCGTGAAGACTCCAAAATGAGGAATCTCTGACACACTAGGGCTGTAGAATAATGGGAGGGGATTTATCGCCTTTGAGTAATGACAAGAAAGTGAAGTTCCATGTGGATGTAAGCTAATTTCTGATTGAAGAATGTTTCGTTTTACATTCGTGAGAAAAGAAAGATACGCGTCAAGTATCGGGGGATATCAGGCGAGACTTGTATTAGATGTCTCTCAAGAGACATCGATACACACTACTTTTTAATCCTTGGTTTTATTCCTAGGATTGGTTGAGACTGCCTGTTGGTACTGCGGTTGCTAATTGCCTCCTGTTAGCGACCATGTTAATAGATGAATGAATATATACCAGTCGTGGAACAGTTCTTGACAAGGTAACATCGACCTACTCGGAAAATATTCTGTCCCGGTGACAGTCCGTCCATCAAAATTCCCACGTGGAATTCCGTGGGGTCAAACTCTGGCCACCGCAAAGAAAATCTTGTTCTTACCGCCTGTGCTAAGAGGAAATTGTGTGACTTATTTCAGGCAGGTTTATTCCCCGATGCTGTTCCAATTGTTTGGCCAATCGTTTTTAGTTGTTTTCCTACTTCGAGCAAAACAGTAAATATTTATCAGGTTGCAGCCTAGTTCTAACTTCGTTTTGTATTCTGTGTAACCTTCTTTATAAATGTCTGGAAATTGTGGGACTCATGGGTGTAGCAAGATTTCTGGAAGTACGAAAACGCATTTACTAATGTTTTCCTTGCAGTTTTGTTATAACTCTTGTTGATGTAATGGTGTGTATGCAAGCGCAATTCTATTGTTGTAGAGCCATATTATAAGTAGCATATATGTTCTGTTGTGCTGAAAGAAAAATCATTTCCATGTACTTATTCATTCATATATACATTCAAAATTCACTTTTTAATTCCAAGGTACGCAGTTTTTATATAGTAGGAGATTTCGTAACAATATACACTTAAAATGCATGCAACTGTCGTCTTCAATAACTTATTAGGTCCTTGTATAAAGTCTTAAAGCCAAACCATGACGGGTTAACTGAAATTTAAATATATGGATGAATGTTATATTTAGACGTTACGCGGCGAGTACCTGTATTTAAAATTTTTTAATTGTATCTTTTTGATATATTAATTTTAGACCGTGTACTATTTCAAGTGTAGTGTGCAGGTGTATGTGAAAAGAGGGCCATGTAAGTAGTTATCCACTGAGACTGAAATAGGATCCTGACTGTATTACTGTGGATTAAAGTCTCTTACCACTTTCATTGTAGGCATAACATTACAATGATTCGAATACTTTGTAGAACAGTCTAGAATCAACACATAAACGAACAAGAATGCACGATTTTTGTAAACGTACAATGAAGCAAATGTAATAATCTCTTCACCTACAATAAAATTAGTAATTGTGTCCTTACATTGCGGAATCACAAGAAACATTCTGACAGTGTAGGCCTATATCTTGATTTCCTCCCACACATACAGACACTTAGTAACAGCTTCTCGGAGCGATAAAACGTGATAAAGAGAGAATTTGTTACCTATGGTGAGTTGGTTTTCCAATGGCACTGGCCATATAGCAGCCACAGCCACGACCGCCCTGGTGGTGCAGAAAAGAACTCTTAGATAATGGATTGCCACCGCTGGATGCAGACCTTGCAAGGCCTGGACTGGCAATTTCTGTTTCAGCCGGCAGCATGGAGCCATTCCATATTTTATTTGACGTAACAGTTTTAGAAATTAAGTGTTACTTCCTCGGCTGAACTCGATTCGTCTGGTTGAAGATAACGGATCAGCGGCGGACTCGTGTGATTCTGTATAAGGCAGATATTTTCATGATTTTGTAGTAATTTCATTACTTCTGATTACCTGAGTCTGTTTGTAAACGAAATTATAAGGCTGTGATTTGTATAAATGTCTCTTCCGCTGAACACACCACCTGTGTACATGAAGATACTATAATCAGTAACAACATAAATATAAATTTCGTAGATAATGACTTATAAACAGAAGTATGTTTTACTCTGTGATGTGCTGTCCAGATGATATGCATTTTTGCGTAGATTTCCCTAAGATATATGCTGCTTGTTCGGTGGGACAGGCGACGAATCCGGCAGTTTAAAAAAATACTTATATAGACCTCTCATCTAATTTAAAATATCTTCTTATATTAACTTAAGAATATATGCACATGAATATTTTTCTTATATGTATGTATATATGTGACCTAGGAGGGACGAGGTAACAGGGAATCGAGGAAATTACATAACGAGGAGCTGAATGATCTGTACTCCTCACCAAATATTGTGCGGGTGATAAAATCGAGAAGAATGAAATGGGCTGGGCATGTGGCGCATATGGGTGAGAGAGGATGGTGTATAGGGTCTTGGTGGGGAAAGCGGAAGGTAAGAGACCACTGGGGAGACCTAGGCGTAGATGGGTGGATAATATTAGGATGGATCTCCAGGAGGTGGGATGTGGGTATATGGACTGGATTGGGCTGGCCCAGGATAGAGACAGGTGGTGGATG
>Ga0136643_10003199_pt1 | contig 21895 bp, 13 predicted proteins | sample TergutLab28metaG_FD_96883 | JGI IMG/M metagenome (GOLD analysis project Ga0136643, IMG submission 96883) | Labiotermes labralis P1 segment gut microbial communities from Petit-Saut dam, French Guiana - Lab288 P1 (version 3) (version 3) | ecosystem: Host-associated > Arthropoda: Insects >...
AACACCAAACATCTTGTATAGCTGCTCTGTAATTTAAATCACAACCTGAAGATGGCCAACATATAGGGCCGAAACATGTAGTTGTATACCTACTGTACTACTATGTGAAATATAGTTGTGTGTCGACTGTATGTGTAATACACAAAAATTCTTTGTTATATAACATCCAAGAAGACAAGAATTCTCAATGTAAACATTGTGGAAATCTCAGTTCTCTCGAAATAACTGTTGTTCCGCATCTGAATTAAAAATTCCATTCTTACTTTGTATTCTGTTGCATTACAGACACGTTCTGAGCAGCAGAACCAAATCCATATGTTGTCACCACGCAAATTTATCCATGTAAGGACTAGAGTTGTGAAATGTTCAGCACATTATATTTTTTGCGGTCAGCAGTGTAAATTCAGTAGTATCTTAAGGCCTGGAACTTAACTCATGTGCTTAATTCGTCCTGCCCTTTCAGCGTTCGTAGTATTTTGAGTCATGTTGTATATCATGTAAATAACAGGTGTTCAGAGCCGTTTTTACAGCTTAATATGTCCGCTATACAAATAATATGAAATTTATTTTCCTTTCAAAACTTGCTCAACATTGCAGAATTATGTGTGTTCCATGCACGGTTTTGAGGTAAACAGTGCGTTCCTTTTATTAAAAAATCAACTACCGGCACTGTAGCCTGTGTTGCATCACGACTTGCCATATTAGCAGCGATAAAACTGACCCACGTCAGAATACAAGAGGCACTTAAAAGATTCTGAAAATAGTATCCATTTGAAAGGTGCCACCTTGTAACTAAATATAAGCGTATCCTAACATTTTCAGTGCGTCAGTACTCATATCTCTACTTGAAGTTCGTGAATGCTGACCTTTGACACTCTCAAATAATTTAAATACTGTAAAACAGAAAGGTGGAACGGCAAAGTTGTCCATTTTATTACATTCCTTCAAAATCATTCGAACCGTTCTGGATCTGTGACATGACACAGCACAAACATACCTTTAGTTTAATTGGCTCAAAAATCCTAATATATGAGACAAAGTTGTGTTCTGTATGAAACGTGCTGTCTGCAAAACTTTTGTTCGAAATGTTTTTCGCTGTAATAAATATTTAACCAACCATATCCAGATACGCGGAGACGCACATCTGGGTTCTGCAGCTAAAGCATGCGTTATTGCGGCCTGTCTGTGAAGGGAATGAATATGTGTCCACATGGGTCAATGCAAATCTCCGACGTCAAATTTCATTAAACCATCCTTTCATTTGTAACACACGAAGAGATGGACGGACGTAGCGAAGCTATAGCAGAATTTGTGCAACTTTTTTTTTTTTTTGGTGATCGTGCCAAAAAATTTTCTGTGCTTAAATTTCGCTATATTAGGATTTTCCTCTCATACTTCAGATTTGTCTTAAGTAATCTTCTGTAAAACTACACTTTATCTGTGTGTTCCTTCAGTTTTTGTAATGCTATTTTGCATTCTTACGTAATACATATAGTATAGCTTTAACAGTATTAGCCATTTGCAGGACATTTTTAAGTCTAGGCTTGTCTGTTTCGGTCAATTGATAAAGTGGATGTACTGACGGATGTGTATTGTGCGAGCAGAAGATGCACGTGTACAAGAAGACACTACAGGCTCTCATCTACCCCATCTCGAGTACAACGCCACACAACTTCCTTTTGTGGACCGCCACGTCGCCCACCTACTGCTATGAGTGCGAAGGGCTGCTGTGGGGAATCGCGCGCCAGGGCGTCCGCTGCTCAGAGTGCGGGGTCAAATGTCACGAAAAGTGCAAGGATCTTCTGAACGCCGACTGCTTGCAGAGTGAGTGACAGATGTTCTGGCGAAACACATTAGTGGTTGGCTGAGTTGGTCACAGGATTTGGGTGACTCACTGACTTGTCGAAAAAATGACCTATCGGTTGACCGATCGATTGACTGACCGATCGACAGACTGACGAATTGCACTGCTTGCTTTACTGACCGACCGAAGTGTTGTATACAACTTTAGAAAATTATGTTTTAGTCTTATGTACCCGACATGGACAAAAGTAAACTTTGCTCCAATGAGCGTACTGTCTTCAATACAAAATGTAAACATATCCTGTACTTTTCGGGGACGAAACCTGCGTACTAACGGATAGAGAGATAGACAGACAGACAAAGAGACTGCATTCCCAGTTCACGTACTTGATGCACAGAATGTATGAATAACTTTTTGCAGGAGCGGCTGAGAAAAGTTCGAAACATGGAGCGGAGGACAAGGCGAACAGCATCATCACAGCCATGAAGGAGCGCATGAAGAAAAGGGAGCGGGAGAAACCGGAAATCTTCGAGTTGATCAGGTAGGAGAGATATCCCATTGGACGGTAGGACAGACAGGAGTCGAAGCTGCCCGCAGTGGGAGCTGAGCACTCTGTTACAGCAGTGTCTGTATCGGAAGACGTCAGTACGTTCCTTCCCCAGCTGCATCCGCATTTATCTATTTATTTACATATTTATTTATTTTATTTGCTTATTTGTGTATTTATTTGACAAACAACAAATTCAGCCCTTTTTTACAGTAAATAGGAATCGCATAGTTTGAACTTTAAACCAAGACAATATCTGGGCATGCCTGTCATGTCTTCAAGAACTTGCTACATGTCGTGGCGTTCATATGCACTGAGGTTAATTTGGTCGTATCCCTCACTGTGTATGATGTATAAGAATGGGTGGATGCAGGGTATGACTGTGGAAATTATAGCTAGAGATGAAATTGCCAAATTACGCCGTTGAACTTTTGTACCAGTTCCTAAAAGAATCACCCACCCTTGTATACACATGACACAAAATAAAGTTGTGTAATTGATTGCTGATCTCTGCTCCACACAGCAAATAAGTATCCGTGGTGTGCCACTCCTACGGAAGCTTTGAGGGTTCTTTGACAATATTGCCCTTTCAAAGGTTCGTCACCCCCTGATCTCGCCCTTTTCTCTACCGCTTCTTGACAGCCGTCATCTTTATCAGGAACGGAGGTGAATTGGCCTGTCTATTGTGGAAATGACGGTAGAGTAAAATATACCAGAGAAATTAATGCCCAGAAAGTTTTGAGAAGCAAGGCGGTGCATACGTAATTAAGTAGACCTATTTTATACATTTCATGCCAACTAATTGCACATTGAAAGACTACAATAACAATACATTAACTAAATGATTCCTCTTCTACATGTTTCAACTGATGACAGCCATCTTCAGGGAGAACAATTATTACAAGTGAATTATGTTGCTGTTGGTACTAACGTCGGAACAACTCATTATATTACACTTGTAATAGTTCGTAATACGATCAGTAAGCTGTAGGAGTTTATCATTTGCTGGTGTAATAGAGTGCTCGCTCTTTTTGTTTAACTACTTACTTAATTTAAAACCAATGACGATGTTACGTACGATTGATTGGTTGATCGATCGATCATTTATTTATTTATATGTTAAATCCTAATCAGTTAACACTTAACTGTCCGCATGGTATTCCAAATATATGGTCTGGTATTTTTAAGAGTGAGGTTAGAATTGACTAAATTTTCATCGTATTTCCATCCGTCGTGTATTTGTCGGAATAAATGTACCTAATGTGAACTCAAGTTTCCTCGGAAATAATTTATTCTTGCATGAAAATTGTGATTTAAAGACTACGTGTACGTCTGTATGAAATTTGTACTCATTACCTTTCCATGACCTTCAACGTGTTAACATCATGTAACACATTATGCTTTCCCCATCTGAGTGTTAAGATAAATTGTAAATGCCGTCTTATTCAGATTTCTAACCTATATATATATATGCGGCATGTATATTGATTGACTCCTCTGCGGTTGTAGTATCATTTATTTGTCTTTCGCCTTAAATAAACACCATTTTAGGTAAGGAAATACACTGCATAATTATCGAAAAACAATGACATTTAGCTTGACTGAAATTCCCCACGTTATGAAGATCATCAAGAAAGTCATCCTGGCCACGGCACATCTTTCGTAACAAGAACTGCTGACTTGTCACGTATCTATCAGGTTGTAAGCCACAATCTGTAATATCAGTAAATTAATATATACATATAGCTTACCCATATGTTCACAGTATTCACAATGTTCAGTCCAGTTTTGTAGACCACTGTTGCTCTCAGATTATTTTTGTGATAATTTTGATTTTTAAGTGATCACCGATATTAGAAATATGTAAGGAAGAAGTCTTCCACATCAAAACTCCACGACTTTAAGGTAAAGTGTTACATTAAAATGTGTTGGTTATTTGCATTCTTACTATAAAATATGCTCCTGTTTTACTGCTTTAAATAATTTTATATATTATGTGTGAAAATGCAACAAAATAAATTTAAAATAAACTGAACATGAATCTTCGCAGCTGACATTTACTGCTTTGGATCTGCCTTCGTCTCTAAACGGCCTAAACTTCGGACCGATCTAACGAAAATTTAGAATGCCTTAGCTAACCGACGTTACAAAGCATATATTACCTGTTACCTGTACTCAGCTGCTGAAAGAATAAATCTTTATCTTGTATAAAGGCAATGAGAGAAATTATTTGCACATCACTCTTAAGTTTTTGTCTTAACATTTGCTGTTTTATTACGTGATTGTCCTGTCGGTAAACTGTACACCCTTAAACATATTCATTTCACACTATTTTAAAACAAACTGTTGTTTTACCTGGCATGTATCGTAGTGTCGTCCAGGTGTCTATCCATACTAACTCATCCTTTCTAGTTATCTTAACAAGATATGTTGTATTTATTCTCCTGTACACCACAGGTCGGTATTTGGAGTTGAAGAAAAAAGTCACATTGGACACATGAAGGCTGTGAAACAGTCCGTATTAGACGGGACCAGCAAGTGGTCAGCCAAAATTGCCATCACAGGTTTGTTTGAAATATTACCAACTTTCCAACAAAAAAGAGAATTTACTTTCTCTTTTTAGTAAAAATGCTGACCCTTCTCTTTCCAGTATCAGCATGACGGAAAGAAGGTAAATGATGTGGTGGCTTCATGTCAAGCTTACCAGCAACGGAGGCTAGCAGACTTTAACACGTTATGGTGGAACGAAAATATGTTGTTGTAGTAGGTCGAGACGTATTTTTGTGCAAGTCGATGTTTGACTGTCTCTCTGTCTCTCTCTCTCTTGCAATATTTGTATAAAATACACGAAAAATAATATCTGAAAATGCACGGTGGTGGCAGAAGCTGAAGCATTGGCTGCTGCAGTTTTGATTACCACTCTTTCTGTATCATTTTCTTGGAATACTTTGTAACATGCCAGGAAACATAGCCAAGAGGCTGTGAAGTTGGAAATATACGAATAAATTGTTGCTTTTCTGTTTGTTTATTTATCCGCTACATTTGTCGTGTCCGTTTTCAAAGTGTGGTCATGAACTGCAATTATAAATGCTAGCCTCTGTCTGGAGGGCTGTAAGTGGTTCACACTACACGAAACCTGAACACCGTGCTTCCATCCAAGTATATGGAATGTGTATATCCTTTAACCCTCGCCTCTCACTCAGTCACATCGAGGTCAAAATGTTTGCATGTCGAGGACACCGATATACTCTTATATGAAATAAGCCGCGGCCAGCAAGACGTAATTGCGTAAAGTATCGTGTCCGTAGTTAATATATGCGGTATAATCAGATAACTTAAATGTTAAGGGTATAAATATGTACTGTAAACCAAAGAATGTGGCAATTCAGTCACGAGATCTGTTGCTCACACCCTAACTTAATGTTCCCGATTGAATCATAGATCACGGTTAACTTTCTTCCAAAAATAGTGTGCGATACTTCACACATAATATCATCCATCATCAGCTTAATTAGTTTCATCTTTCCTACTAAAACAACAGTCCAATATTTGTATGTAGTCTTTTCCACTATGCTAACAAAAATCTAGCACATATATTCGCACAATATAACGTGTTAGATTTCTCGCTTGTCCTCGGTATTTGTCTGTCTTTCTGTCTGCAAGGCAGCATACAATCATGATATATTTGCATCGGTTGAAGACCAGCTGCATGGGGCAGTTTTTCTTGAGATTCGACATGCAGGCAAATAGTGAAGAAATTTCCTCCTTTTCTTAGAACAGAGTTTTTTTATCGTGTTCAGAAGAGCTCGCCGATAACTGTTGCTAGCCCCATTATCCCAGTCCACATCCCTAAGCCTGTAAACCATTTGTATAATTATTCTCTAATCTATGCCTAGGTGGTCTTCCGCCCTTCACGTTTCACGACTGAATTCTCTACTCTATTTCTTATCTCTCAGTCATGATACACGCTCTGCCTATCTCACACCCCTTCAATTGAGCTCTTTAATAACGCTTACTGAAGAGTGCGTTGTGACCCGTCATGTACAATCTCCATCCCCCTTCTTTCAATGCTGCTTAGGCGCTGCTTACAAATGAGACAGTGAATTCTTCCAAGATATCGTACAAATTAAAGTATTATCTAGGACCGTAACAATTCCGACTTCCTTTCGGTCTCCTGATACTGTTTATCACACCAAGAAACGCGTCCAGTATAATATACAGTACAGTTGTGAATTATGAGACACGGAAAAGGCCAGCGTCTTAAGTGCTAATATTATGAAGTCTTTTGTGGCGCTGAGACGCCATGTACAAGAAGGCTGTGAATAACTATACGAAGTAGGTCATAACTCTGACCTATTATACTTATCTAAATTTTTGTAACGTTCATGTTACAGTATACCGCGTGTGCTTCGATTGTTTATTTTTTGTTGGGGAATACGTGCGTTCGCAATCAGCGATGTCCTTGCGAGGTATAAACTTGTTTTATTTCGGAAAGTCAGGCAGTCCGTCTTTATGTAGGGCACGACGCGAGAGGTTACTGCATCGTCCCGGGAATTAACGCTACAAGGAACTACAAGTGCTCATGGGATAAGACACTGCAAGGTTCATTTCGATTGTAACAACAGTGCAATGTTTTTTCTATCTCCCACGTTTCTCGTTTTTCTAAACACTCTTGAGTGTTTTTAACCTTCTCAATCTTCATATTTCCGAGACCCACATATAATTACTGCAGTGTGTTTAGGCGGTTTAATCATGTTTGGTATAAACTAACTCCACGAATAGGAGTCCTTGTGAAGCTGATAGTTAAGCAGCTAGTCAGGACATTCCCAGCATTTCGCAGAACGGCGAATGTTATTACTGCGTTCATAAAAGCCAGCTACCTGTCCCGGTGCTGAGCCACGGGAATCCAGTGTGCCTCATCGAATCCTTTTTTCTTTAATATCGGTTTTAATACCAACCTTCCGTCTACACCTAGGTCTTACAGGTAGTCTTTTTCCTTCAGATTTTCCCACTAAAACTGTTATGAATTTCTCTTCTGCTCTATGCGTGCCACAAACCCATCCGTCTCGTTCTCTTTCGTTTGATTGCCCTTACATTGTGTGGTGAGGAATGAATTTTGTATCAGGGTTTTAATTAGGGTTTTACACAGTAAACGGGACTTTTTGTACAAATTTTACAACTTGCTGTCATGTTACATGAAGGACCAAGTAGTATAAATTTTAAATATTGAATTGATCTAAAAATGTTCCCGGCCGATTCTTTGATTTCTAAAGAGGTAAGTGTTTGTTTTGACCACGTTCTCCCCGAAAGTTGTGGTTGGAAGCAGTGATAATACAGAACTGAAGCTGACTCCGTGACCACGCAGCTATTTCTGAGGCCCTCTGCCTTTTCTGCAAGCTGTGTAAAACGCTGTTTAACTCAGAAAAGTTTTCTTGTCAAGAGATTCATAATTTTTTGAGGGAAGTATCCACTCATGTTTACGAATGCGTCCCACATAAAACAATCCAACTACGTCTCTAACTACTTCCAAATAATACTGAGAACTCTGTCATATTCCTGCAACAGGCCATTGCAGATACCTTGCAAGCGGTTAGCAGCAGAGTGGCGATTTCTCTTAAAATAGGTCCATGTCTTAAAAATGTCTCTTTCTTCTTGAAGCGTTGCTTCTATGTGTTTGATTTCAATTTCCTGATTCATACTCACAGAACTTTGACTAATGTCTTTTGAGGTGACGTGAAAGTACAGTCTTTTGCTTATCTATTCCTTGTTTCAAGGGTTTTTTAAGACTTGCCCCGTTTTTAATGAAACCTTTCGATATTAAACTTAAATTTTTCCACATTACAATATACATCGCTTTATCAGTTCGCTCTTTAAATTACGCTGAATTACAAACATTATGAATGGACATCGGCATGATAATATTCATATTTTTAATAGCTTCAATTCTCCATCTACATCTGTTCCTCCCATACAAACATCTTGATCTTCGATACACACATATATATTCATAAACCTTACCCCTTCCAACACATATTACACACCCCTCAGCCCATCAGGACCTTTTCTTTAGATGCTTCGCTTTCCGCCCTGTGTTTGATTTGTGTACTCGATGTGGTGTTGTTCTTTGGTGTGTATTTTTTTATATTTCCACAGAAACACCTTTTCAGTGGATCCTGACACACACATTGATTCAATCGAACAGGCTGAAGAAATCGTATTAGAAGGAACATCCAAATGGTCTTGCAAGATCGCAATAACAGGTATCATGGCCTGCAGAATCAGGAATCATGCTGCAACCATTTTTATGATCAAACAGCAGAGCAAATCGTGTAGACAGAGAAAGTCATGAAACCTGCACTTATTATTTATTATTTGAAATGAAAATAAATCAATAAGGACTTGCAATTTCATTACTTTTCACTAGCAAGTTTTTTTTACCTACTTTCTCAACTTAATACTTCACATTAGCCAGAAGATTTTTCTTACTACACTCTTGGGTCTATTCTGTAACTATTCTATCAACCTACGTATTTTTAGCTTTCTTCTGTGTACATATAACAATTCTTTTCTGCTTACTTTTCGTGTCTTAAATTGTAGCTTAATTGGGACATACTTTAGGTATAAATTTCCCTACCAGAAAGCTACAAAAAGCTGTACATAAAACATATCTTGATGTCTGCTTCTTCTTTTCAAAGTATTAACCCCTCTCCTTCATGTATATGCCATGAAGACAGGGCATAATTAGCATTTGCAGTGTTGGAGTACGTGCACATGTATTTCTCATATGCAGAAACCCTCAGAATAATTTAAAAGCACACAAGATCATAGGCGTAACTGTTGCATACCTACTGCACAGATCCAGCACAAGGAATGTATATCGGAAGTGTCAAAGCACCGTGCAGGACAAGTGAAACGGGAAATAATAGAAAACTGACCTTTGCAGAATACGTAGTAAAAATATATTTGAAGTTACTTACTTACTTACTCCATGGTGCAGAGTCCTTCTTGAGAAGCTAACTGGTTTGCAGCTAGTCAAGAAATTCCCCGTTTTTCACGGAACCTGAAGGTTCATTGCCGCACTCACAAGCGTCAGCCACCTGTCTCTATCCTGGGCCAGCCCAATCCAGTCCATATACCCACATTCCACCTCCTGGAGATTCATCCTAATATTATCCACCCATCTACGCCTAGGTCTCCCCAGTGGTCTTTTTCCCTCCGGTTTCCCCACCAAGACCCTATACAACCCTCTCTCCTCACCCATACGCGCCACATGCCCAGTCCATCTCATTCTCCTCGATTTTATCACCCGCACAATATTGGGTGAGAAGTACAAATCATTTAGCTCCTCGTTATGCAATCTCTTCCATTCCCCCTTTACCTCGTCCCGCCTAGGTCCAAATATTCTCCTCAACACCATTTTCTCAAACACTCTCAGCTTCCTTTCCTCCCGCAATGTCAGCGACCAAGTTTCACACCCATACAAAACAACAGGCAAAATTATAGTTCTATATATCTTGATCTTTAAATTTTTGGATAGCAACATATCTGAAGTTACACAAATAAAAATACACCGAATGACCGATAATAAATCCCACTTGGGCTGCACCAATAAGCTGTCCTCAATGCAACTAAATGGAAAATTCAGTTATAATGCAACGGCTTCAATTAAATGACAAAAATATTTATTTCAATACATTGTATTTTTTAAAATATAACTTTATAATTGAGTCTAATGCAACTGTATACGAAGCATGTTCAGTAACTAGTCTGTAACATTTTGCTAATCAAGCATTTAAATTTTAGGCGCGTTTTTGAAATTGCGAGAAGACTCTCAGCTTTGTCGTGTCCGTCCTTCCATCTGTCCGCCTATCCGCACGGAACAACTCCCACTGGACCGATTTTCATATTTGTGCGACGAGAATATTCAAGTTTCATTAAAACCGGAGAAAAATAACGGGTACTTTACGTGAAGACCAATACACAGTTTATATCATATCTCGCTCAGTTCTTCTTGGAATTATAAACGAAAATCAAAACACACATTTCATATTCAGTAACTTTTACGAAAATCGTGCCGTTTATGAGATAATGTGGAAGAGTTTCTAGAGCCGGGCAGGACACATGACAATATGGTGCATGCACGTTTCATGCTGGATGACTAAAACTACAAACACACACTCACGACTTGTAATACTTACTGCTTTTCCACTGCAACAATTGTTGCATGAACGCGCGTCACTGTTAAGTTATACTTACATTGCCTGTCCTGTTTCTTACGAGGTAGCACCTACAACAGGAGTAAAACGCAACAGACTGGTCCAGAGTCCACCAATCAGGTGCCGTTTATAAGATTAGTTCATTTGCAATGACAGCGACATTGGAAACTTGGTGCTGCGAAGACGTTCGATGTGTGATTCGGTTGTTGTGGGCTTCAGACTTGCCCCCATCTAAATTAGCCGCCAGTTCGTAGCGTTGTATGGTGGTGCCGTAATGAGAGAGCAGCATTTCAGCAAACGGTGCACCGGTCGACCTAGCACACCAAGGCGAATATTAAACCAACTAAATTAAAGGAGCTTATCTTGAGTAGACCCGCGCGTCACGATTCGAGACCTATTGGCTGCCGATTCTACAGTAAAGAATACTGTTCGTGAATGTTCGTGATGGACAATTGCAGGTGCCCGATTTATATGACAGCGGAATTTCTGATTCTTGCGAACGTGAGACAAATGCATAAGTATGCTCTGGGAATGTGTTAAGAAAATAATCATAATTCAATGCAATAAACGAAGTAATTACTTTAACGTTTTACTGCTTTCTCTTTTTAAATTGTATGACCTGGGGAACTTCGCTTATTGAACGTGAATATCGATATAGCCTACCGTCTTCAGGCAACTGGTCGATTAGAAATATAATAGGGTCACTGCATATTCTCTTTGTAAAATTGATAAAAGATATTAGCAAAGCATAAAATGGTAAAATATAAGCAAATGTGACACAACACAGAAAGCAACGTTGCTGACAGTCTGCTTCTCCGTAATTAGCTTTCAGTATCGATAAAAGGACACGATTACACGGCAGTGGACCAAAGGAGGCAGTGCTGCGGATGATGGCCTGGAATGATTATTGCAATAGATATCTGAATTACGTAATGAAGGTATATTTCACTCACCGTACGTAATGTACATCAGTCCTCTGTGCTCTAGTTTACTCTAAAAGCAGATGGAACGGCCAGAAGGGTTTCAAAAACGGCGAGAGAACCAGAAATAAGTACATGAAGAATACAAAATCAATCACAAAATTCAGTATGCCCACGATACATTTAAAATCAAAATTCGAATTGGTTATTATGACGACCCCCACCCTACCCGACCATAAAATGTATGTAAAAGTCGTTTTGAAATGTACTCCACCACTGCAAAACTCGGCCATGGAATTTGCGTAGTTGTTGGCAGTGCACTTGTGACCAAAATACTTAGAAGTAGCAAAATCTATTTGGCTTCCCCCCCCACCCCACCTTGTACATATCTGCCCCCTGTATTTATATGCTCCATTCTGGGCATGTTCCATGCATTTATTTGTGAGACACTCGTAGAATACTGTTATTCAACTATACGTAAAAGCATATAATAGATATTAGTGTAAATACATAGCCAGCACTGGAGTCGACAGTAGAAGTATTCCGTAGCAGTAGCAGTTTTGTACATTTTTAGTAGAACCATTTGGCTTTATTTCAGTACCTATTACATAGATTGATTGTATGTACTAACAAAATTTTGTATTTTACTATTTATTAATATGAGGCAGTTCAGTGAACAGTAGTATGGAAAATATTGTGTACTCCTTAATCAGCACGACAATGTATCATTTTGAAATATGTATCAAAATTGTTTTAAGACAAAAGTGAAATATTTGCGTTCTGCAAATCGCCACTTCTTCAAGGATCTTCCACCTGTTTAAAAAGCAATATAAGAATTACACCAAAACGTTTCGAGACCATATTGTAAATTTGATCCACTACACACACACACACACACACACACACACACACGCACACACATACACACACTTGCACAAGACTGTGGAACGTACACTAAAATATCTTTTACCTAAACTATGCATACGGAAACCCATTTATAAATGTCTTCAGTGTGTGGCATACAAAACGCCTGTAAGTATACAGCAAAAAGCTGCAAACTGCCAAATGTTTCAGATTTCAGATCGTATACAGATTTGTTATTTGTTAGGTCATACATCGTCGATATAGCAGCGACGTACTAATTTTCGCCAAATAATACCGACATCTCTCAGATTTACGTAACATTTAGAAGAATGGCTGATCGTGTATATGTATATGTACGCCATATGTTTGCCCTTTGACTTCTATTTCAGTTCCACTAAAAATATAAAATTTCTCTAATATATCAAGATACGGGCCTGCCTTAGAGATGTGTAACATCTTCATTATATATATATAAAGACACAACGCCAGTAATTCTGCCGATAATCTACATCTGCGTAGCGATCATGGCCCTTAGCAGTTACGAACAAGACCTTCAGATATTTTTCCTCTTTTATCCAGTAAATGATTGGACAGAAATTTGTCAGATTTGTTTAACTGTTGTATTCGTAAACAGTGCATAAAACAATGTGTTATAAAAAATGCTGAGCTAGAAGATAGTAGTGAAATAGTACCCACAGAATTTTTAAACTTTAACATGTGGACACATTAGGCCTAGCCTTCCGCCGTGTGGGGACGTTTAAAATTCACTCTTTTAAAATGTTTTTCTCGATTGAAGGAATGTTTAAGATGGCACTGGTCATCTGATATCTATTCTACGTCAAACTGTTTAACTTTAAATAGAAATGTAATTGTGAGCGGGCTAGACTAAAATAAACTCTCGTGTGTGTGTGTGTGTGTGTGTGTGTGTGTGTGCGGACATTACCTAACTTGTTTCTTACAAAACATGCGTGTATCGCTGTTAAGTACTATTGTTTGTATATGAATACCGTCCGTGACTTGTTAATCAAACCGCTTGCTTCTTCTCTGAAAATATATCTATCATGAACGATACGTATCTAATGCTTTTGATTCCCTGTGTCAATAGTAAACTGTTCTAACTAATGACATGCTTGGCAAGAGACTTCATGTCACTCGTAAGAGAGACAAACTTACCAAACACCCTGTGTATGTTATTAATTGAAAAAAATTAATGGTTTGCTTCTGTGGAATTTTTTTATGTTGTTTGAACATATTATGTTACAAATATCTAATAACTTTTAGGTATAATCATTTGAAACAGTTTTTTTCCTCACTAACTTTCCAGAAAATTACAATATGGGAAATTTTTAAGTTTAAACAGGGCTAAGTAGTCAGCATTTTTTATAATGACAGTACGGTGCATCCTCCTTACGTCTCTGCTAAACATATTTATGTGATTTGTTTCTAAGTGTAAGAAGTGCGTCGTTTAAGTAGCACGTATGTATGTATGTATAGAGATATACAGATATATAAGTACTTATATGTCGGCACGGTATTGCTACCATCATTGATTCAAATATATACCTTCCACTGTAAGTGTTTGTAAATGGGTTTCCTGATAATTCCGTAAGCAATTTAATGTGGTTCAACTGCTTAATTGATTTACCGAAGGAGAACATATTGTTTAACTTCGCATGCTTTAGCAATGTCATTCTGTGGTGAAGCACTCTCTCTCTCTCTCTCCGTCCCACTTCCACTTCCTTTGAGTAAGTAAGACGCAATCTCTTCTCACAACGCCGCACATTACTGTAGAGTGGCAGTTATTGACTGAAGCGTTAATTAGTACGCACACATATTCAAACACATGCACACGCTCTGCACTCTACAGGGCTTATAAATGTGTAACACTGAAGAGACAGTAAGAGCTGCATCGTGTTGTGACGTGTTGGAAATATAATAGTTGTGTTTCTGGTATACACCATTCTATGTCAATAACTTTCAGCACATTAGCAATTCAGTCAACGAAGAATCCTTCGATATGTTAATGTATGTACCATGTGTAGTTTTACTTTCTGTATTACTGAAAACCTCAGAACCCTGTTCAGTCCCTCTAAAACATTTTCTTCTGTCCTTCTCTGTTATGCATTCGGCTGAATATACGCGCGCTTTATAATGTCGTATTTTACAATTTGACCTGTCCCCGCTTTATGACAGATTTAAACCAATGAGCTGAAGTTTCAGAACATAAAGTTACACTCTGTTTTAACTTGTGGAGTGTTATTGTCAATACCTACAAATTTTAAAACCAATATTCAGTTTTTGCTTGTGACCAGATTTTAAGACATTTCATTTGTTGTCATCCAGTACAAAGAAATGTTTCATTACGTCAGTAATTTTAATTCTAGGATTTCAGATTACGCCGCGAAGTAGATGAGAACTGCGCTCTTCTGGGTTGCTACGTAGCGAATAGTGGTAATTTCTGACCGGCGTTTCGGGACAACCTATCGTTCCCATCTTCAAGGGTGGGAACGATAGTTAATAACCCAGAAGAACGCAGCTCTCGGCTGTTTTCTTCTCCTAACTTTCAATTAAAGAATCTACTGTTTCCTCTTGACTTTCATTTAATTTATGAACTGTTGGGATAAACATTTAATAATTTACAACAAAATAGCTAACCATTTTATTCACATAAATCGTGCTGCAGTACCAGAAGACTGTCTTGTGAAAACATCGGTTATTTCATGAAGCGACTAGGTTTGAGTGTATCTAATACAGCACATCAAAAACAAACTGCGTAATAAATTTTATGCTGTAATTTCTAAACGTCATAATTTCAGGGCGAAGAAACTCGCGACAGTATTTTCTGTCAAGAAAAGAACTTGTTCCATATTTAGTTTTATGAATCATAAAAATTAGAGTTTTGAGATACAAAATGGAAACGTAAGTCGTAAAATAAGATGAATTTCACCTGCTCAGATATTTAAAATTATGAATGTTATATGTGCAGGTTGAAACTTGTAACTTTACTTCCGGTCAGTACTTTTATTGTGGATGTACCTGAGGTAACGAGCATAAACTCTTGAATCACAGAGCCTGAAATAATCATCATTGCATACACGTAGCAAGAGAAAAACACCACTTCACGAAAACTGTATCTTTTCATGCTGCGTGAATCTTCGGTACTGTGTTCCTGCCTTGGCAGTAGTTTGTTGTGTGTCCGTAATATTTTGCATCACCCTTTGCTCGATCCCAAACCCTCGTTCAGCCAAATCGTCACTGTTGTCAGAAACGTATTTCCAGAAGAATTTCTCCATGTAAATGTGCAATCGTACTCCAGTTTATGAGCCACCTGTAATTGTGCCGGCTTGCTTTGGCATAAATTGTCACGACGTTTCGGCACATAAGTGACGATGCACTACTAGCTTTTCTTCTTCGCGGAAATATCCAACATTTTTATTTGTAGTTCAGGTAAACTACTGTCAGCTGGTGTACTGTAAAGCAGAAAACTATTTTATAAACTGTTTACCATTGATCCATGAAGAAGGTACTTGTGCTCTTAGTTTACAAACACAAAGATCGTTGTACCTGTAGCTGCTTTAACAATTCTTTCTGCATAGAGTCGAGCCATTTCTTCTTAGTCAGCCAGTAAAGCCGTAATGAATATGCAAATGTATTAATTTAAAAATGTACAATAAGTAAGATAACACAAATTTTACAACTCTCTGGAATTTTTAATTTCATTTTGTTTATGTAGTGTAATAAAGAGGATCCTTGGCAGATATGTCGTAAATTTTGTAGAAAGATATGAACAGCAGCCTTGGGCCGTAGCTTATTTTTGTAAATTTAAGAAATTTTCTATTCCATTTTTTATTCTTTTCTTTTCCTCTGTACTTTCGAGGTAAGCCCTTAAATTTTGTTGTGTTCCATCATTTTAGCTGAATGTTAACAGCCATTTCTATTTGTAGTCGTGTCTTTATTTCTGATACCGTGAATTTCGAAATCTCTTCCGTGACAAAAGTAATGAGCTGTGCCCTGTGGGTAGCTGGCTAAGACGTGTTTTTACCCCTTAATTATTAGCTAGCCCCTTAAAATTTTTCATCATTGTGGACCATGGGGAGCACATGTACTGACGCATTTTAGTTACGTTCATTCTTATTTATTAATATTATAATATATAATGTTATTTTAAAAATCATACACTTAACATAGAAAACTATATTAACGGATGCTTAGAATTCCAGGAAAGTAAATATAGTGGATTTCGTATTATTCCTTTGAAACCCACCACGTTTCTTTCATATCATGAAGAACGTCTGTCACCATACCTGACTCCATTAAACAGAGTCTGTTTTCAGAAATTGGTAGCCATAAAAGTTTCTAGCACTTATGGGACCCGAATATCCATTAACTTCACATAAAAGCCATCCAGAGACGAATTTATTCCACATGCTTAAACACAGCATCCATTAGATCCACCTTAACCTCCTTCCGTTATTTACACCCAGGCTTCCAAGCGCCTCTTCTATAATGTTTTCCGTCTACTGATGTGTATGCATTCCTCACTGTCCACATTCAAGCTAGGTTCCCCACATTCCCACCCTTTTTTATTTGCAACACCCTAACATTGTGTTTAAAGCGTACAAATTGTGAATCTTTTCGTCAGTCCATTGTCTTCACTCTCTTGTTACTTTATCACTTTCAGATCAAACATTCTCTTCAGAAACTATTCTCAAAATACGCAATATACCGAGGTGACGAACGAGTTTCACATCCATCTGAAACAGTAGGTGGAATGGTAAATTTCAGTTTTAACAATTGAGATAGGAAAGGAGGATATAAGTTATTGTCAATTGAGTGACCTTAGGAAATTTTTCCCGACGTTAACCTGCTCTTTTTTCCTTCATGGTTGTAGTTTTTGTAGTGTCTTTCACACATACGTATGAACAACAAAACAAGGAATTTATTGTTGCAGACTTGCTGAATACTTGTTTTCAACTTTGCGGTACACCAGTGCAACCTAATGACAAGGAATCTCCGTGAAAAAGAAAAGGCTTACATGCTCTGAATTGAAAGACTAACCACTTCAAATTCGTAACTCTGTTGTTGTTTCTTCATCAGCTTAACTTGAAACTGCGTTTCAGAAGCGCTGGCTAAGAAGCTGGCTTATTAATAACAGTGTTTATTTGTTCTATAATAATATTATTAACTATTACAGTTTTACTTCTCACTGGACCACTTCCTTTGAAAACCATTGTTTTAGATGTGCTCTTTGAAATTTTTAGTCCATATTGGGATGTAACTCTCCCCAGTTTATGTATAGAAATGTGTAGTTTATCTTCTGAATTCGCCATTACAAATTGGTCGTCCGCGAACAAAAGTATCCTAATATCTTCATTTCTTGAAGTTTTGATTCCTTTCATCTCCTCAACTTTCCGGTCTGTAGTAATATGATATATGTATATTTCAAATAAAGTCGGTGAAAGGGGCAGCCTTTTCGAACTCCTTTATTCATTTTTATCTGTTGTGTCGTTGTGGCATCTAATTTTATTTTTATTTCGCTGTTGTCATATATTTTTATCATTTTTAAATTATTGGTTTAGGATTATTTCTGTTTCGTAAAATGCTAAATAGGAATTTTTTTATGTTTTGCTGACCGTGCATCTCAGTATAGACCTAGTAATTAACCAACTTAAAGCACAAATTCTTGTTTTATAATAAGTTTATTATATCCTCTACATGTTTCGAGCACTATGTGCTCATCACCAGGAGGTCAAAATTGTATTATACAGTCATTTTGACCTCCTGATGATCAGCACATAGTGCTCGAAACATGTAGAGGAATATAATAAACTAATTATAAAACAAGAATTTGTGCATTAAGTAGGTCAGTTGCTAAGATTATGCTAAATAGCAGCCGACTTCTTAATTCATCAAAAGCTTTTTCATAATAAAGAAAAGAAAATTTTGAATACTTGCAATTCTCCAGTAATCGCTGTATTTGTGAGAAGTGTATAAAATTCACATACTGTTACGGCAGGTGGTGCATGCAATATCTACTGAAATTTAAATTTTAACAGAAGTAATGTTGAATTGGTCGGTCTTTCAAGTGGCATAGTGACTTTTGGTATGTTTCTTTTTTAAATATGTCTAATATCACTGTTACCTGCATTTTATTTTGCTTGGTGAATCTTTGTAATAATTGTAATGTTCTTAATGTTTGTCATATTAAGTAGAATTAGCTGGCAACATGTTAGATTTGATGAGCAGATGCCTAGATGCGTTGCTCGCTCCCTTTTTGCGAGTTTTGAAATATGTGGTTTGTGTTGCAGTCATCTGCGCTCAGGGTCTGATTGCAAAAGACAAGAGTGGTACTTCAGATCCCTATGTAACGGTTCAGGTGGGTAAAGTGAAGAAGAGGACAAGGACCATGCCGGCAGAACTTAATCCTGTCTGGAACGAGAAGTTTTACTTGTAAGTAAATGCTGAAATTTGGGGTGTGATTTGTGCATAACATTTTGTTAACATAACCTATGTACGTTACTAACCAGTCTTCTTTCCCAAACCATGTACAGCTTACTGTGTCGTGTGTGTGTGTGTGTGTGTGTGCGCGCTGTGTCATCGAACTTATTTCAGTAATAGTATGACGCCATGCTCCTGTGGGGCGCCAAGACGTGTTATATTCTCAGGGTGAATTAAAAGCCTACATACATGGGGAAAATGTTCTCTGTGTTTACAAAAAGTGGTCTATATGGACACCATTACATTGACAGCACATATTTGTATACGTACGCGTCTCTCCCACTCATGGCGAACTCGCTTTAACACATCTGGTGGTATGCGCGCACATGCATCTCTAATGCTTTCTTTTAGGTGGTCCATACTTTGCATCTTCGCCTGGTTTACCATGGCCTTCAAATAACCCCACAAGTAAAAAATGTGTGTGTGTGCGTGCGTGCGTGCGTGCGTGTGCGCGCGCGTGTGTGTGTGTGTCAGATGTAAATAGAGTTCAGACACCGGCATCCAACGCTGCTTACAGCACCGTAGTAAATTGGTAAAGACAAAAATAGAGGAGCCAGACACAATATGGTCTGTTAGGAATGCTTATTGCATGGGCCATTAGCGGGGTTTTACGGATTGCATCATGGTCGTTATGTATGGATGTTCGAAAGTCGATGGTGGCGCGAAGTCCGGCAGAGTCTGTATATGTAGCCTACGTTTACTGCTCGCGCGCGGGAGCGCGTGTGTGTGTGGGTGTGTGTGTGCGTGTGTGTGCGCGCGCGTGCACGTGTACGCACACGTGTGTTATGTTTTCTAGCGGTGAACCATGGCGCTAAACACCGACACCTTTTTCTCTTCAACGAAGGAGAATAAGCTGAAATTGGGTGTAAGCTATCTATTTTCCTTTGTGAGTACGGCCACGTCTTTCTCTAGGAAAATCATTTCGTATATATGCAACGTCTGTATGTATAACATCCTTTTAGTTTTTCCATTGGTCCCCTGTGTCGTCTGATTGCACAGCGATCAGATCCGGTTTTTATAGTACAAAAATATAATTGTGTCTCTCTGTTTCCTTAATTAAGGTCGTGTAATGCATATTCAAAAGTTCCATTGTTACTGTTCTTTCCGTTCGTAACCTAGTGACTGCTCATAAGAACCGAAACATGTTGTTTTGAGTTGACTGTATGTCTGTATGTTATTAATAAAATCAGGTTTGGTATAAAGGACAGCTTACTTGCAGAATTTCATAGTCCCATCAACACAGCGGGATGCAACATGGAGAAATATTAAATAACCAAGTTATTTTGAGAAAATGCGTGCGGAAATTAGAGTCGATGAGAGACCAGTGTTCCGATCCTTTGTTGCATATAGTCAGTCGTGTAGCAAGTATTAACATCTCATAGAATCTCTATCGAGCAAGCTGATCGAAGCGCTAACTTTTGACTTTTACTCGGTAGGTACCTGCTTCGAGCCTCGGCTGGAGTGCAGACTGTTGCGACTGCGAACTTTTGTAGTTTTCTCCAGTCCTTCCAGACCCAGGGCCTGGTTACTTCCTTTAATTACACCACGACCTTTCCTTCAACTTTTTTCCAGTAAATTATTCATAATCATACTGTCTTTCTACACTGAGTCAACTGCATTATTAAAAGTGTCGTCGATCTGCAAGTCGGTAGCATACAGGTGTCAAGTGTTTCAGAAGCGTATATCTGCGGATCCCTTTCTGCCTACAAAACTGTTGACGAAAGAACGAGCAAATTCAGTTAAGTAGGACAGATAGGAAAGTTTTCATGTCACCTTCACTGCAGACAGCGTCTTGACCCACCATCCTATCCACCGGATATTTGGGGAATGTAGGTAGGGTAGGGAAGGGATAAGGAGTCTTTCCCCACTCAGGAAAACATATTGAGTGTGCACAAACAGATCGCTTATGTTTATCCATAGTGTATTATTTTATCTGACAGCTATCAGTTGCCACTTTGTGTTGGCCTAGCGTACTGCCGACCGCCCACACTTGCTGCGGATCAGTGGCGGCAAGTGACAGATGACAGTTGTCAAAACAAAGACTTGAGTACTCAGGTTAAGGATTCGTGGAATCACAGTTGTATTCCCGCCTTCTTCTTACCGCAGTGCCTAATTAAGCAAGCCAGTTACACTGCTTCTTTGATTTTGATTAATTCAGTGATGGTTTATACGTTCTTGTATTCCCTTTAATTTTTTCCTTCTAACTGCCTCTCCCTCGTAATTATGTTTAAATGTCGAAGAGGCCAGTTTTCTTCACTGTTAAGATGGAACTTAAGTTTTAAACAATAGGATTAACGCTGTCTCACATTTCGAGTTATTAATTTAATTATTGCTGAAATACAAGTGCCCTATTGTGATAGTCTATTACAGCAGATTTTACGTCATGAAAACAATGAGTATAAACCTCGGTGCCTCCAGATTACAGAACCGCATAAAACTGGGTAAAATGTTTGAGGATAGTAAACATGAGGACTGCTTTGCATCCAGGCGATATAATCGGATTGTGCTTTGTTGCAAACTAGAAGCAAGACAGCAGAACATATTACACGGGACAAGTTGATACAATGTGTAGCGTGAAGAAATGTATTTAATATTATTTCCTCTAATGGGAAGTCAGAAAGTTTTGTCATTAAGTCAATTTCGGCCCTGGATAAACTATTCGTCCATAAATGTTTTATCGTATATGAGTGACATCTCTCTTGTTGCATCTCCGCTAACACAGAAGTTGTCACAGGGCTCAACCCTGAACCACTAAAGTAAAGCATCTCCTTAGCATCTGTTATGGAATTATCTTTCTATCTAATCTAAACGTTGCTGTTCCAAATGGATACTTGTCTACAAATTATTTTCCATAATTGTATATGTATATATATATATATATATATATATTCATTTAATTAGCACACCAACTAATGCACGTACATAAAATTTCACATTAAAACTCTTAAAATCGCTCCAACATGTTTCGATCCTAAGATCATCTTCAGGGAGCTACACTGTTCCTTGCTAAAGTCACATTTTTAAAAACACTCACTGATTAATTTCC
>Ga0136643_10003200_pt1 | contig 21893 bp, 19 predicted proteins | sample TergutLab28metaG_FD_96883 | JGI IMG/M metagenome (GOLD analysis project Ga0136643, IMG submission 96883) | Labiotermes labralis P1 segment gut microbial communities from Petit-Saut dam, French Guiana - Lab288 P1 (version 3) (version 3) | ecosystem: Host-associated > Arthropoda: Insects >...
CACAGCATTAAACACACAGCTACGTGTTCTGTTACACTGTAACACACAACATTACACACACAGCTGCGTGTTCTCTTACACTGTAACACACATTACACACGCAGCTATGTGTTGTTACACTGTAACACACAACATTACACACACAGCTAGTGTTCTGTTACACTGTAACACACGACATTACACACACACAGCTATATGTTCTGTTACACCGTAACATAACATTAAACACACACAGAGCTACGTGTTGTTACACTGTAACACGCAACATTACACACACAAAGCTACGTGTTCTGTTACACTGTGACACACATTACATCTACAAACAGCTATGTGTTGTTAGACTGTAACACACATTGCACACACACACACACACACACACACACAAGCAGAGCACAGTAAGGGGACGAATCGGCATGGCCCAAGCGACAACCTACAGCTACGCTCGTCCGCCCACCCGAAGTATCCTGACAGTTTCTAATTAACCAACTCCATGCAGCCGTCCTTCTTGAGAAGCTGACCGGTTCTCAGCTAGTCAACAAACTCTCCGCATTTTATGGAATCCGAAGATTCATTACCGCATTCACAGCAGCCCGCCACCTGCCCATATCCTGAGTCAGATCAATCCAGTTCAAGCCCCCATCCCACTTCTTTAAGATCCACTTTAATATTATCCTCCCATCTTCTCCTGGATCTTACAGGTTGTTTCTTTCCTTCAAGTTTCCCCACCAACACCTCGTATTCACCTCCTAACAGCTTGTACTATATGTTATACTGCAATGTCACATTACGTTACTGTATATCTAACATTAGTGGTGCGTATGGGTGAGGAGAGGGGGGTGTATAGGGTCTTGTGGGGAAACCGGAGGGAAAGAGACCATTGGGGAGACCTAGGCGTAGATGGGTGGATAATATTAGGACGGATCTCCAGGAGGTGGGATGTGGGTATATGGACTGGATTGGGCTGGCCCAGGACAGAGACAGGTGGCGGACGCTTGTGCGTGCAGTAATGAACCTTCGGGTTCCGTGAAATGCGGGGAATTTCTTGACTAGCTGCAAACCAGTTAGCTTCTCAAGAAGGACTCTGCACCATGGAGTAAGTAAGTATATCTAACATTATGTAAGTCCACACCTTGTAACATTTCTCATTACGCTGTTACGTTACGTTACATTACATCAGATTCCACAGTGCACATCACACACCACCTCACGCCGATTCCTCTGCCGACAGCCGCACGTGGGCAAGGGCGGTCGCGTCGTCCCAGGCTACCATGACGGGCGGCCTTCACACGCCAGCACGACACCGCATGCGGGCACAGCGCCCGCCACACCCCGCAGTCACTTGGGTCGTGGCCGCGGGCACCACAATGGCCAGAGCAAGAGTGGCACAAGTGACGGCATCCCTGCAGACCAGGAACCGCCGGCCTGGTAGGGTGCGACGCACAGAAGGCTCGGCGAGGTGCCGGTGCTTGGTGCTCGCTGCGAAAAGGGACGCTTGACGCGGTCGTGTTCGTGCGGCGGCCAAAAGCGAGCACAACCGCGCGAGGTCGTACCGCGCCGCTGCTGCACACACCATGAGCAAGGACACCTGCTCTACCCAGTGCAACACCGCACACCACTCGGATTCACGATATTTGTACATTTCATGTACCCTTCGTCGGCCGCTTTGCAGGCTGGCTGGACGACAATTAGCCAGGCACGCCCCCCCTCGGCACACTTGGACCCTCGTCAGACCAAGCCCCACTCGTAAGAGGAAAGGGAGGTCCTAGGAGGCTCTCGACTGTCTGGACACCGCGACCAGACAGGATGCAGCCTTACAGCCGCTCGAGCATAATGTTGCGTACAGCTGCCTCCTCGCACCAGTGTACGAACACGTAACTGAGGTATCGTTGCCGCCCATAACCCCCTTCCCTGCGCACATGTTCGCACAACCTGTGTCCTGTGCACAGCTGTTACCCCATATCGCACCTAGATCGCACTGTACGGAGTCACCGCACTGCGCCGATCTCCACTTGACCACAGTGGCTCAACGACGTTCCGTTCAGCTGTTCTGCGCCGAACAACTGCTCAACGGAATTACGTGGAGATGAACTGCTATACCGAGTTTCATCCAGATCGGCCAAGAAATGCGGAAGTGAATGACAGTGAGCGGATTTTCATGAAGCTCACGCTCGATCGACAAGCTTGTGTAAAGAACCCTTGCAGTGAATTTCGTGAAAATATGGTCGGCCGTACAGTCGCTGGCACCAGGTCGCGCAGCATGTGCTGTCCCTACACATTATCCACACGTGTGCATCGTAAAGAACGCCCAACAGCAGGAAGTACAACACTACACAATCTGGCCTGACCTGAGATCTCATGATCTCACAACTACGGTTTCGCGGCATGTGACGCCGTATCTGCAGCTTCAGAGAAAAATAAGAACTTATATCCACAGACCAACCCACACGCCTTCACATGCCACAACTAAATTAAACAGTAAGATATGGGAAGGGCATGTAGCGCGCATTGAGATGAGACAGTAGGCTTATAATAATGCAATGGAACACACGCAGAGCCCTACTGACGATGGACGGATATTACAATCGCTCTGAATTCTACAGGATGTGAGGATGCGGAGGGGGGTGGGTGGTAGGGAAAAGTACAGTTCTGGGTTCATGGCAATGCACTTTGCACAGAGCAGGGACAAGTCACTCGCTGTTGTGGATGAGGTAATGAAACTTCGCGTTTAACAAGATGCCGGAAATTTCTTGACTGAATAAGGAACTATCAGCTTCTCAAGGACGTGTGTTGTGTTACGCATTCAGTGAATTAGTTAGACAGTGCCAGTCCACAATGCGCGACAGCTACCAGCCCCAATGACTGAGCTGAGAGTGGCCTGTGCAATAGCAGGATAGTGCGTGGTCTCATCCCCATTTGTCGTAACCAGCAATGAAAGGTCAAAAGAACAGCATTAAAATGTGTAATAACGAAAATTCGCAATCCCGAACGTCGAGGTTCACGAACACTGAACCTTTACATCTGTTTGTTCCCGCACCTCAGACCCGCAGACCTGAGCACACGCTCTGCATCTCGACAGGCCGCGCCGAACGCCAACAAGAGTACCAAATGTGTCGTACTGTTCGTACATTCAGACATGATACAGATGGAAACGTGGGGAAGTGGAACAGGGAACTTTGTGGTGGACACAAAACAAGCTAACAGGCACTGATGGCAAGAAATGGCACGCGTGTAGCAGATAGTGCACACCAGACTTCAACGTGTGCACCTTCGACATTTGAGCATGTCACTCATCACGGCACCACGCCTTGTAGTCCGGCGTACAAGAAATTGCTGTCAAGAGGTGAGAGCATGATTCACGTCTGCGCCTGCTGCAAATCGCTTCTTAAAGGATACAAAGAGCTGGAGAACCCTGGGCGCGAGACCGGGCCTGTTCGAGGGCGGTCCATAACCTGTCACGTATGGTTGGCAGTATGGGCCCAAGGACTCGTAATGGAGTCGGACCAAACCTGACGGCGATTTGAATTTCAAGAAGCTGCATTTAGTACATGCTGGGAATGAAAACAAGATTCCGCGAACACTCAGCTAAGAGTCAAGACACTACGTCGACTGATCTACCGTAGCCTACGAAATATTACACAACGAGCAGACGAGGCACTTCTTGACCCGCTGTCAGTATCGGCGCGCGATGCTTCTAATGCATCGAACTGTGCGCTGTGGACATCACTTTGTTTCATCTGCACGTGGTCAGCGTGGATTCAGAGAAGACACGTGGTACAGTTCTTTGTTAGTGGATCCAGGAATGTGACAAAAGTACACCAGAGGAAGGGGCAGGGAAGAAACACTTTGTAGGTTTCATACACGAGGTGGAAATCCATTTAGCAGCCGCCAGCACACCCACTGTTGAGCGGTACGTCATTACAACAGTGGGAATGGAGGTGACGGCTCAGCATCACACTCCACAATAATGCGAAAGTGGAAACAGCCATTTGTGGACGATTGTGAATGCAAGAGCCTGATTTATACCGCGACGGAATTCTTAAACCAGTGCCATGAAGTGCGATGGGGGATTGCCTTGAAAAATAATGATAAGTATTTGAGTGGAATTAATGAGCTGCCATCAACGTTCTGATTGCAGTTCAGCACCTAACGTGTTGTACAGCCACCGCAAACATGCTAATTCCCGTTGTGACATAAGCACACAAGTACAGTCCGTGACATCTATCGCGCTTAATGCAGTACTAAGATCGTTACTGTCGCGATGTCCGGTACTCTCCTTACCGTGTTCACACTTCAGTGCACATCTTCCTGTGCCCAAAGTACCCTAACGCCATTTGCAGTACAGCCCTTCGCTTTCCAAACGGCATACCGTCTCGCAGTGTGATAATATCGCCATTTACAAGCCTATTCTTTCTTTTATTTTCCCAGCAATCCAAGCATTAATTCGCGCAAGTTATCTCTTTGAAGCAGTCCTTGAGAAGCTGAAAGTTCCTTAGCTAGTCAATAAATACCCCGCATTTTACTGAATCCCAAGAGTCATTACCGTATTCACAAAAGTACGCGACCGATCGCGATCCAGTCCACACACTCCGATCATACTCCTTTAAGACGCAACCTAATATTTTCCTCCCATATTCCCAATGGTCTCTGGCAGCAACTTTTCCCACCAAAACTCCGTACGCATTTCTGTTCCGCCCGACACGTGTCACACACCAACTGGCTCTTCAGCGATAGCGAAGCGCTCATTGGTGGCTGCACGTCCATCGTTGTAAAACACCTCACTACACACACTCACTCACACACACACACCACACACACTCACACACACGACGTTTCGAAAGCTACTGCTTTAGAACACACAGTCACTCTGCTAACATCGGCACATACATTCTAAATGAACCACAGCTTCACGTATGAGAATTACCCATACTTACTTACTTACTCCATGGTGCAGAGTCGTTCTTGAGAAGCTAACTGGTTTGCAGCTAGTCAAGAAATTCCCCGCATTTCACGGAACCCGATGGTTCACTACCGCACTCACAACCGTCCGCCACCTGTCTCTATCCTGGGCCAGCCTTATCCAATCCATATACCCACATCCCACCTCCTGGAGATCCATCCTAATATTTTACACCAATCTAGGCCTAGGTCTCCCCAGTGGTCTCTTTCCCTCCGGTTTCCCCACCAAGACCCTATACACCCCCCTCTCCTCACCCATACGCGCCACATGTCCAGCCAATCTCATTCTTCTCGATTTTATCACCCGCACAATATTGGGTGAGGAGTACAAATCATTTAGCTCCTCGTTTTGCAATCTCCTCCATTCCCGGGTTACCTCGTCCCTCCTAGGTCCAAATATTCTCCTCAGCACACTGTTCTCAGACACCGTAAGCCTACATTCCTCCCACAATGTCAACGACCAAGTTTCACACCCATACAAAACAACAGGCAAAATTATAGTTCTATATATCTTGATCTTTAAATTTTTGGGTAGCAACCTGGAACACAAAACGTTCTGCACCGAATGATAGTAAGCATGTCCTTACCTCAATCTGCTCTTAATTTCTTCCGCAATATAATTTTGATGTGTTAAAGTTGTTCCCAAATATTTAAACTCTTCCACTCTCTCGAAGGCACTATTATCAATCCTCACACTGTGAATATGTCCTGCTTACCCATACACACGGTAAATATAAAGTAATTCATCCAGATAACATCATGTGGCATCACGTATCATTATGGAAATTAAACACCTCTCCTAACATTCACAGAAACATACTGAATGCGCTATATGTGCTGTACATACAGTATATACTGTATGTGCTGTATATATATTGTGTGTAGCGTAAGTGCTCTACGTACTGTATAGTGCATACTGTACATACTGTATGTACTGTATTTGCTGTACAGACTGTGTAGTACATAGTGTATACACATTATGTGTTGTACATACTGTATACACTGTATGTGCTGTACATACTGTTTATTCTGTATGTGCTGTACGTACTGAACATACTGCATGTACTGTATATATTGTGTGTACCCTATGTGCTCCATGTACAGTACATACTGTACATACAGTACATACAATATGTACTGTACGCACTGTACATACTTAAGATAAAGTACCTTTAAAACCTATATGTAATTCACTAAAGACAATCAGCACTCTCTATCGGCGAGAAAGGAAGCAGCAGTTTTCGAAACGCCCAGTACACATAATATAATGTGCTGTATTATGCGTTATAAGACGATGGACAAACAATTCCTTTCACTTACTGTTGATGTGTTACAAACACCCCATCCGTTGATTCATCCTTCACAAAACACAAGCTCACCACTGAAAATTCGTTAGTTCCTGGCCGCCGAACAAGCTAGCAGATTGGCGGTCAGTCTGCACGTGAGGCGGCAAGGGGGCGGTTTGCGTTCTGTTTCGTCTGCCAATCCACTGTCGCTATTGCCGTCAGTGTACAACAAAATTCCACCGGCCGGATATGAAAAGATGACCTGCAACTGCTGGCGCTCATGGCGGCAGAACGACAAACAGTGCGTCGCGACGAGCGCAGGCAGACGCATCATTGAAGGCAAAGCGACTGCGAGCTGGCAGCTATCAGTTATGTAGCTACAAGCGCACAGATTGGATCAAGATGGATAAGAAAGGCGAGGACCATAGAGTACACAAACAGAGGAAATGCAGAAGAGCACGAAAAGGGTTCAACGAAGGAACGGACAACAGCGAAGTGGCGAACTGGAGTGCTGAGGAAAACCAAGGAGAACTTCTAGAATATCCGGCTCGACGACGCTATTCCCTTAACTCCAGAGGACATGGCCCTGTTTTTGAGAAGCTGGTGGTCACTCAAATGGTCCAGAAATTCCACCGTTTAACGCAAAACGAAGGATCGTGAACGGGCACAGAATATCCAGCCGCCACCCCCATCTCTTCCGTACCGAAGGGTGTGAACGGCCTGAAGACCGAGTTTAACGACAAGAGTGACACTTGCACCACGGGAGTACAACACCAACATGCGCCCTGCTTACGTCAGACACTCTCCCAGTACTTCGACACGAATGTTCCTTACAGTTTTCCATATTTCGTCCCTTAAATTTTCCGCTGCTGGCAGAGGCGGGAAATAAACTTCAATCTGGAAAAGATCCAAAATAAGAAACAAGGGAGTGCCAGGTCAGGAGAACGCACACACCGGAACACGGACCGTGCGAGATTTCAGGGTTCCGCAAAGAAGCAGCTGAGAGCCTCGTTCTTCAGGGTTGTTACGCGGTGATTTCTCTGGACATCTTGACCCTTGATATGGGGCCAATACTGTGACAAACAGCCACTTTGTAGCTGCCCTCCCAATGGCGAGGGCCGCAATCAAACCACTCTAACCCTTCAGTTCTGCCACGTTTCTGAACACGTGTTCAGTTCACACACCACCACTTGCACCCACCAACAGACACCTGCGTCTGCTAGCAGCTTTTTCTCTTCAGGTGACGAAATGTCTCAAAATCACGTGAATCACCGTATCCTGAACGAGTGTTGCATGTACCAAGCACCTCACTGTCACTATAAGGATGCCGTCTGGACTGGTTAAATGGTAAGTATAAGTGACAGGACAACGTAACGGCCACTCGACTGACCCTCTGTCTATTATGCTACCAGCCGGAGAAATCTGGGTTCGGACTCTAAGTACACAAAAACAATCGCCCTGCCGGCAATCGAAGCCCGAATCTTCGTACGTCCAGGCAGGAGTGTAGACCAACTGGCGACTGGCTCAGTTCTGCTTTAAAACCAACATAAATATTCAGGCGCAGGTTAAATTGGTATCTTCATATAGCAGTTGCTACTATGTCAGCAATATCGTACGATATCGAGTAATCGATCAGCAGTGACCTTCTACACAACAGCTTCACGTTTCATTATATAATTACAATAAGATATGAACCGCCTGAAGCGCGCGCGCGCACACACAAACACACAAGCATAAGACACCTCGAACAAGCACTACTGACCATAAAAAAGCTGGCTCAAGCACTATGGACCATAAGACGGTTGTCTCAAGCAGTATGGACCATAAAAAAGCTGGCTCAAGCACTTTGGACCATACGACGGTTGTCTCAAGCAGTTAAGGACCACAAAAAAGTTGGCTCAAGCACTATGGACCATAAGACAGTTGTCTCAAGCAGTATGGACCATAAAAAAGCTGGCTCAAGCAGTAACGCTTATAGCCTGTATCCGAATCCTGGGCGGGATACACTACCTTACTGAGATGTTTCATCTCCTCAGGCCGTCCAGAAAAGACAGCGATAGAAACTTCCAGCAGGCCACGACCGCTTCCCTACAGCCCTTCCGAGTCATTTCTTGCTACACACCCATAGCCTAGCAGTCTTCAAACAAACTGATCACACTGTGACTGTCCTGCAGTCACTGACTCCACAGAACAGCTGTTCTGCATAGGCCCTCGGTCACTTAGTCAAGAAATTCCCATCTTTCGTGAGACGTGGCGAGCTGCGGTGGACACGGTGGCTCCATATAACGTGCAAATGTCTTGTTGACTAGATAAGCGACGTTCACCTTGTCAGAACGTTCATTACAGTGCTTAGAATAGGCCGCCACCTCCACTCTTCAATACTGTTCCCTGCTGCTCCCTCTCGTCCTGCCTACCGCTAAGCCCACGGCAGTTAGCTGTCTACTGCATGCCGCCCGTACGACAGACACTGACACCGACAGCCACTCACTGACCAAATCAACGTCCTGAAGAAACAAGCCAGAAATGAACCCCCTCTTCGGTCGTTACTGCAAAACGTCCTACAAATTCGTAATTTTTCTGCGTTTTAACAATGAAATGACTTACATTGTTATCAATTCCGTACACTGCTGCCATCTACTGCGGCCCGGCCACTGGTGTGCAGTGACAACTGAATGTCGGAAGATGATTCAGATAATCCTCAAGCTTCAAAAAATTAGCTGCCAGACTGTTTACACTTGTTGTGGCTTTCTGACCCCGTGACTCAAACGTCTGGTCAACTGAGAACTGAACCACAACGGTCAGCTGATACAGCTGGGTCTCGGGCCACATAGTGCAGCCCTACGCTCTCAACTTCAGGGATCAATAAACCGGGTTGGCCGGCCGTCTAGCCGAGCATTGGTCTGCTCTGCTCTGACCCCCTCCGCACTTTCCCTCTCGACGACCGACAGAGGGCTCCATGTTCACCCTCTTTTCAAGAACAGCGGGTCGACACTGATAACCCGACAGCAGCCTTATAATGCCGTCACTTTTCCTTTCTTCCTCACTAAGTTTCAAGAACAGTAGGAAGTCGCACTGAGCACCATAATTTGCACTACTGGCACGTTACTGCGTGTAGCATGTTTGTAATTTGTTGTCCTGGCATGTTACTGCGCGTAGCAAGTTAGCACTTTGTGCTCATGGCAAGTTACTGCGTGTAGCAGGTTAGCAACTTGTAGTTCTGACATGTTACTGCGTGTAGCATGTTAGTAATTTGTAGTTCTGGCATGTTACTGCATGTAGCATGTTAGTAATTTGTAGTTCTGGCACGTTACTGCGTGTTGCAGGTTAGCGATTTGTAGTGCTGGCATGTTACTGCGTGTATCAGGTTAGCAATTTGCTGACGATTAAAAAAACTTCCAATTGTTTGTGTAAAATGGGGCAAGAGGTTCCTCGAAAATGATAAATTTCTATCCGATGGTTTTTATAACTGTGAAGGGGGGTATTTACTGAGCGGTACGGACTGAATCTTTAAGTGTAACTCAGGTTAATTTTTGTCTTCACATGGTTACAATAGCCTTTATTGGCATAATTAGATAACCACAACTCAGAAGATTGCGATCTGTAACATTTCCGACTGCCTGTACACGCTATCCCAGCAATTTCAAACCTTGGACCAAAGACACAGTGCCAACGGACCCGACAAAGTAGCAGTCCTTACTTGATCCTGTCCCCCTCACCTAACCTAACCTAACCTCACACTGACTCGTGCTGACACGCCGCCACAGCACAAATACACATTTCAAATATCCCCACTCTGTCGATCAGTACAGATCATCCATCAACAGTGATACATTATTTCGTGAACAAGTGGCAGCACCAAGGTTACACAACTTTATACCGCAGACAATACACTGCTTCCAATAAAACGGACAATGAATAATACAAAAAATGGTCTCGATACGGGCCCTCCAACATTTTCTATTTTTTCAGAGATAATTTTACAATACGCTGAACATATTTCTATACTGCAAGTCTTAAAGCATCCCAAAATAATGGGATAATTGAGATGTGCGGAAGGCATTTTGATTATTTAAGACAAAGGATCACGAAATTCAAGAATGTCTTAGAAGAGTTGAATAATATCTACTGTATATTGAATTTCATACAGAAAGAAAACGAGAATTCCTTCAGTTTCCTAGACGTTACGTTAAAGTGAATGGAAAAACCACATTAACGTATCGATCTTCAGAAAACCCACAACAACGGATTGCAGCATTCCAAGAGATATTTGCCATCCAGCAGATAAAAAAATTCGGTTCATTTTAGACACTTCTCCAATAGAATACATACATACACACATACATATCCAGCGGAAGAGACAGAAAAAGGCATCCGGATATTCAAAAGCATCTTACGTAACAATCAATACAACTAACATAAATATTAACAACTCCGGCAAGATAACAAAAATAAAGCAAAAGTGACAGAAGAAGAAAGGCATAGAGATACGAACCAAGAAAAATGGGATACTTTTCCATATTGTGGGAACTAAGAATCTGCATCACTAAATTATTTAAAGGTACTGATGTCAAAATAGCATAACAGAACTAGTAACACTGTAGACAAAATCAAGGGATACGAAATCAGGAGACCGATAAATTCTGCGGAAGTGGTATTCACCAACTGACTTGTCCAGATGCGGGGGGAAATACAACGGACAAACCGGCAGATCATTCCGGAACAGGCAGGCCTACAATGAACATTTTCTTTTCTTTCTGTCGTGTATCAAAATTCAAACTCGCCTATGTGATATCGGAGACTCATCTGACCCCATGAAACGTATCATGGATACTTTACGTGTTGCCAAGAAAGGAAAACTTACGAATTCCTTGCAAAAATGTTATATTCTGAATAATTACATCAACGAAAAATCGACAGGAGGATGCAACAAAATTTGTAACGTCGTAACACAACACGAGCACGACAGACGTCGACTGTCAGCACGTCCACTGCCTGTCACATCCCAAATGGCCGCAGGCAATCACCACCTCAGACCATATCGTGGCTCACAATTTGCAACGAAAATTCAAAAAGGAACATTAAAAGATGTCACGCCGCGCCATGTACAGCACACAAAGCACAGAACAGTTCAACTACGCACTGTGACTGTGGCAGATGACAGCCTGAGGTTAGTAGAAAGTTTTAGAATTATTTGGTTTTTACACTTTATATATATATAAACAATGTAAAAAAAAAGGTGACTGTAAGCAAGAGGCCCTTGGATTTATCTTGTTACCTCTTCCTTTCTGACATTTTTGTATTGAAATGCCTGAAGACGGTCTGACAAAGGGCCGCAACATGTAGCTGGCGTACACCCAAAGGCGCAACTCAATTTTAAATAAGCCTGTGTTGTGTTCGACTGAATAAATGAGTTTAAGCCGCACATCGTCGTACACAACAAGACACGTTGCTGCACAACCAGTACATGTCCGACATATCTATCCAGTACAGTCTCCTGTATTACCGACACACTTCCTTCCTCCCAGAAGCTTCAACATCCACCTAACCCCTCAGTCACACTGAAAATGGAGGCAGTACATTGCTCAAAGAGGCGGAACAAACCTCCACTACACGGTGCAGCCCTCCTCCCCCCAATCAATTTCGATACTGTTTACAACCAGCCGCTGCTCCCGTTCCCTGTCATTGCCCCAGTGCACACTGAACTGTGTTCTGCCGGTCTACGCACATCCTGAACGTGCAGGCAGCAAGGTCTGTCAGTACGCCGGTTAAATATCTACCAGTCGCTATGGCGTCTGGCAGAAGATTTAAAGGATTGCTGGGAATGAGGATCGGCATCGGACCGACGCCGAGCGCCCGAAGTCGCTACGGCTCTGACTGGTAAGAATACTGTTTGTGTGTGTGTGTGTGTGTGTGTGTTTTACAGCGACGGACCGCACATCGCACAAGCTCTGGAAGGTACAACATAAACACAACAATTACATCCCAATCAACTATATCAACATAATTCCACACACAGCTCAAAGGTGGACAGTATAAAGATGCATCACGCCGTGCTGTCTGATTGATGTGTACCAACGTTTCAGATAAACCTGCTACCCTCACCCTCATTCGGTGCATATCTACCAAACAACACGGTGCCTCATGTCGTAAGGCAGGTTTGTTCAACACCACGCTAATCACACTACCATTCTTCTACACAAAAGCTAAAACCGCTGTTATCAGCTCAGTGACGCGCGTGCACGAACCGATACGGCCGCAAGACAGCTGTCGGGTCTGCAACTTCCTGTCATTTTGAATACAATTGGTCTGGGTTCGAGTTCCGCTCAACAGGAATGGCACTGAACGTTTTATTGTAAGTCTGGTTGTTTTCCTGTCTGCCTGCCAACTACCTCCCCCCCCCCCCGGGGGAAATAATTGCAGCTGATATCTGCTAACCCTCTGTGGCCCAGTGGTCACTATATGTACCGCCAGTTTAACATTCACAATCCTACGTTCTGTCCACACACTGTATTTATGTGTTTTGTGTGGATCTGAGAACAAACAGCGATTATTGCCCTATACAACATTAACATTTTATAACTGAGAGGTAGTGTGTTTACTGCGCGGTACGGACTGGGTCTTTACATTTAATTCAGGCTATTGTTACTGTCTAAAATTATGCACTTCAGCACTAATCAGAAACCAAAATTCCGTGGACCTTGTATCCAGCCAAGACTCAACATTATACATTACAATTAATTCGTGGACTTTCCAAGCCTGTTAAAGATGCGTTTTAGTCCGAATGCCGTCAGTCTTCATATGAGCTGTCGATTTGAATTACCCAGTACGAGGACACTGTTTTATCGGACAACTCACATCACTGCTCCAGTCACACTTTTGTGCTCACGCCCAGCAATGCAACGCTCACCGATCGTCCGATCTGCCGTGGGTCGGGGTTCCCGCGATTTAGTTCAACGTATTGCAGTTAAAACGTCCTTACTCGCCATCTTTAAATAGGGCATTGGAAATATTTCCATTAGGCTCGCAGACGGGCGTCACATCTGCCACACAGATTGTGCGATGCAGGCCAAGTTTTGGCCACTTAAGACAGCCAGCAGGAAGTGACTGAAGACAGTTTTAAGGTAAAATAAGGGCCTTATGTCGACCAAATCCAGTGCTATAAACACACATTTGTGTGGATGTGTCATTACCAGCCGACACAGCATAAGGCTGCCAGACGCCTGCTTCACTGGACAGGCAATAGGGACACCGAAACAGCCTGACAGACAGACAGACACGTACAAAACAAGCAGCACAGCTAGCTAGACGCAAGGAGACCTAAATTTAAAATTTCGTTTCTACGAGTTCAAGAAAAAGAATGCACTTCTTTTGTACTAAGGTGAACAAAAGTGATTTGTATCGCAGATCTACTGCCTGCACAAGCAGCCACACTCTCTTTAGATTTATCTCGTTTTCTGCATAACGTAACTCGACGTTCAATCACATTCGGTCCGGTCGCAGTCACGCCGATTATCCTCCTCTTCTCTGCCAAACCGACGTGTTTCCTTCCCTTCACCTTCCGCTCTCTCGGTACTGCACGTTCCGGAACATATGCCGTATCTGCCTTCCGCTGAACCCTGTCAACCATTCTTACACCTCCCTCTCGGGCGTACAGTCACCACGACTCTCAAATGTCATGCGAACATTTCACCAGCTCTCACACACACCCGACCACAGACCGCAGTAGCCACGCTAACCTGATACGCATGGCCACTGCTCCAAGACAATTAGAACTGACCGGGTGCAAATTAGGAAAAGCCAATTGTGTACATCAGTCACCGCGCTCAGTACTGCCAACATCGCGATTGACTCTCTCTCTAATTTTTGTGTAATTCACCAGATTCAACATGCTTAATATTAATAACACTTCCCAAACTGCAGCGACTTAACATGCAGTCTTCGGAGAATTATTTTTGTTTTGTTCACATGTGCAACTTATCAAGCGATGCTACAACAAAAGACAACATGGAACCCCGCAGTACCTCGCACACTTACTTACCGAAACATTTGAACTGTCCACAAAAGTGTAGATCTTACATAAAACACCCCACACGCAGAGCTGCAGTTTGTGTCTTTCAGCACCGAATATTAAACAAAACGGTTTTACACAGGCTATGCCATTTTCAACACCAAAACGTTCAGTCCGACAGTAACATGTGGGAATACAACGGTCTCGGTGATCACATTGCGCTCTGTCGGTACAGAGGGAAAGTGGCCGTGGTTCACTAGCGGCGGAAGTGGTCCAGGCTGAGGAAAACCGCAGACGAGGAAGTACTTCCAATTTCGGTGGGAATGGACATTTTGAAAGTTGGTCTGCAAGTCCATTTTGAGGTTAGGTTAGGTTGTTTGATGTCTGTTTGACAAAACGAAATCCCAAAGACACGCCATCAGAAATGAAGTAACAGTTTTACGAACATTTAAAGCTATACAATTTAGGAAGTGTGTAGAACACATTTCTGGTGGGATCACTCTGCTACTGACTCTACACTGACAGTAAACACTCTGCTGACAGACGGTTGCTCTCAGCCATTACTGAACATAATGTCAGTGTATTCTAGTACATTTTAACCCAACGGTTCGAGGTGACGCTGTCCAAACGCGGGCCATGAACGCAACGGGGGTGGGGAAGTATTCCTCCAATCAACTGTATGCTCGACACTGGACAGGTACAGTGGCCAGCTTCACGCCTCGGCCACTTTACCCCTGGGAAGATGCGCATTGAACATGTGCCTGTTGGCCTCAGAGCCAGTGGGCACGTTCTCTTGTTCCTGCCCGGATTCGAACCCTAATTCGAAATCGACATTACACACACACATTTTATAAGCACAGACAGACAGACACTCGCCCCTCGGCTTGCACAACGCACCGAAGCCACACACGCCCTGCGAGAAGTTCCATTTGGGACGTCTGTCAAGGACTTCGCTACAGGTCTGGCCCCACACGTGCAGTGTTCAAGGTAAGCTGCTGATGGTAAGGAAAAGACATTGCGGCCAGAAAACGAAGAAAACCGCTCGGAGTGGGGACTGGGCTGTGCACAGCCCTTTGTTCTGAGGCACATCTGACTGCAACTGTGTGCAACTGACCGAGCAGAAAATGAAAGGCAGGTGGGCAGCTCTGCAGGTTGCCAGGCTGATAAAAGCAGCGTGCAGCTGTACACGAGTGTGGAGCACTGGTGCTGAGATACTGGCAAAGTAACGGTGAAGTAACCGTAAAGTAACGGCGAAGTAACGGTAAAGGTCACACATCAACCTGCCGTGAAGACAATGAAAGGCAAGTAGAAGTGTTGCTCTATTCTTTCCTTAACCTCGGCGCTAGATGGGGATGGGTGGTCATCGTCACTCCCCGGCCGCTTTATCCCCGAGAATGACCCGGTACCCACTGTATAGGAGGCCGGCTGGGTCCCAGGCAAGGTCTGGACGGGTGCGCAAAATCTCGCCCCCACCGGGATTCGATTCAGCCCGCAGCGAGTCGCTATACCGACTGAGCTATCTCGGCCCATGGAAGGGTAAAGACGGAAAACCAAAACGAACTGCTCGGAGAATAACCTATTCCAGTGCCACTTCGTCCACTGAAATACCACGCGGACCAGCGTGGTTCGCACCTCACAGAGAACACAGACCGTCAGTTAACAGGATCGCACGCAGCACACAACACGTGACGCTGCTGCTGCTGGCTGACGTCTCGACAACATTAATCTAGAACCAACGGAAGGGTTGAGAGAAGACACCAGAACGGCAGGAGACATTTTGTGGTTTCGAAAGGAAATTCGGCCATTTCTTTAACTGGGTTCGGTAAAGCGAAGCTGCTGGCAGCATGCATCTTTCTGTTTTCCTAGCGACATGCTGTATACATGGGTGTGAAACTTGGTGAACCTTCATGTATATCGGTGATGCTGCAGAAGAACGCGCTGAAGACGGTTACAGGACCTGCGAGAAGGGCAGTATAAGGAGAATGGAGAAAACTGCAGATGAGGAGCTTCATGACTTGTACTGCTCACCAAGCATGGGTGGGACATGTAGCACGTAGGGAAACATGAGGAAAAAATACTCGGTTTTGGTGGGGAAACCTGAAGGAGACCAGCTGGAAGGCTTAGGCGTGGAGGGCAGTATGCTATTAGTAAGTATCTTAAACAGGCGGAGAAGACGTGGACTGAGCTAGACTGGACTGGCTCAGTCCGTCCGTGGATAGAGACAAGTGGCAGGTTGTTGTGAACACGGTAATGAACCTTCAGGTTCCATTAAACGCCGGGAATATCATGGTCAGCTGAGGAAGTCAGATTCTCAAGACGAACTCTGCTCAGGCAGTACGGAGGGTGTCCACAAGTCCCTTGGAAACCCTTCGATGAACCCTTTGGGCTCTTTGGACCACAGAAGGGGAGAAAATGGAGGGGAGAGCGACGGGGCTGATCCCACAGTATGAGAAATGGCGCGAGACGGGCATAAAACAAAGACCTTGGCGGACAATGTTGAAGGTTCCGTGTGCGTTGCGCAGTACATGTGATTTATATATCCAGTTTGCACCACACCTAAACATATGCTGAGGGACAAGACGACGACGACGACAGCCTGATTAAAACAGGCCTGTACCAGCAGAAACAAAGCCAATACACGAAGTTAAGGCAGCACCACTCACTGCTGATCCTCAAATCTCCCTAGAATCCACCTCAGTACCATCTTTCCATCTCTATCATGGCTTTACAGATGGAAGTTTCCCGGCAGGTTAACCCACCAACTTCTGTAATCATATTTTGTTTTCCCATCTTTCGTCGTGTGCCCGGTCTACTTCTATCGTATAATGCTAGGGGAACTTCTGGGTTATTATTCGTGGTATTTATTCCGACCCAGACAAATTAAAACCACCAGTCAATAACATTTCCCAGCCTGTTGATTCACCTTCTGTTCTCTGGTATCTGCAAGTGGTGCGCCCGTCACGTAGAGTCTACATTCGACGGTACCGACCAGAAAATTTGCCAACTGAGCTCCGTAACTCTGTCGACAGCCGTGGACGCTGCTAGGCTCACCTCGTAACGGCCAGGCAGCGTTGCACTGCTGGCAGCACATTCATAGCTTCAGTCACTGCCTACGTTATGAACAGAGGGAAATGTCCTGGTGCAGCGCTGCACCTCTTCACTGCCGCACAAGCCGCCGGCAAGTAATCTGGCAGTTCCAAATTTAGCGGTACATCGGCGTTAAGTCCTTGTAGGGGCGACATGCAGAGGAAGTTGGATGCGAGGCTGAGTGGGGCACGGAGGATAGCAAGCATAGTGGGGCACACAGTCGGTACGGGAACTAATAACTGCGGGATTTTAACCCCGTTTCACGGGCCATTCAGACCTGAGTTCAGTCACCACCGCGACTGAGCTAACCGAGCGTAATAACATGGCGTACCATATCTGCTACAGCAGGATAGTCAAGCTCCATATAATGCAATATGTCAGATCTTGGCAGCAAAGGAAGTGGGATTTACAAATCATGCCTGGCACCACGTGTTACTGACAATGCTCGTACTATTCATATCATTCCAGACTGTAAACACAGTTTCGTTACAGACAGCCGGTACAGCGACTACGCCACCGGCAAACGACCAATCGGCCTTCGATTTCCGATAAAATAAAAAACATTTTTTTGTTTTCCAAGCCAACAGACCCGCACAGGCACCCACCCCACTCTATCTACTGTGTACCGGGGGCCCTTTTCCTTGAGACCAAATGGCCGAGGTACGTAAGTGACCACTCAACTCAAAGTAGTGGAGCTGTCTCCATTCCTCGTGTACATTCATGGGAGAATGCAGCAGAGGGAACAACTGAAGAATATGGGCTGAGTTTTGGCGTTTGGAGGGCAGCATCATGATAACGTTGGGAAGTAGGCAGCCCTCCCAGCCATCTCAGTACTGCTCTAGCACAGAGGTCAAGCACGGAAAACCTGTGTCGATACGGCAGGTCGCAGAGCCTTTCGGATGCCTCCTGACTTCTATGCAACAGCCTGGCGTTCAAACACAAGAACCCGAACGTCAGTCCGTAGTGTGCAGTTGCTTTCTGGGTAGCACAAGAACGTGCAGGTTTCTTACAAAAAATCTTCATTCAGTCCGTACCGCGCAGTAAACACTCCCCGTCTCAGTTATAAAAACCAGCCACTTAATGCTGTATAGGGAAATAATCGCTGTTTGTTCTCAGATCCACACAAAATACATAAATATACTGCGTGGGCAGAACGTAGAATTGCTGAATGTTAAACGTATGGTACATATAGTGACCACTGGGCTGTAAAGGGCTCAACACACACAACTTTAATTTAACTGGTGAAGCTAACCGTTTCAACAGACACACATCACTGCGGGCCACAAAGAACACATTTGAAAAGGCTATGCCTACATAACAGGCTGAGTTTTTCACTTCTTAGATTACGAGTTATGGGAGGATAATATTAAAAAATTGACCTTAAAGAAAAAAGTGACAGTGTGGATTCGACAGATGCTGTTGTGGCTAGGGACAACTGTCGGGCTACTGTTAACACGGTGACGAAACGTTTTGTTCCACAGTGTGGGAAAACTCATGAAACTGAGAACTGTTAGCTTCACAAGAAGCATTAAGCTCTGCGAAACTATTACATAAACAAGTCAGTCAGTTCGATCTACAAGTGTTCTGGAAGGCGTATGATGGAGATTCTAGGCACTCCCAAACCTCGCTCGGTGTTCAGACACCTGATTTGTATGAATGACATTACATAACAACCTTCCTCACACACAGGCCGGCCGACTTTAACACGCAACTCTAGCTCTATTCTACATACTTCCCTCGATGTTCGGGATTACAACCTCTCGTGACCGATTCCGACAAATCGGGACAACACCCAGTGAATGGGGAGTCGGTTTCCCAATTCTCCTGTTGCGCATATTACTGTCAGCTCAGTCAATTTCTGTATTTCGTTACGTCAAGATGACTGCTGTAGTGTTTCATGGAACGTGGCTTTCCGGTGAGACTCACCTTCAATATTTCAGCCTGTTTCATGCTTCTAAAGTGTGCTTTACTGGACACGGAACTGTACGATTTTAAGGCTATTGTATGCGCTCATTTTTGGTATTTTGTAAGTTTTTGGAACCAAACAGGCTTTCAGCACTAACAAACAGAAGCTGATGTTCGCGACTGTCTATCGCTCGCAGTTGATCACGTACATCCACAGCCCACTACAGTCACAATTTTCCACAAGCATCGCTTATTGCGTGCTGGCAGACAGCGGCTTTGGATCCTGTGAGAATTCAGGTACAACACGTGCAGGTACGGATACAAACAAAGACGCTGCACGTGTCGAATCGCTCTGTCCGTCTTTGAGATTAGCGTCCAGATTTAGACATACCGGCACAACGTGTGAAGGAGGACTGTGATGAACGTATTTGGTTGGCGCGTCAAGCGGCCGAGGGAACGGTTTTAGTGGGGCAGCCTGAACACAGGAGATCACTTGGAAGACCTAGGCGTGGATGGAAGTGTAATTTTACAGAAATACGACGGGAAGGCGCGGACTGGATTCGTCTGTCTCGGAACAGAGTTAAGTGGCGGGCTTTTGTGAATGCGGTAATGAAACATCGGGTTCCACAAAATGTTCGTAATTTCTTGGCTAGTTGAGGAACTGTTAGCTTCTCAGGAAGGACTGGGCTGTATGAGCTAAGTTAGGCAGTGGGTAGATAATTAGCCAATTTATTGATAAGACAAAGACGCTAGCCTGCTTGTTCACCAATATGTCGGCCACTGTCCCAAGTTGTTCTTTCTCACATCACAGCGTCTTTGAAGAATGTTCTGTTTCCTTCTAATGGTGAGAGGACAAACAGAGGCAGAACCATTCCGGCACAGCTCGTGTCGATTCACCCACCGGAACTTTCCCGCAGGACTCGCTGCACACTCAGGTGCCCGCCCACTGTCTTCCAGTCCTCTCTTATTACAACAGTACGCCGAAATAAGCACATGGCGCGACTCAGCCGGTGTTGCACTTACTGCCACACGTGGCATTCAGACAAGTTCATAAAGCAGTGTAAATGTCACGTGTTCAGTCGTAATGTCAAACATTCATTGTTAAGTTTAGCAAAACTGAGTGCTCTTTAAACTTCAGCATTAACCTTTACACAAGAAGAGAAAGGAGGGACGTCAGATGCAGCGAAAGAGTAGAAGAAAGGAAAAAGCAAAGCAGAGGTGACAGCGAAAACCAGCATCACTTGGTCAGTTGGTTCCCGGCTTCGTCCTCTCGTCCTTCTGACAGTAGAATGAAAATGAAGAGGTATGAATTATGAACAGAGAGGCCTGAGGAATTGATTTCTGATTTGGAGCAGTAATTTGTGTACTTGAGAGAGGCTCGTCTTGATACATTTAAATTGCGAATGCTGCACAGAAATCATTCAGTAGCAACTTGGAATATTTGGCACCGTCACGGCATTTGGAAGACAGAGGAAGCGAGAAAACCGGTGTCGAGCTGGTCGGTCGGTCGGTCGGTCGTTCGCAGGACCTTCCGGATGCATACTGACTTGCAGCCAGCAGTATGGCAAATGAAAGATGGAAACCCCTGACGTTTCCCAACACATGTGCTGGCGCTGTACTGACAGAATTACCGGTCATAACTGTATTTACATGACAAAACAACAGCACAGTTACACTTTATTTGACTGTCCCAGTCTTGGTCCGTTGTCTTTCTAAACGCGCTCCCATACTGGCGAACAGTGCCTCCTGCCTTCGTCATGTCTGTCCGTCCGTCCGCCCATTTGTCTGTCTGTCCGCATGTACCATGTCGGCTCCCACAGACCGGGACTCCATGAAATTGGACGGTGGATACTTTTATTAAGAGGAAAAGGTCCACCGAAGAAGAAGAAGAAGTAAAGAAAAATGTATTAAAATCTGTCGAGAACATTGACATTTTTCTACAATCGGACAAAAATATCGGGCACCTGGTGCACACAAAGACCTAATGACGTTTTATGGTTGCTGTCACGTTAAATCGCCACAAAAGCTCTCTATTAGAGTGAAATGGTATCAGGTTGTTAGGAGAGCCGAGGAGGTCCAAATATTACGCGAACGTGCCACAATGTTACGTTATATGTGGATTGCCTAATTAAAAAAAGGCCAAGATTAACCTGAACTGACTCTAAACACCCAGTCCGTACCGCGCAGTAAACACACTCAGTCTCTGTTATAAAAACCAGCCAGTTAATGTTGTATAGGGAAATAATCGCTGTTTGTTCTGAGATCCACACAAAACACATAAATACAGCTGTGTGGGCAGAACGTGGTATTTTGAATGTTAAACTGGCGGTACATATAGTGACCACTGTGCGGTACATATAGTGACCACTGTGCGGAACATATAGTGACCACTGTGCGGTACACATAGTGACCACTGTGCGGAACATATAGTGATCACTGTGCGGAACATATATTGACCACTGTGCGGTACATGTAGTGACCACTGTGCGGAACATATAGTGACCACTGTGCGGAACAAATAGTGACCACTGTGCGGAACATATAGTGACCACTGTGCGGAACATATAGTGACCACTGTGCGGTACATATAGTGACCACTGTGCGGTACATATAGTGACCACTGTGCGGTACATATAGTGACCACTGTGCGG